>FWWM01014742.1_pt1 | contig 12162 bp, 7 predicted proteins | sample 2228351 | NCBI WGS metagenome assembly FWWM01 (sample SAMEA103939774, study PRJEB20133) | metagenome | reverse complement strand
TTGCTCGTCGACCAGCACAATCACCTCGGCAGGACGCTCCACCGTTGCGTCGGGAATGAAGCCCATGAAATAGTTCATCGAGTAGCTGAGCAACTTCTCAGGACGACGGTCGGAAGGACACACATAGATGCGGGGGTTCTTCACATAGGGATAGAGCGCGCCTTTCACGGGTCCGCCGTTATCGCGCCACCACGGGTTGATGGGCGCTCGGGAGGGGTCGTTCCACCCATAAGCGAACACCCATATGCCAGGCACCCAATGCCCTTCGATGCCCCAACGATAGGGCGTATACATCCAGTAGGGCAATCCAGAACGGGGATAGGTATTCGAGTCGCCGGGCGCAGGACCTGGCATGCGCTCGTCGTAGTCCGAGGCATAGGCGCGAAATGCAGTACCCAGCTGACGCAGATTGCTCAGGCAGTGGGTCTGACGCGCCTTCTCGCGCGCCTGTGCGAACACGGGGAACAATATCGCTGCCAAAATTGCAACGATGGCTATCACGACCAGCAGCTCGATGAGCGTGAAACCAAAGAGCCGTCTGTCCTTATGCATCGTCGGTCAACCTCCTAAGGTAAGACCATTATAACATGGGCAGGCGTGAATCGAACATTTCGGAATCGAAATTGCAACGGTTTCGTGGTACAATAGTAGGAAAGGGTAAAATGGGGTTTGCAAAGCTGTTCGGGTAACGCAAGGAGGAGGCAGGTGCAGTTGGATTCAATCGGGGATTGGATTCAGAAGGCGCGCACTGCAAAAGGGTGGTCGGTGTCGCGTTTAGCGCGTGAAGCGGGAGTGGCTCCCTCGACTGTTCTGCGGTGGGAGCGAGGTCTCACGCGCCCTTCCGTGCCCGAGATGGAAGCGGTGTTGCGAGCGTTGGGCACGTCCGAAGAACAGAAGCGTCAGGTGCTCTTGTTGTTGAACGCCACGCGCGCCGTCAAGGCGTTGGACTGGGTTCGGGACGAGCTCAAACCCTATGACCGCCCCCCCCTGATTGGTGATGTGATCCGCGCCCTGCGCTGGCGCAAGGGCTGGAGCGTCGCTGAGTTAGCCCACGCCCTCCAAGTGAGCGAGCGCACGATTCGCACTTGGGAACATTCCGAGAGCCTTCCTTCCGACGAGCTCTTACACCAACTGTGCTTTGTGTTAGATGCTTCTGGTGAGGAAGCCGCTTTTCTCACCAGCCGAAAGATTCATCTGGTGGTTCCTGACCCAGAGTTATCGATGGAGGAGCGATTTGCGCGTTCATTAGAGACGATGCGCTATCGCTTCTGGCGAGGTGAGGTAGACGGGATGGACTTGGATTTCCTCACGCTCACGGCGCAGGCGTGGTGGCTGGCACAGAAGCATCCTAACGGGGCGTATTGTCTTGGGAGTGTGTTGATTACCCACTGTCAGTGGTTGTTGCATCAGATGCGGGTCAAGGAGGCAGAGCAGTATGCGAACGCGGCGTGGCGTGTGGTGCGCCCTCAAAAAGGTCACGCGCGTGGTTCTGTATGGCTCATCCATGCGATTGCGCGTGGGGCGATGCGCAACCGTGAGGGGCAGGTCGTCAAGCCGATGGTCGGGGCGCAAATCCTGCACGATTGGCTCCCGCATGCGCACCAGTGGCCCGAGATGGAGGCGTGGTTCCTGCGCAGTATCGCCGAGTGCCTCACGATTGCCAACCGTTCTGCCGAAGCGGTTTCGATGAGCCAATCGGCGTTGGAGCTTGCGCAACGGTCGGGCGAACCGATTGAATGTCATTTAGCGCGAACGGCTCACGCGTATGTGCTGGCAAAGGTGGGAAAGCCTCGCGAAGCGTTGGACTATATGGGCGTTTGCACCAGCCTGCATCCCTCGGTGCGAGTGGAGGAGGCGTTGCTCTGGTGTGAGATTTTGAAGGCGGTTGGGGAGGGGCAAGAGGCGCTCAAGTGGCTCCAGCAGGCACATCAGATGGTGCAACAGTTCCACCTGCGCCCCTATGAAGCGCGTCTGCAACAGGTTGCCCAAGCGTTTTGAAAAAAAAGAGGGCACTTTGCAGGCGTCGTGGCTTGCAAAGTGCCGAGGCAGGCTTTGAGTCATCACGGTTTTACGCTGAACGACTGCTGACGCTCCTGACGCGCTTGGATCGACCTCAAACGCGCCTCCCACGCCTCCGCAGGGTCGATACCACCCGACATAACCTCATCCCACGGGCGATAGACGCGGAAGTCGCGATGCTCCTTGCGCACCGCTTCCACGCGCCAGTCGAACTCGTAGTTGCCCCGCCCGTTGCGCAGTTCCATTACCTCAATGCCGTCCAGCCCCTTGCGCACCACGCAGAGACCTTTCGACTCGATAGAGAGGGGCGTAAGTTGGACGGTCATGCCCTGCTCGTCGGCGAGTTTGCGGAAGTGGTCGGGCAGTTCAATCCGAGCGCGCCCGTTGACCAGCCGTGCGGTGCCCCGCACATACATCGCCGCTTCGGGTCCTTCGATGCAGGCGTACCAGATGTCGCGCGTGGGGTCCTCAGGGTCAGGCACGCGGAAGGACTTCACATCTCCCCAATAGTAGCCTCGGCGTTCCCAATCCACATGAAAGCCTGCTTGTTCGGTACCTTCTGAATCGTGTACCGTGATGATGCCCGTTTTGCTGTAGGTTCCTCGTACAGAGGCAAAAAGTACATTGTTCCAGCCATAGAAGCCGCTCGCATTAGCTCCGCGAACTGCGACTCTACCGCATAGTTCGGGGGGACCATCAGGTTGTTCAACATACAGTTGGACACGCCAGGAACTGCTCCGCCCATCATCGGCTATGAATAGTCTGCTCTTATCGCGTGCCACTTCAAGATTGCCTTGATAGAAGCCGTTGCCCCCTACTTCAAATTCCGACGCAGTATGCGGAACGGTGCCTATTGTAATAACACCATGTCCAGTAATTTTCATCAGGTGGTTTCCACCTGGTGAGTCAAGGAATGCGAAGTTGTAGTAGAGCCTCCCGTTGAGGAACATTCGGAACTGATTCCGCCTTACTGCGAACCCCACGGGTCCCGAAGACAATGCGTAGAATGCCAGTTTCGTGGTGTTCGATGCGCTTCCTAAGGATAGGCGTGCCGCAGGGCTACTCGTGCCTATCCCGACATTGCCGTTGAAGTAGCTGACACCTTCCACATGCAGGCGCTGATTAGGGTTGGTCGTACCGACACCGAGATGCCCCATGAAGACACTGTTGCCCTCTACTTGCAGTCGCTGGCTAGGACTGGTCGTACCAATCCCCACATTCCCGTTGCCCAAAATGGTGAAAACCTCGTTCCCATTCGGGGCGTTCAAAAACGAAAAGCGGTTGCCGAGATGGTGCAGGTGAAACCGAAACTGACCTGGACCTACCCCGAATCCCATCACATCGGTTGCACTGCCTCCTTGCCAGAGAGCCAGTTTCGTGTTCGCATTTCCACCACCTAAAGACAGGCGCGACGCAGGGTTATTCGTGCCTATCCCGACATTCCCGTCGGTGTAGAAGAGGGTGCTCCCACTGGTCTGCCATGGACGTTGAGCGAATATGGCATACGGCACGGGATTAATCCTCACACGGGGCGATAACACGGTGGAACCTACCTGAATCTCCAAGTAGCGTTCCGTGCCGTTCCATACATTCCCGAAGTCCAATTCGACGGTGAACAAACCGTTCTGAACCGACACATTCTGGGTGATAGGAGAGCCGATTTGGTTCCCGCCTGTGGGCGCGTCGTAGAGTTTGAAGGTCATGCTGAGCGTGCCGTTGGCAGGGTTACCGTTCTGCTTGAGCATTCCCTGAAAGGTGAACGGCTGTGCATACCCAAAGCCTGCCAGCACAGTGGCAAGCGCAATCCCTAATCCGAATCTGTATCTCATCGTTTTGCCTCCTCTGTCAAAAGGTATACTTTCCTTTTGATCAACCTCGCTCACGGCTTAGACGCCGATCGATGCGCTTGTGAGCGGGTTTGGTGTTCACGGCTCGCTTGGATCGATTTCAGGCGCGCCTCCCACGCCTGAGCGGGATCGACACCGCCCAGTAAGGTCTCGTTCCACGGGCGATAGACTTGGAAGTCGCGATGCTCTTTGCGTATCGCTTCTACACGCCAATCAAACTCGTAGTTGCCCCGACCGCCGAGCAACTCTGCGACTTCTATGCCCTCCAAGCTTTTCCGAACCACGCACAGTCCCAGCGTCTCGGACGAAAGGGGCGTGAGTTGGACGGTCATGCCCTGCTCGTCGGCGAGTTTGCGGAAGTGGTCGGGTAGGTCAATCCAAGCGCGTCCGTTGACCAGTCGCGCGGTGCCCCGCACATACATCGCCACTTCGGGACCCTCGATCGTGGCGTACCAGATGTCGCGCGTCGGGTCCTCAGGGTCAGGCACGCGGAAGGGTTTGAGGTCTGCAAAAAGAACTCCTCGACCTCGACTATCGACATAGAGCCCTGCCTGCTGGGAACCGTACTGATCAAAGACCACTACGCCACCGTGATTGGTGGAACTTATATGGCTGGACACCAGCACGAGAGGGCTTCGAAATGCGCCTAAGGTTTCGATGACACCGACCCACTGTCCAGGCTCCTGCTCATCAGCCCTTGCCGAAACACGCCAGCCGTTACTGTTTCCACCTATATCAGCCCTATTCCCGCCTACATAGAGCCCCCCACTGAAAAAGCTCTTTCCAGAGACTCGCAGGCGGAAGCCGTAGCCAGACTCCGTAAGAAAGCCTACCTCTCCGTTGCCCGAAATGGTCGCCAGCGTATTTCCGTTCTCATTATCCAGAAATAGGAAGCGGTCATCGGAGTCGTGCAGGTGAATACGGAACTGGTTAGGGGCTACGCCGAACCCCAGGAGCTCTCCGGGGTTCGCTCCTTGCCAGAGTGCCAGCTTGGTATTGGCGTTATCGCTCCCTAAAGACAGGGCGGCAAAGGGGGTACTGGTGCCTATACCCACTTTCCCTGAGAAGTACCCACTGCCTTCCACATGCAGGCGCTGAGAGGGAGACAGGGTGCCGATACCCACATTTCCATTGAGCATGCTGTCCCCTATTACATGCAGGCGCTGAGCAGGGTTCGCTGTGTTTATCCCTACATTTCCGTTACCTGAGATGGTGAAAATCTCGTCCCCGTTTGGTGTATTTAGGAACGAGAAACGATTCGAAGCGTCAGACAGGTGGATTCGAAACTGGTTGGGACCAATCCCAAAGCCCATCAACTCTTCAGGGTTAGATCCTTGCCAAAGAGCCAGTTTGGTGTTCGCTTCACCGCCGCCTAAGGACAGACGGGCGAAGGGGTTATTCGTGCCAATCCCGACACTCCCGTCGGTGTAGAAAATCCCGTTCCCCCCCGTCTGCCACGGACGCAAGGCATACGCAGCATAGGGCACAGGATTAATCTTCACGCGGGGCTGTAAGATTACAAAGCTCATCTCGGGATGAAACACCGCAATACTCATGGACCTCTCGTTGCCGTTCCATGCGGCTCCACTGAAATTCAGCGTCACGGTGAACAGACCGTTCTGCACATTTACCCCTCTAATGAATTGGCTTGGCGTGTCAGTAAGTTGGAACAAAATATCGTAAGTTCCATTAGCTGGGATGCCGTTTTCCCATAAGAAGCCCTGAAAAGTAATGGGCTGTGTGTACGCGAATCTTGCCAGTAGAGTGGCAAGTACAATCCCTAACATCAGTCGGTTCCTCATGGTTTTGCCTCCTCTGTGAATGGATGCTCTGCTTCTCTACCTCGTTTACGGTTTTGCAGGAGAGTTCGAGGGACGCACATTTCGGCTGGCTTGGTGTTCCCGACGCGCTTGAATCGATTGCAGTCGCGCCTCCCACGCCTGAGCAGGGTCCATACCACCCATCAATATTTCAGTCCACGGGCGGTAGACTTGGAAGTCGCGATGCTCCTTGCGCACCGCTTCCACGCGCCAGTCGAACTCGTAGTTGCCCCGACCATTCTGAATCTCTGCGATTTCTATGCCATCCAACCCTTTCCGAACCACATAAAGTCCCAACGAATCGGGTGATAGGGGCGTGAGTTGGACGGTCATGCCCTGCTCGTCGGCGAGTTTGCGGAAGTGGTCGGGCAGTTCAATCCGAGCGCGCCCGTTGACCAGTCGCGCCGTGCCCCGCACATACATCGCCACTTCAGGACCCTCTATGCAGGCATACACAATGTCGCGTGCAGGGTCTTCAGGGTCAGGCACGCGGAAGTCCTTTGAATTCCCGTAAATATACCCTGCACCACGCTCGTTGACATAAAGCCCTGCTTCTTGACTGCCGGAGGCACTGCATACGGCTAACCCCCCATGATTGGGTGAACTGACATGGTCAGCAATGATGACATTCAGTCTTTCATTCGCTCCCAGAGTGTAGATGTTGCCAGTCCACTGTCCATTCCCACGGTCTGCTGCCGCACATGCCACACGCCAATGGCTGTAGGGGTTGCCTCCACCCCCTACAGAGAACCAGTCTCCACCTAAATGGAGGTCGCCATTAACATGGCTAACATCTCCTACCACATGCAGCCGTTGAGTGGGATTCGTTGTGCCAATTCCCACATTTCCGTTGCCCAGAATGGTGAAAATCTCATCTCCATTCGGCGCATTCAGAAAAGAGAAGCGATTCGAAGCATTGTCCAGGAAGAACACCAATCCCTCGGATCTGCTAATTCCCATCTGATCATTTGGAGTTGACCCTTCCCAAATCGCCAGTACAGAGGGGGCGGCAAGGGATAGGGGCGCAACAGGTCCATGATTAATTCCGACATAGCCGCTGAAATAGGTAGGACCCTGTACATGCAGGTTTTGGACAGGACTCGCCGTGCCTATGCCAACCCTGCCCATGAAGGCACTGTTGCCCTCTACATGTAACCGCTGGCTGGGATTGGTTGTCCCTATCCCGACATTGCCGTCCCCTTTGATGGTCACAATCTCGGTTCCGTTGGGTGCATTGAGAAACGAGAAGCGATTGTTGGAGTTGTGCAAGTGAAGCCGAAACTGGTTGGGACCAATCCCGAACCCCTTCAAGTCTTCGGGATTGGGTCCTTGCCAGAGGGCGAGTTTGGTGTTGGCGTTATCGCCTCCTAAGGACAGACGGGCGAAGGGGTTATTCGTACCGATTCCCACATTCCCGTCGGTGTAGAAGATGTTGCTCCCGCTGGTCTGCCACGGACGCTGGGCGAATGACGCATAGGGCACAGGGTTTATCTTCACACGAGGCGATAATGTGGTGCCCGCCACCGCAATCTCCAAGTAGCGGTCAGCTCCGTTCCACACATTCCCAAAGTCCAGATTGACGGTGAACAAACCGTTCTGAACCGAGACATTCTGGGTGATAGGAGAGCCAATCTGGTTGCCTCCAGTGAGCGCGTCGTAGAGTGTGAAGGTCATACTGAGCGTGCCGTTGGCAGGGTTGCCGTTCTGTTTGAGCATGCCCTGATAGGTGAACGGCTGAGCGTACCCAAAGCCTGCCAGCACAGTGGCAAGCGCAATCCCTAACATCAGTCGGTTTCTCATCGTTTTACCTCCTGTGGCGAGATTGTTCGCCTGTTGGCAGTATAGCACAGGTTGGGTCGAAAAATGAAAAGCGGAATCGAAATTGCAACGGTCTGGAGCATGGCTTGGGCGTCTTGCCCGTGAGATTCTTCGCTTCGCTCAGAATGACGCATGGCAGAATGCGGATGGGAAAGATGCCCAAGCCACAAGAAACTCCCCTCTCCCGAAGCGTCGGGAGAGGGGCTGGGGGTGAGGGCTATTCAGGGGCTGAGGGTGAGCGCTATCCTCACGGCTTGGTGTTTTGAGCCTGCTGGTGTGCTCGATGCTCCTGACGCGCCTGAATCGATTTCATACGCGCTTCCCACGCCTCGGCAGGATCCTTCCCTGCTGGCATGACCGCATCCCACGAGCGGTAGACCTGATAGTCGCTAAACTCCTTGCGCACGGCTTCGACGCGCCAGTCGAACTCATAGTTGCCGCGCCCGTTGTGCAGCTCGACCACCTCGATGCCGTCCAAACTGACGCGCACCGCGGCTAACCCCTTCGATTCGCCCGAACGCGGTGTGAGTTGGACGGTCATGCCCTGCTCGTCGGCGAGTTTGCGGAAGTGGTCAGGCAGTTCGATGCGGGCGCGCCCGTTGACCAGTCGCGCTGTGCCCCGCGTATACATCGCCAGTTCGGGTCCCTCGATACAGCCGTACCAGATGTCGCGCGTGGGGTCATCAGGGTCAGGTGTAACAAAGGCTTTCCCGCCTCTCACTGCAAGAAACCCCACAGGCTGATTAAAAGCATTGAGGACAACCCCCATCGCTACAGCCCAGTCGCTGTTCTCATCGTTGATGGTTAGCCCACCGCGACGGGGGTCTTCGAGCATGGCGTGTATGGAGACATTCTCGCTGTTGTTGGTGCCGTAAGTTTTTATTATCCCAGCGTAACCTCCACCGTAGAAAGACTCTGTTCGAAGTTCCACACGTCTCCGATTCGCCCAATCAGTACCACCGCCCACAAAGATATGATTTCCGCGCACAGCAAGGTATCCGTCCACCTCGAGGCTATCCCATATGCCCAGTCTACCAGTGGTGCCCGAAATATCCAGCGTGGCGGTGTTGACGTCTGCATCACCCATCAACTGTCCTGGCAGGATTTGTAGGGTGGTGGGACCTGAGCCACCTGTAATGAACGCGGAACCGTTCACATGTAAGCGTGCTTGCGGGCTACTGGTGCCAATCCCGACATTGCCGTTGCCCTGAATGGTCACAATCTCGGTTCCGTTCGGCGCATCCAGAAACGAGAAGCGGTTGGAGGAGTTCGGCAAGTGAATCCGAAACTGACCTGAGCCAACTCCGAACCCCATCAGGTCGTTTGCACCGGAACCCTGCCAGAGTGCCAACTTGGTGTTCGCTTCGCCGCCACCCAACGACAGGCGCGTCGCAGGGCTACTCGTGCCTATCCCCACCTTGCCATCTGGCGCAATATAGAGGTCAGGACCGCCGTTCGCATCGCCATACAAACGCAGGTCGTTATAGCCCACCAACTGGTCTAATCCAGTAATACTGCGGTCGTCAGCAAGCTTGAGGTTGCCGTTGCCGAAAATGGTGAAAATCTCGGTTCCGTTGGGTGCATTCAGGAACGAGAAGCGGTTGCTCGGTTGGTGCAGGTGAAGTCGGAACTGACCCGAACCAATCCCAAACCCCATCAGGTCGCCAGCGTTGGGTCCTTGCCAGAGGGCAAGTTTCGTATTGGCATTTTCACCGCCTAACGACAGGCGCGTCGCTGGGCTACTCGTGCCAATCCCGACATTCCCGTTGTTATCCACATTCAATCCACGAGTATTGGCACAGTAAAGAGCGTAAGGGGTCGGGTTAATCTTCACACGGGGCGACAGCACGGTGGAACCCACCGCAATCTCCAAGTAGCGGTCAGCACCGTCCCACACATTTCCAAAGTCCAGATTGACGGTGAACAAGCCGTTCTGAACCGCAACATTCTGGGTGATGGGAGAGCCGATTTGGTTCCCGCCTGTAAGCGCGTCGTAGAGTTTGAAGGTCATGTTGAGCGTGCCGTTGGCAGGGTTGCCGTTCTGTTTGAGCATGCCCTGATAGGTGAACGGCTGAGCGTACACAAAGCTTGCCAATGCAGTGGCAAGTACAATCCCTAATCCGAAACGGTTCCTCATGGTTTTACCTCCTGTGGCGATTTTCTCCGCCTGTGTGCAGTATAGCACAGGGGGGTGCGAAAAATCGATTTCGGAATCGAAATTGCAACGGTTTGGGATGTGGCTTGGGCGTCTTGCCCATAAAGTAGCACGGGCATCTTGCCTATCAGCATAATCGTAGCACGGGTTTCTCGCTCGTGTGCAGTATGGGCGAGCGCCCAAGCCACTAATCGTAGCATGGGCGTCCAACCCGAGTGCCATCTGGGCAAGATGCCCAAGCCACTTTTGTAAGATGCTCTTATAGCAGGAAACCCTACACCACCATCGAAGTAGAGTATCATCGTTACCCTATTGATAGGTCTTCTGCTGGTGCTCTTCTCGGTGGGCGCGGGGCAGTTGCCCCTGCGTCGGTTTGACTTACGTCCGACGGAACGGCTCGCCTATGGCGGTGCGCTCGGCTTGGCTGGGTTGGGCTATGCGGTCGGTCTCTTCAGCGCGCTCCAGTGGCTGAACGGGCTGTGGTTGGTGCTGGTCATTCTCGTTGGGCTGGGCATTCTCGGTTGGCTTCGGGCTTTTCCCTTGCTCAAGAGCCAGCCTCAGGGGCGCACATCCCCACTCACTTTGGGGCTGACCATGCTGTCGGGGCTGATTGCCTTGCTCACGCTCATCCTCTGCTTGCTCCCACCCGATGGCAACGAATGGGACGCGATTGCCTATCACCTCGCCTTCCCGAAGACCTATCTCCAATCGGGCGAGATGGTCGAAATCCCGTTTATGCACCAGAGTTATTTCCCGCCCTTGCTCGATATGCTATTTCTATTGGGGTTGTGGCTGGGCGGGGAGCCGAGTGCGAAGGTGTTCCACTGGGCGATGGGCATGATGACTGCGCTGGGGCTGGCGGGGTTCATCGCTCGGCATCAGGGTGACGGCTCGGTGGGCGCACTGCTCTGGCTGGGCACGCCCGTCGTGGCATGGCAGGCGTTCACCGCCTATGTTGACCTCTCCACCGCACTCTATGCGAGCCTATCGGTCTATGCGCTCTATGAAGGGATTCGCCAACGCCAGACGCACTGGCTCTGGCTGGCAGGTGTGATAATGGGCTTCGCGCTGGCGACGAAGTACAACGCCCTGCTCTCGTGGGGGCTTTTGGGGCTGTTGGGTTTGCTCTGGTGTATGCATAAGCGGTGGACACTCGGGGCGCGCTCGCTATTGCTGGCGGGCATACTGGCACTGGCAATCGGCGCACCGTGGTACCTGCGCAACTGGTACTGGACGGGCAACCCGGTCTACCCGTTCGCCTATAGTATCTTTGGGGGCAAGCAGTGGAGCCAAGAGCAGGCGGACGCCTACCGCAACGACCAACTTCGGTTCGGGATGGGGCATGAACCTGCCAAGTTGTTGTTGGCGCCGTGGAACCTGACCGCCCACCCTGCGCCGTTCGCCGACCCGATTGGCGTGCCGATAGGGGAGCGTGCCTTCCTCCTGCCTGCGTCGGGAATGGGCTACTTGGCGGGCGTGGGCGTGCTGGTGGGAGCGGGCGTCGGCAACGGCTTCGGCTGGCTCATCGGATTCGTCGGGCTGAACCTGCTCGGCTGGTTTGTGCTGATGCAACAGGTGCGCTATATGCTGTTCCTGTTTCCTGTGTGGGGCGCGGTGGTCGGGGCGCGCCTGAGCCTACTTCCCAAGTGGCAAGCAGGGCTGTTCGGGGGACTGTTGGCGGTGCAGGGCGTCTTCACGCTGTGGCTGTTGGGGAGCAGCTATCTGCCACTGGTCGGGCTGGCGCTGTCCGACCGTGAGGCGTTTCTGATGCGTCGGCTCCAGATTTACCCTGCAGTGCGCTATCTCAACACCCAAACCCCCACCGATGCAAGGGTCATCTTGCTGGATGAGACGCGCGGATACTACTTGGAGCGACCTTATCTGTGGGGCAACGCTGGGCATCATCGGCTGATACCGTATGACGACCTTGCGGACGGGCGCGCGCTTACCGAGTGGCTTTTGCAGAACGGCTACCGCTATGTGCTGATAAACCGCCTGTTCACTCCCCAAGCCGAGCCAGAGCGGTGGCGTGCGCTCTACTACGATGCGATTCAGAAAGGTCTGCTCAGGTTGGAACTGGCAGAGCGTCAGGTTGAGGTCTACCGCATCGTTGAGTCGGAGTAGGAAACTCCTTCCCCAGCCTGAATCGTCTAACTGACGGTGAGAAAAATGAGAATTGGGATGCAGTTCTTGTGCGGTGCGCTGCTCTCTGCCCTTGCGGTGAGCGCATTCTGCCAAACGACCGACTTGCCTGTCAAGCGTGTCGTGCTGTATCGAAGCGGTGTGGGCTACATCGAACGCTCTGGCACAGTGTCGGGCAACGCCAGCCTGATACTCTCCCTGCGTGAACCCCAGATGAACGACCTGCTCAAATCGCTCGTGATGGTCGACTTTGACGGCGGACAGAGAATGCCCGTGCAGTACACCCCACGCGACCCGCTGAGCCGAACCCTGAGCGCGTTCGCCATCGACATCAGCGACAACCCCAGCCGAGCGCAACGGC
>FWWM01014734.1_pt1 | contig 12170 bp, 10 predicted proteins | sample 2228351 | NCBI WGS metagenome assembly FWWM01 (sample SAMEA103939774, study PRJEB20133) | metagenome | reverse complement strand
TCTTTGCATGACCTCGAAATGATTCACCGTTGGCTCGCACAACCAGCCCACCACGCAACGAAAGTGCTTGGGGATGAGAAAGGGCCATCCATCAAATGGTACCGAACTCCAAATCCAAACAGAGTTCGCGTCCTCACCCGTACCATGACGCCTTCGATACTAGTTTTGAGGATGACGTGGTTGCCCGGGTGGCATCTCTTAGATGAAAAGGCGAGCACTCAGCGGAACCTCTTGCGGTGCAATGGGTGGATGATTGCGGTTCCTGTACATGCTGGGGTTTCGGTGGTCACTCTTGATTACGTCCCACCAGCTTGGCGCTTCACTTGTTTCATCGCGCTCTTGAGCTTGGCATTTGTGGTCTTCCTGGGAGCTGTGTTGTCGGCCTCACGGTTGGGCGTTCATTTCGATCCACTCAGTACTGCCACGGTTTGAAAATTTCGCGGAGATTTCGCGTGCCCTTGCGGAGCTCCGCCTCAAGACAAAGCTGCTGAGCATGCTTCTGATAGTGACGGAGCGAATGTTGTTCACCGAGCTCCTGCCGTGCCAAGCGCAGATTCTCTATATACTCCTCAACCATTTTCGCAGCCACGCAGGCGATAATTCCCAATAAAGGAATCAGAAAAATTAGGCCCAGAACCGTCAAAATTGCCAGCACGGCTCCTCCAAGGCATAAGAATAAACAGAAGAACCAGAGTCGAGGGAGGACGAGCATGCTGACGAAGGCTTGCCGAATGACGTCCCACAAAGAAACGTGCTCTGAACTATTGGCCCAGACACCAAAGAGAGCAAGAAGATAGCTCAAAAAACAGAGGAAGAGATAAAAGAACAAAATAACGAGCGAAAGAAACACAACACCTCGCACGCCAGCAGACTGGCGCGCGAGGGTGGCGTAGAAGAGTAGGTTGGCGCCAAAAAGCAGTATTCCAAACGCTGCGATGAGAACCAGTAAAAGCGCCTTCCGAAGCTGCCGCACCGAGGGTAGGAGCATTTGCCGCCATAAAATCTTTTCTTCAAACGCCGCTGTTCGTCCCAGTTGGGCCACGAGATGAACACCGAGAACGATCCACACAAAGATCAAGAAGCCAAGGACGAGACCCCATGACAAGCTCTGGAGTTTACTCACACCTGGGACATCAAACACAAAAAGGCTTAGCAAGGCCAAAATCGATAACAGCAAGCCTAACCCGCTGAGGGTAATGCTTCCTAAATAGTCGTAGGTCGCCCAGAACAGCCGATAGAGAAAGAGTCTTGTCATTCGCCTTGTGCCGCGGGCAGTTCTTCAGGCTCACTGTCGGACACTCGGGTCACTTTCGCGCCAAGGGCGGCAAGCTTCTTCTCGATTGCCTCGTAGCCACGGTCAATGTGGTAAACACGATTGACGATTGTTGCTCCTTCCGCGGCCAAGCCCGCAAGGACAAGAGCCGCCGAGGCCCGCAAGTCGCTTGCCATCACTGGAGCTCCGCTGAGTTTCTCAACTCCCTGGATCGTAGCCATGCCGTTGAGCACCTGGATTCTTGCTCCCATGCGATTGAGCTCAGCGGCGTGCAAAAAGCGATCGACGTAGATCGTTTCTCTGATGATGCTCACTCCTGGCACCAGAGACAATAGCGCCATAAACTGAGCCTGCATGTCAGTGGGGAAACCAGGATAAGTCCATGTCTGAATATTGGTGGGGCTATAATTTTTGAATTTCCCCCACACCCGCGTACCCTCGGCCACGGGCTCAATCCTGGCTCCGATTTCATGCAGCTTGCTTACAACGGCATCCATGTGGTCTAGGGGCGCATTCGTGATCACAATATCGCCCTCAGTGATTGCCGCCGCCACCATGAACGTGCCTGCTTCGATTCTGTCGGCAACAATCGTGTGAGTTGTCCCCTTAAGGCTTCGCACTCCCCGAACGCGTAGAACCCTCTCCCCAGCCCCCTCGATCTGAGCTCCCATTTTCCGAAGAAAGTTAATCAGTTCACATACTTCAGGTTCGCGCGCAGCGCCATGGATAATGGTTTCCCCATCAGCCAGAACCGCTGCCATAAGGACATTGCAAGTCGCCCCTACGCTGGAGCCAGCTGCTCCCGACAAGCTAAATTCTGCTCCTTTCAACTTTTCGACTTCTGCAACGACATAACCGTGCTTGATATCGAGCTTGGCTCCGAGAGCAGAAAAGCCCTTGAGATGAAGATCTATAGGTCTTGGCCCAATGGCGCACCCTCCTGGCAGCGAGACACGTGCCCTTCCGAGACGCGCCAACATAGGCCCCATAACGTAGACGGAGGCGCGCATTTTGCGGACCATGTCGTAGGGGGCCTCATGATTGGTAAAGCCACGAGGATCGATGACCATGCGGTGATCGTCGAACTCAACATTTGCGCCTAAGTATCGCAATACGCTGGCCATTGTCTGCGTATCGCGCAAATCGGGCACATTGTAGAGCACAGAGGGTTCATCCGCTAACAAGGCGGCGGCCATCAGTGGCAGCGTTGCATTCTTTGAGCCACTGATGGATACCGTGCCACGTAACGAGACTCCACCTTCGATGACAAATCTATCCACAGTTCAACCGCCTCGGTGCCTGGTTGCGAGAGCTACTTCCGCAAATCGGGGGATACGCATCGCGCACTAAAAAGGCTTTGCCTGCGTCGACTCGATTTTCGGCATGTGGGCAATGCATTCGATTTCAATGAGAACGTCCTTGGGCAGGCGCGAAACCTCGACGGTGGCCCGAGCCGGAGGAAGGACAGGAAAGAATTTAGCGTAAACCTCGTTCATCTTGGGGAAATCATCCATGTTCTTTAGATAAACTGTCGTTTTGACGATCTGAAAGAGGCCGCTGCCAGCTGCTTCCAAAACCCCTTGAAGGTTCTTGAGAACCCGCTCCGTCTGGGTGGCGATGTCGTTACCGACCACTTCCCCTGTTTTTGGGTCCACCGGCAGTTGCCCACTGCAAAAGATGAAGTCTGCACATTTGATAGCTTGCGAATAAGGGCCGATGGCCGGTGGAGCCAGCGGACTCACGATCGGGACCTTGTCTTGTGAGATCATGTTCAAACCTCCTGTCGTAATCTGGGTCTAAAAGATCACCGGCGCGTTATCCGCGTGCCACAGCAATGCGGCCAGTCCGTACAAGCTGGCGAATTCCATAAGGTTTCAAGAGATCAATGAGCGCCGAAATCTTGGCGCCGCTTCCTACGGCCTCAATGGTAAGCGACTGATGCTGAACGTCTACGACTTTGCTTCGGAAAATGTCGGCAATCTCAATCACTTCCCGACGATTCTTCGGCGTGGTGGTGATTTTCAAGAGCACGAGTTCGCGCTCAATGTGCATTTCTTGGGACAAATCCTTCGCTTCAATGACGCTGACCTGGCGGTTGAGCTGCTTGAGAATCTGTTCAACAACCCGATCGTCTCCACGCACAACAATGGTCATGCGTGAGACCGAGGGGTCTTCCGTCTCTCCGACCGCAAGGCTGTCGATATTGAAGCCCCTGCCTGAAAACATCCCTGCAATATGGGCCAAGACACCAAACTTGTTCTCGACGAGAACCGAAATCACGTGTTCCATAAGTTTCACCTTTCGCGCTTGCGAAACAAAGCGGCGATAGCATTGGAGAAAGAGCAAACGTGCGTCAATGAAAAGTGTTGCCCCAATCGTTACGTCTCATCGGTGGCAGTCACCAAGAAAATTCATGTCACTGATCGGGATTATTGCAGCTGGGGTTTACGCCATTTTCGGACCAATCCTCCGCCCCGCAACAACGTTTGGGGGGATGGACTTTCTCAACTTAATCTATCCTCAGACGGCTCTTGCTCAAGACATTTTCCAGCAAGGTGATTTGCCCCTTTGGAACTGGTACACTTGGGGTGGAGCTCCCCTCATGGCAGCGTGGCAGGCTGCTGTTTGGTATCCACCCACATGGATGGCCATGTTGATAGGCCTCCCTTACGGTCTTCAGGTGAACATCGTCTTTCATCTCATCCTCGCGGGCGTGGGAGCTGCCCTCCTCGCCACGAGGTTGTTCAAGACATGCTTTTGGGGAAGCGCTCTGGCCGGCATGGCCTACTGTGGGAGCGGTTTTTTTCTGGGGCATATCGAGCAGGTGAATTCTGTAGCCGCCATCGCGTGGACCCCTTGGTTCATTGATGGTTTTCTTCAATTCGTCACTGAGGAGCGAGGGAAACTGAAACTCGTTGTAGCGGTATGCGCGGGACTCCTCGCTGGTCATCCCCAACACATGCTCATCGCCATCATGGCCATGGAAGCAGTTGCCGTTCTCCTCATTATTGCTGCTTTCCTCCAGAAGTCCCGAACAATGGTCTCCACAGCGGGGCGAGTTCTTCGAGCTAACACATGGATAGCGGCGGGCTTCGCGCTTACAGCCCTTCAACTCTGCCCCTCGCTTGAACTGAGCTCACTCTCTGAGAGAATCTGGCCATATCCGGACCCTTTTGTGCCGCATTTTCGCTGGAGCCATGTTCCCGCATTTTTTGTGCCGCGCTTTTTCAACCGACTGGCAAAAACAGAAGGACAACCAGTCGGGTTTACGGAGGAAGGGGTGTACACAGGCCTGCTCTCAGTGGTTCTCTGCGCTCTTTACGTGGCCGGTCTCTTTAGGCGGCGACGTTTTACCGTATTTGAGCTAACATGGTGTGCGCTCCTAGTGGGGGCGCTTGTGTATGCTCTCGGCCCCGAAACGCCTTTCGGGAGGATCCTTTTTGCATTTTTCCCAATGCTTGGCAAATTGCGTGGCACCGCACGAGCACTTAATGTTGCGGTTCTCTGTGTAGCCTGCGGGGCAGCTGGAGGGCTAACAAACCTTTTGGCGCGCGCAAGAAGAAAAGGTCTCAAGACGACGCTAATTTTTCTTGCTCTAGTGCTGCTGGCTGTTGATCTAGCTTGGAGTCACCGACCCGAATTAAGGTCACTTCTAGTTCCTCGGGATCTTCTTCAAGTAACTCGACCTCTCGTATCCGTCAGTCTTTCCCCGACTTCACCACGCCGAGTTTACCGCTTCATGGCACACGACAGTGACCTCTACCTTGATCATCGCGCTTCGGCCATTGCCGAGCGTTTCTTCCGACTTCAACCGAATCTCAACATTCTAGACGAGATTCCCACACTAGACGGCTACGAGGAAGGGCTCCTGCCTTCTTGGTCTTACGGTAATTTTTTCCGGCGCTTTAACAGAAACTTGCGGAATGACTCGATCGATGCGCCACTCCTGGCACTCCTCGGAGTGGAAAAAGTTCTCACGGAATACCCCGTAAGCTTTGATTCCGCGTATTGGTCGTTGGAACGCCAGTCTCCTCCCCGCTCGCTTACTGGCACAGTCTCTTCGCTGTGGCAAAATCGTTGCCCCACAGCGTGGTTTTTCTGCGCTGAGACGCTTTTTGGGCTCTCAACCCCTTCGCCGTCAGAGATCAGCAACCTAGCCGAAATCTATGGTTTTCCAGGACTAAGCAGAGCGGTGCCCCTGCGGCAGCCCACTGGCACGAGTGGCGTGACTCATCCTCTTCACAAAGCCCCGCTAGAAAGGTTTCTTTCCGCTGCTCGCGAGAGTGGCATTGTGGTCGAATCAATTCGTCCGAATTCCCTGCTCCTCCGCATGGCAGGCGGAGATGAGCGATGGGTTATCTTCACAAGCTCCCTTTGCCCGGGATGGAAACTGGTCAAACAGGGAGCTGTCCTTTGCGACATCGGCAGAGGCCAGGTGCTTTCCCCTTTTTCCTTCGTAACAATTCCAATTCTTGATGATGCCCACAATGCCGTCATTCGGATGGTCTATTGGCCTTTCTCTTTGCGTTTAGGGCTGTTCCTCAGTTTAGTTGCACTCGTTCTCTTGGGAACGTACCTTTGGACCTTGCCACGATGCGGCAGAGAAGATGTTGACGCGCAAGGTCAGGAGGATGTAAGAGATAACCATGGCTGATGCAAATAATCGACGATATCCTCGTGTCCCTGTCGACCTCGAAGCCACATTGTGTATCTTGATCCCTGAAGAAACGTTTCAGCCGGTCGTTCAGAAGGCCCGAGTTTGCGATTTAAGTGAGAGAGGCGCGATGGTCGAATGCACGACGCAGGAGTCCACCGTCAAAGCTCTTGTTCGTGCGACACGCTATTGCCGCTTGAGCTTCGTAAACTGTCCGGATTTACCAGCAAAGGTTATCGGAAAAGCTGTCTGGGTTCAACCCATCGGCTCGGGACCGGAGATCAAGTGTCGGCTGGGAATGTTTTTCGAGCAAGCTCCTCCCGAGATCGTCGAACAGCTGCGCTCCTATGTGGAGAAACGACTGCGTGAGTTAGCCCAGTCCACCCATAGACCAGAATAAGGGCTGGAGCGCCTGATCTGGAAAGAGGTGTCCTGTGTGGTTTGACAAAAAAGCCTGGCGACTCCGACGGAAGATCAAAGATCTTCAGGCGGACCTCAAAGAAGCAGAAAAGGAAGGCCGTTACGTTCTAGAGGACGGACTGTTTTTCGCCGAACTCGAGGACATGGGCGAAATGACTATGCTCGTCTTCGGCTCGACGGACCTTCTTACAGCCCAAGAAGAATCGGTCATCCGAAGCTTTTTTGAACGAAACGGATTCACGGTTCACAAACTCAAACTTGACCGTTCTCAGAGCCATTTGGCGGAAGTGGAGATCATTCCTCCGTCAGAAATTGTGCGCCATGTGGCTCGTCGACTCAAAGGCGATGGCTACAAAGTCTTGGATGATACAGCACGAGAAACTCCCAGCGATCTAAGCAATCATGTTGTAACGCTGAGTGGACTCGTGCGAGCCCTCGTCGTTCTTTTCTGTGAACACGTTCAAAAGCTTATCGCGACCTCTCGCATCAAACAAAACAAGGAGGGGAACAGGCTCCTCCACTGGATGCCCAAGATTGCCGAAGCGCTTCGACGAAGAATTACACCGAACCTCGAGCAATTGGTTCGTGAGTACTTCCCAAGCGCTTACGCCGAGTTTTACGGCCATCTGGGAAGCAGTTCAGCAGAATTCAAAAGCCCTTCGGTCCCGACAGCGGACAAAATTCCCTCAATCAAATTTTCACCTCCGGCTCAGGAAGCTTCAGGCGAAGTTCCTCCGTTAAAACTAGCGCCGGGCCCGCAAAAATCAGATGGTAAAAAGGTCCAGCCCCCCACACCGCCCACACCCGCCGATATGGCCAAAGCCGCGCCGCCACAAGCAGCCTCCGAAAGCGATCAGGTTGAGATCCAGCGGCTTTTGAAGGAGCTGGATACTACTGAAACCGTGGCGCGTATGTATCGCAAGCTTGTCCGCGCGCAGGCAAGCCGGTGTGTCCGCAATGCCCAAGCACTGTTAGAGGAAGTCAATCGCCTATTCAGAGCGACCGCGTCGTGTCTCTTAGTCAAGGTGCCTCGTGCCCACGGGATTACTATCCATGCTCAGGCGGGGAAAGAGCTTATTTGGGGGGAACATGGACGAGCCGGATTTCCAGTCTCCACCAGCATTGTCGCCGAAGTCATTCGCACCCGGAAAGCTGTAAATTCCGACATCGCCAGCGCACCGGCCACCGAAAGCATGATCATGCACTCAATCGAAGCTGTCGCAGCCGCCCCCGTTTTCTTTAATAATGAGATTGTGGCGGTCCTTTATGTTGACCGGCGAGAGTCTCTCCAGCCGTTTGATGTCAACGACTTGCGAGCTCTTGAGAAAATCACCAAGGTATTCGAGGAGTTTCCTGACCTGACATTGGGCCTCCTCTAGAGGCCAGGTAGCTACTTTACGGTCGCCACCTTTTTGTAACGTGAAGGAGAGTCGTGGGATTGAGCAAGAGGCCTAGCGCAGCAATGCAAAGCGTGTTTTGCGCGCTTTTTCTTCTCATTGGGTTCATTGCCCCAGCTCGAACCCTCCAATTCCGCGCAGTTTCGCTCCCATGTGGACCGCTTGATCCTAAGACCAGTGTTCATCCTATTGACGTGTTAGGCGATGGTCGCCTGGAGTTTGTGATTGTTCGGCCCACTGGTGAACTCCAAATCCTCGCGTGGAGCGGAGACAAAATAGTTCCTCTCCAGAAAATCGCGCTTCCTACCCCGTGCTATTACTCATTCGCGCGGATCACACCTGACGGCAAGTTCAGTCTCTTGGCGCTAGCTGGAAGGGAGCTCCATTATTGGTCGCAAGAGGGTGATCAACTAGCCGCTTCGCCAAAGCGGCTTCTCACACTTTCGGGCCAGGTGGGCGAAACCGCACAAAGCACAGAAGTCCGATATTATGAGCTTGGTTACGATTTGGATGGGGATGGGGTCGACGAACTCCTCCTGCCGCAGAGGGGGCAATTCAATATCTACCGTGCTCAGGCTCCTCTCCAATTTGAACCCGTTCCACTTCCTCGCAATCCTTACAAGGTTTCGATCGGATTCCACTTCCGACGCCAACTCCCCGACGACCCAGTACGCATACCGAACATCAGTGGCTCAGTCGTCGTCCGCAAAGGAGTTGAGGATCTCGTCGTCTTCGACGCTAACGCAGACGGACGAGAAGACCTTGTCTATACGAGCGTAACTCAGCCTCCCAAGGGGCGAGAGATTGAGCGATATGAGATTTTTTTCCAGAAACCAGGCCTCCGCTTTGGCTCCACTCCAGATCAAGTGATAGAGGTTCCTTTTGATGAAAGAGCGTATGTCACCTTCCGCGATTTCGACAGAGATGGTCGTTGCGAGGCATTCACGGTCACCAGTAATTACGACATCGTCGCGCCCCGCACACTTATTCGCGTCATCGGCGGGGAAGGGAAACGGACAACCTCGTCGAAAGAACGATTTCGCCACGTCACGAAGGACCCCATCGGCTTTGTGCGTCTCATGGATTTTAACGGCGATGGCGTCGAGGACTTCGCATGCACTTTTTTCAGCTACCAGTTCACCTCGACGGAGGATATCGCAAGCTTAGTCGCTGCCAACCGGATTCGTTTCCGTCTGCAGTTCTTTTTGGGTGTACCGGGTAAATTGTTTTCCTCCCAACCAAATTACGAAATGGAGCTCAACCTCAGTTTGAAGCCGGAGTCATACGGTCTCTACCCGCCATTCTATCTGGTCGAGGACATGAATGGCGACAAAACTGCTGACCTCGTTGCGCGCGCTGACGAAACACGATTGGCCATCTATCTTTCGCAAAAAAAGCTCGCCTTCAGTCGTCAGTCAAATGCTTTCATCACCATCCCAACAGACACGGCTGTGTACTTTGCAGATTGCAACGGGGATGGACGAAATGACATCATTGCGGCAAGCATTCAAAAACAATCCGTGACGGTCTACTTGGCGCCATGACATCCGCCCTCCACCAATCATCCCTCTCTCCCCACCACAGAAACCGCGCGAAACAATTTCTTGATGCCTTGTCACTCGAAGAGCGGGTGGGGAAAGTCTTTTTGTTCACCCTGCGGAATCTCCCCCACGCTCAGATGCTTTTGCAGTACCGACCTGGAGGCTTTATCAGGCTTTATAGCGACGCGGGCACGTGTGCAAAACAGCACGAGATCCTTCAGCGAGAAAGCCCAGATCCATTGCTCATCGCAGCAGACTTCGAACGTGGCGTCGCTCCCGTCGTCCTGGGTGCCACGGAGTTTGCCCCCGCGATGGCTTTGGCTGCAGCGGGGGATCCGCGCCTCACTTTTGATGTGGCTTGCGCTATCGCAAATGAGGCACGCGCCGTAGGTGTGAATTTCAATCTCATGCCAACTGCCGACGTCAATACTGATCCCCGCAATCCTATCATCAACACGCGCGCGTTTTCTGACGATCCGCAGGTGGTGGCCACCCATGTCGAGGCATTTGTCCGCGGAACTCAGGCCGGGGGCTGCCTCACGTGTGCCAAGCATTTTCCAGGTCATGGGGCAACGTGGCAGGACTCGCATGCAGAACTACCCGAAGTCCCCATCTCGCGCGAAGAATTCCAAAACGTTCATTTTCTCCCTTTCCGCACAGCAGTCAATGCCGGAGTGGATGCCATCATGATTGGCCACCTGAGTTGTCCGGCTCTCGATCAGGCTGGCAAGCCGGCCACTTTTTCTTCCCGCATTATTCAAGGCTGCCTCCGAGACGAATTGGGATTTGAGGGGCTTGTTGTCAGTGACGCTCTCGATATGGGGGCGCTGAGTTCGCGATATTCTTTGGAAGAGATCGTCGTCCAAACCTTTCTAGCCGGATGCGATCTTTTGGTGATGCCTGCTGATCCAGTTCGTGCCCACGAGGCTTTGTTGCGCGCAGTGCTGAAAGGACAAGTCTCTGAAGAGCGCGTAAACGAAGCTGCTGAACATGTGCTGGGGTTGGCCATCAAAGCGTCGGAGGAGAGAGAAAATGTGGGGAATCTGGAAGAGTTCTCGCACCAAGCACACACAGCTCTGGCCCGCGAGGCTGCACGTCAAAGCATCACGGTCGTAAGCGAGAGAGAAAAGTTACTCCCTCTCGCCCACTCCTCGAAGATTTTTGTGGCCACTCTTTGCAACGCACCTGAAGGTCTTTTCGAATACTTGGATCCGAAGATCTTTGCAGACTGCTGTCAGCTGCTGAGTCCTAAGAACGTCTCAGTGATGCATTGCGGCTATCTGCAGGAGAAAAGGTACGACCGCCAAAACATTGCGGAACAGGCGGCTGTTTTTGCAGCAAATGCTGACATCGTTGTGGTTGGGGTCTTCGCCAGAATCGTTCTAGCCAGTGGCCGCATTTGTCTCTGCGATTCGGAGCTCGCATTTGTTTCCACGCTCCTTCGCGGCAAGAAATCGGTTCTCGTTGTTTTTGGCTCTCCCTATCTTCTCCCCGAGCTTCCTCAAGCAAGCGTGAACATCTGTGCATACGGAAGCAGCCCTGCTTTACAGCAAGTTGCAGCAGAATTTCTTTTTGGACGGGTTTCCTGCACGGGCCGCTTACCCATAAGACTTCCCGCATCAGGGTGAAGGTCATAGAGGGTCGAAAACTGGCAGAAGAAACCTGTCAACTTTGGTACGCGCGATCTCGAGTTGGAAGGCTAGCAAGTGCACGACCTAGCCAGGAATCAACTTTTTATCAACTAGTAAGGGAGGGGATTCGCATGAATGGCCAGGCCCAAAAGGGGAGCCTCAAGGATCAACTACTCACGGAAGTCGACGCTTTGATTAGGCTTTACGACGTGAAGGAGCACCAACGCTTACGCGAGCAACTGCAAGGTCAGTGGTGGGAAAGCGGCCTGCGAATTCTTGTTTTTATTTCGGGACTTGGGCTATTGATTACAGCGTATAAGCTTATCCCCCACGACAGCCAGCTCCTCTTTGGCTTCGTATTTTCTTGGGTTTTTCTCTTTGTCATCACGCTACTAGCTATCGTAGAACACCTGCTTCACAAGATCCGTGCACTATGCCGAGCGTACGAACTCCAACACCGACTTTTAGAGCATATTCTCAAAGAACTGCGCCCCCTCCTGCGAGGCGAGGGGATCTCGGCCCCGCCGCACAAAAGCGGTTGAATCTCGCCTTTATGGGCAAATTTATGCAAAAGTAGCAACTTGGGTATGGGTCACTATCTCACAGAAGGGAGCCGCTGCACATGATTATCGGTGTGCCAAAGGAGATCAAAAACAACGAATACCGCGTTGGAATGGTCCCTGCAGGCGTCAGGCAACTCACACGAGCAGGTCATCGCGTCCTCATTGAGACGCACGCAGGCGAAGGTAGTGGTATTTCTGATGAAGAATACATCCAGGCCGGGGCCGAGATCGTTCCCGACGCAGCTACGGTGTACGGCGAAGCGGAAATGATCATCAAGGTAAAGGAGCCTCTCGAACAGGAGTACCCGCTCATTCGAGAAGGCCAGATTTTATTTACTTATTTTCACTTTGCATCAAGCCGCGAACTCACAGAAGCCATGATGGCCCGCAAGGCTATTTGCGTGGCTTATGAAACCATCACCACAGCTGACGGCAAACTGCCATGCCTGACGCCAATGAGTGAAGTGGCGGGTCGCATGAGCATCCAGGAAGGGGCGAAATACCTGGAGCGCCCGTTCGACGGTCGCGGCATCCTGCTCGCCGGCGTGCCCGGTGTGCCGCCCGCCACCGTCTCGATCATCGGTGCCGGGGTGGTCGGTACCAATGCCGCCCGTGTCGCCGCCGGCCTGGGAGCCAACGTCTTCATCCTCGACGTCAACCTCGACCGCCTCCGCTACATCGATGACATCAT
>FWWM01014732.1_pt1 | contig 12173 bp, 10 predicted proteins | sample 2228351 | NCBI WGS metagenome assembly FWWM01 (sample SAMEA103939774, study PRJEB20133) | metagenome | reverse complement strand
TCTTAGAGAATAGAGTTACCAAAGGCATTTTCTTAAAATAAGGGACTAAGCCATTTGTAACGACAATTAGGTGGATTGAGAAGAAGTTACCCTAGATGGATTCTAGGAAAAATCCTTAAATAGAAATTTCTGGGAACACTTTCAAGAAATCTTGAAAGCCAGATAGGATAAATGTATACTACTTTAGTATAAGGGGGTGAGTGTATGAGCATACAAGTTGAGCCTGAAATACTCTGGCAAAACTTTAGAGAGTTTGTTGACTTTATTGCTGATAAATATCTTGATAAAAAAGCTCTTGGTATGCCAGTTTCAGAGGAAAACATAGACGAATATATCTGGTACTCCTACAAGGATATAAAAGATTATGCTAAAGCCATAGCGTATTACCTAACAAACGAACTAAAACTAAAGAAAGGAAGCAAAGTAGCACTAATTTCAGAAAATAGAGCTGAATGGGGATTGTGTTCATTGGGTATAGCGTATAACGGATTTGTGGTAGTACCTATAGATGCAAGAGCTTCGGTAAACGAGATAAAAATGATATTAGAGCACTCAGAATCCGAAGCGATATTTATCTCAAAAGGTCAATTAAAAAGAATATCTGAAGAACAAAACCTAGAAGATTTCAAACACGTCATCCTAATAGACGGTCACGAATTTAATGGGAAACATTTCCGTAACCTTGGTGAGATATACCAGAAATATAGAGATAAAGAGATAAAAAAGTATAATGAAATTTCATCAGAAGATCTATTTGAAATAGTCTACACATCTGGAACTACTGGGCTCTCAAAAGGTGTCATGTTAACTCATAGAAATATACTTTTTGAAGTGAGTATTTTACCAACACTAGTAAAACTTTCTGATAAAGATGTGCTAATATCCATATTGCCTTTGAATCACACCTATGAATCTACTGCAGGCTTGTATACTCCTTTATCGAAAGGTGTATCTATCATATATACTCTATCACTAAGTCCTACAGTAGTTTTAGGCTTGATCTCCAGAAACAAAGCCACCAAAATGTTAGTAGTTCCTTTGTTTTTAGAGAAAATAACCGATGCCATAATAAGAAAAATAGAAAAATCAGGATTTTTAACAAAATCTTTAGTTAAAACTCTAATAAGTATATCTAAAATATCAAACAAAATTACCGGAACAAACGCAGTGAGTAAAACGTTATTATCAAGTATAAGAAGAAAAAGTGGGCTAGAAAGTATCGATTTGTTTATCTCAGGTGCAGCACCATTACCAGAAAGAGTCGCAAATTTTATGGAGTTACTAGGTTTTAGGATACTTCAAGGGTATGGACTCACAGAATGTGCTCCAGTAGCTACACTAAACCCACTAGACAAACCGAAAAATATCTCTGTAGGGAAACCTTTACCGGGCGTTGAAATAAAGATAGATAATCCAAATAGTCAAGGTATGGGTGAGATACTGATAAAAGGGCCTAATGTGATGAAAGGATACTACAAAAACGAAAAATCTACAAAAGAAACTCTAAAAAATGGGTACCTTTACACAGGTGACATAGGTTTCATAGACGAAGAAGGTTATTTACACATAACTGGTAGAATAAAAAATATAATAGTAACACACGGAGGTAAAAACGTATACCCAGAAGAAATCGAAGAAAAGCTGAATTCATCTCAATATGTTCTAGAATCACTAGTAGTAGGTAGGAAAATCTCAAAAGACGAAAAAATCGGTGAAGAGCCATTTGCATACATAGTTCCAGACTTCCAATACATAGAGTTCGAAAAAGAAACCCCTATACATTCAATAGACTTCCAAGAAATTGAAAAAATCATAGATAAAGTAGTAAGAGAAGTGAATGCCCAACTACAAGACTACAAGAAAATTAGAGGTTATAAAATCCTAACAGAAGAACTCCCCAAAACATCAACAAGAAAAATTAAAAGATACTTATTCCAAAATCAGGACACTATATAAAAAATAGCACTCTTTATAGTATTCTTTTCAACATAATTGGTTTTCTTAACAGGAATTTCTACTTAGCAAAGATTTCTCCTTCTAAAAGGGATAATTAGGGTGGGTGGGTGCTTAAGGCACTCTCTTAAAATAGGTGTTGAAGTCCTATTAATTAGTTTTATTCTCTTAGAAATGGGAGTACTTTTAGAATGCGAAGCCTTCTACAGTTAACTTAAGGGTGAGAATAACCATTGGTATGTTGCTAAATTAAAGGTAATAAACTTGCTTTAAAGATCTACTTCGGGAGTACTCTTAGAGGGGCGCCTAGGGCGCTGTGCCTTAGGCACTTTCCTTAAAACGGGGGTATTCTTAGGGGGCAAAGCCCCTTATAAAATCTCTTAGGGATGGGTGGGTGGGAAGTTACCCTAAATGGGTTGCTAAATAGCAAACAAGAGTTAACTAACTAAAATGGGGGTACACTTAGGGGGTGAAACCCCCTAGAATCAAACTAAGGGGTGGGTGGGGGGTAACTCTAGATAGGATGCTAAGAAAAATTCTTAAGTAGAGATTCCTGAATGAAAAGTACTTTTTTGAAACTCAGGATTAACATCAACTTTGTTTGAGTATAAGGGAAACTTTCTACAGAGATTTATCACCTTCTCTTTTATAGACTTAAGATAAGTTTCATCATCTTTGTGAGTAATAGCTTCATCTATATACTCGGCAATTTCTTCCATTTCTTTTTCTTTCATACCTCTTGTTGTTACCGTTGGCGTACCTATCCTAATCCCACTAGGGTTCATAGGTGGATTTGGGTCAAACGGTATAGCATTCTTGTTGACAGTTATACCTGCCTTATCTAGTGCTATTTCAGCTTCACCACCAGTTACGTTTTTGTTTCTTAAGTCTATCGAAAACATATGTGAATCCGTTCCACCAGAGACTATTCTATACCCTCTTTGAGATAGTTCCTTAGCCAACTTTCTAGAGTTAACCAAAACCTGCGATTGATATTTTTTGAATTCCTCAGACATTGCTTCCTTGAAAGCCACCGCTTTTGCTGCTATAACATGCATAAGTGGTCCACCCTGGATACCGGGAAACAAAGCCTTATCTATCTCTTTTGAGTATTGAGACTTAGTTAATATTAATCCACCTCTCGGGCCTCTTAATGTTTTATGTGTAGTTGTCGTAACGAAATCTACATACGGAACTGGAGATTCGTAAAGTCCAGCTACTACTAACCCAGAATAATGAGCAATATCTGCCAAGACTAAAGCACCTACTTTTTCAGCAATTTCTTTAAACCTTTTGAAATCTATTTGCCTAGAGTATGAGCTGGCACCACATATTATAATTTTTGGTTTATGTTCTATAGCCAATCTTTCTACTTCTTCATATTCTATTAATTCGGTATCTTTGTTAACGCCATAGTAAACGACGTTGTAAAGTTTACCAGATGAATTTACTTTGCTACCGTGAGTTAGATGCCCACCATGCGCTAAGTTCATACCTAGTATGGTATCACCAGGCTTCAAAAAAGCCAAATAAACTGCCATGTTAGCTTGTGCTCCTGAATGCGGTTGTACGTTCGCATGTTCTGCTCCAAAGAGTCTTTTAGCTCTTTCTATCGCAAGGGATTCAGCTATATCTACTATTTCGCAACCTCCGTAGTATCTTCTCCCGGGATATCCTTCAGCATATTTATTCGTAAGCACCGATCCCATTGCTTCCATCACAGCCCTAGATGCTGCGTTCTCGGAAGCTATAAGCTCCAGATGATTGTCTTGCCTCTCAAGTTCTTTCAACAGTACATCAAATATCTCAGGATCAACTTCTGAAAGAAGTCTGCCATTGAGATAATCCAAAAAACTCTTTTTCACCACCTACTCTCCTCCTTTTGAAGAATTTTAATAGTATTAAGGTAATTCTATCGAATTAAAAAACTAAACCCTCAGGAATCTCTATTTAACAAAAATTTCTTCTTCTAAAAGGGAATTATAGAGGGACTTCGTCCCTCTAAGAAAACAATTAGAGTGAGTTGAGTGGGAGTTGCCCTAAATAGGTTGTTAAAGATGGAGAAAATAATTAACCTATTTGAAAGGGGGTAATCTTAGGGGGTGTAACCCCCTATAATTAACTTAAGGGCGGGAAGTACCCTAGGATAGGTGCTAAGAAAAATTCTTAAGTAGAAATTCCTGACTAAACCCTAAAAGTAATTACGGAACTATTTACTTACATATGCTTAACTTTCACATGACATAGTCTAGTTATACTAAAACCTAATTGACGCTGCTCCACCAAAGTATGGACCAGCCAAAGATAACATTGGAACACTAAACTCAGTATACCCAGACCCAAGAACTCCTAAAAAACTGAATAATATGGAATGAAATGGCACTATTGTAAACCTATAACCTCCTTGAGCAGAAAGAAGAAAGTTTTTGTGTAGTAAAATCTCGATTTCTAATCCAAACTGACCTCCGAAAGAAGAAGATACAAAGAAAACAAAATATGATGCAACTTCTTTCCATCCTGGTATTAGATTTAAAGGACTCAATGGATCAATATATAAATATCCAGAAATATTCAATCCCAAATTGGGTTTCATTTTAACATTCCAAAAATATAAACTATACTGAAACAATAACTCAGAAATAAGTATTATAGAACTATCTCTGGTGATAGCTACACCTACAGATGTTCCAGATTCATACCCAAAACCATATTCTTGTAGAAAGTTAAGTGAAATATAAGGTATCAAATAACTTTGTGATTCATTTGTGAGTATACTATTTTGTGATTTATCCTTTTCAAAGAATATATTCTTGTAAGATATCATATTCAAACTTGCTTTTGTATATATACCTTTTACTAATGCATCTTGTAAAAAATCACCTTCCTTGGGATCCCCAAATATTATTATTGCGTTGTTATATTGATCTTTAAACTTAACTAATCCAACAAATTCTTCCTTTTCTCTAATTTTGCCTCCTACTTCTAGTTTACTTATTCTGAACACTTCCATCTCAAACCCCTTTTCAAAATTATCTGCAGATTTTATCGTATTGTTTTTCCTAGTAGTTACATAAGATGAGATTTTATAATCTTTAAATCCCCTTAGCTGGTAAGATATTTCCTCAAGTGTTTTTTTGATAGACAGTTTTAGTATGGTAATTAAACCGGGGGTATTCCCTAGTATATCTGCAAAATCCGTTTCTTTAAATTGTTTTTTTGCCTCTGCTGAGAACACTATCTTACCTTCCATAGGATCAAAGACCTTAATAGACAGATCAACATAAAGCAAAAATAACTCTCCATTTCTTTTCATAGATATTTTCCTAATATTTGGTATAATTATATGATAAGAATTTAGAATTTTATCTAGTTGCTCTGGTGAAATAGTTATAGTTCCCCACTTTGGATCATCTAGATATAGTTTATCTAAACTAGTTTTTTCTCTGTATTTATTAACATACTCTATAAACTTTTCTAGATTTTTTGATGATATCACGAAATCATATTTACTGATTTTAAATCTTTTCATCAAAGTAAACATATTTTCTAATTCTTTGTTGAAAATATCTAAAACTTCTGATTCCTCTATTACATAATAATACTCAACCTGTATAGAATCAGAAGAATAGTAAGGTTTAAACAAAACTATTTCCTTCATATCAAGAGTGTTTTCATAACCAAAACTTGTACTTTTATAAATTAGCAAAAGTAAAAATACAAGAATCATAAATCTTGCCATAAAAATACCTCCTTAAAATAATCCCAACTTAAAATCTAAGGTAAAACCGAATTCAGAATAATCCCCAAAGAATGTTCCTTTCATAGAACCTAATATTGATAAAACATACCCCTTGTTTTTACCAAAAATTTCTTCCCCTAGAACAACATTAAGACCTAAGCCTAATAAGAACTGATAATATGAAGGCAAACCAAAATCCAAAAGACCACTAAACCCAGGAGAAAACCGGTAAAAGCCATTGTAAAGCATAAGTCCTTCATTTCTTGAAGAAACAAGAATTAAAAAACCCATAATGTTTTCAATTTCCCACTTAGTGGTAAATGACCTTGAATAAAAGTTATTTCCATACTCTAGTACAAATTCAGCATAAGAACCATCACTCAAGTAAGATATCAATCTGACCATAGCTCTGTAAGTTTCTGTAATATCCAAATTTGTGTAGTTTCCTAACAAAATAGTATTATAGCTGTTCAAAGAAAAAACAAGATTTTCTATGGGAATGTCCACCTTCAATTCTATATCTTTTGTTTTACCTAAAAAATTCTCAGAACGGTCAACATTATCACCATCATATACAGCCACCGAGAAACCAAAATCCACATTTTCCGAACTATACTCTGGTAAGTATAAACTAAGAGACATACCCAATCCTGAATCTTTATTTAACCCCATTTCTTCAGATGGAGTTCTAAAAACATGACGTAGCCCTGTAAAGTCTTCAACATACTGTACCCATAGATTAGGGATTATACCTACTTTGAAACTTATACGATAATCTCGGTCTATATGAATGAGGTCAAGGAATAATTGCTTAAACCTAATTTCAAACTTATTACTTATACTAGATATCAGATTAGATATATTCGTTGGCGAAACAGGTTTTGGAAAGTAATTTATTTCAGGCATTACTTTTATAAATTTTAACGGTCTAAAACTTAGAAATATACTGTATATATCAAAGTTCAAGCCATCTCTCCAATCGGAAACCCAAAAACCAAAACTTCCTAAAATCCCAAATCTAAACTCATATCGATCTGCTAAAAATAATATGCCATCTTTTAAATCTTGAGAATACGACAAATTCGTACCAGCAAATAGAATAAGAAAAACAATCAGAATCAAAAATAAAATTTTCATATTCTCCTCCTTTTCATAAACTTGAATATTCCAATTTTAATTCTAGATTTTAGAGATGGAAATACAGATTAGTGTAAAAGAGCGAAAAAAAGATATGTAATAATAACACTAATTCTATGATTTCCATTTACACTAAAATTAGAAAAATTGGAAATCAAATTTATATATGTTTTGTACACTTTTCTAAAAAATAAATAAACAGTAAATATCTGTCAAGTTTTTTTGAAACTAACCCAGAGATTTCTATTTTAGAGTTGATATTTTAAAATTTTATTGTTATTTTCATATGGTGAGATACAAAATGAGGGGGATTGTAATCCCCTCGATTAAGGCAATTAAAAGAAAATATTATCGAAGAGTATGTTTAACTGAATTATCAACCCTCCTTAAAATGTTCTCAATCCCCTGATCCGTTATGTACTTCTTTCCACCCCATCCTGTCCCCTTCTTAATATCCTTCATAACCCCTTCTCTTAACCAAGCTTCCTCCAGCTTTAACTTACTCTTACTCCCCATCACTAAACCAAATGTGATATACCCCAAAACATATACCATCCTCAGTCTCTTCCTAATCCTCTTCCTAACATCCTTAACTCGCGCAAGACGCTGAATAACAAAGTAATCAACACCCTTAAGTATGTTATTAATATCCATAAATCCCTACCTCACATATCTATACTCCTCCCTAAAAGAAAAAAGAGAAAAAGAAAGAAGAAGAAGAAAGAAAAAGAGAAAAAAGAAAACCTCATAAAGTAAGATTAAACATAAAAATCCCTAAATTTAAACTCCAATTCATAAACAAAAATCCTTAAATAGAAATTCCTGTTTACAGATTTGAAAATCTTGAAAGTAAGAACACCATAAATTAAATTAATCATTATGGTTTACCATTTAAGATATAAACCTAACTGGAGATTATATTTTACATTAGCTGTATTAGTTCACTTTATACTAATTCTGTTACTGATGCTAACAATAAGAGAAAATTTTCTCGAGGTAAGACAGAAAAAAATAAACATTAAAATTATTCCACCCAAAGGAGAAGAAAAAGTAGTAGAAGTCAAGAACTTCGAAATTACAAAACCTCAGTTACCACAGAAGTCTATAAAAAGAGAAGAGGTAGACAAACTAATCTATGAAATATATGCACCCAAAATAACAACTCCTAACTTTAGGGAAACCTACGAAGAAAAACAAGAAGACGTGAAAGAATCTTTTAAGCCTACCTTAGAAATAACTAGAGACACATCGAAATCTGGAGGTAAAACCGATGTTGGGGCTAAATCTCTACCCCAAGTGAAAGGAAGTAAAGGAAGCTCAGAAAATCTGGAAGGTTTAGAAATCACATCTCAAGTCAAGGAGGAAAAGTTGTCAAGTCTTAAGGGAGTAAAAACGACCAAAGATGACTTTATAGGTGGAAACATAAAATGGAAGGGAACCCCCAGAGAAGTTATAGAATGGTATACTCCTGAAATACCACCAGACATGGTTAAAACAAAAAGAACCCTAATTGTTAGAATACACATTTCTCCAGCCGGTTTTGTATCAAGGATAGAAGTTGTATCTTCTTCTGGCGATACCGAAATTGATAGCATAATAACAAGAACTCTCAGAAAAGTCAGATTTAACACATCTTCTTCAACAACAATAGCTGATGTCGAGTTGTCAATAATCACAAAATAAACCGAAATTCACCTATTACTTTTTTAAAACAACTTCTATTTGAACATTTCCTAAGCTGTTTGTATCTGCAAAAATTCTCAATTATCTATTTTTAGATGTGTATAGAACTATTATGTCTCAGACATAGTTTACTTCCCACCCATCAGCCTTAATCGCTATTCTAGAGGGCTTTGACCTCTAAGAGTACTCCCGAGTCTAAGACTATTTCTTCTTTGAAGTTAGGTAACTTTTGTTTGCTTTTTAGCATACTATTTAGGGTACTTCCCACCCACCCTCCCTTAAGTTAATTAATAGGGGGTTTCACCCCCTAAGAATACCCACGTTTTAGAAAAGTGCCCTAGGCACCCGCCCACCCTGAGGCTAGGCCTCTTTTCTTAATTCTAGGGGGCTCCGCCCCCTAGCAATACCCCCGTTTTTTAAGAAAAGTGCAGTAGGCACTAAGCCTCTTTTCCAGAGGGACTTCGTCCCTCTATAATTCCCTTTTAAAAGGGGAAATTTTTGTTAAATAGAGATTTCTGAGAGTACAAAACATTTCCTAAATATTGCTAATAAGTCCCGAAAGTTTATAATATTAAGCATATAAAACAGGGGGACAAGAATGTTAAAGGGGTCGATGGTAGCTCTAATAACTCCCTTTAAGGGAGAAAATGCATCAGAAATCGATTGGGAAACAGTAGAATATCTAGTAGAGTTTCACATAAAAAATGGCACAAATGTGATAGTGCCTTGTGGAACAACTGGAGAATCTCCAACACTATCTCATGAAGAGCATGTTGAAATGATAAAATTTGTCGTTAAAAAAGTAGCTGGAAGGGTTCCAGTTCTTGCTGGTACTGGCTCTAATTCCACTAAAGAATCTATATATTTAACACTTGAAGCAAAAAAGGCTGGTGCCGATGCTGCTTTAGTAATAGCTCCATATTACAACAAACCAACTCAAAACGGAATAATTGAACATTTTACTGTAATTTCAAAAGAAACAGGGGGTTTCCCTATAGTTGCGTACAATGTTCCAGGCAGAACAGTTATCAACATTGAACCTCAAACTGTAGCTGAGATAGTCAGAAAAAATCCAAATGTAATAGGTATAAAAGAAGCTTCAGGTAATATTGGACAATGTATAAACATACTTGATGCGGTCGGTAAACCGGACTTCCTGCTTATCTCTGGTGACGATCTGATAAATTTGCCTATCTTAGCTATAGGTGGTGTGGGGGCTATTTCGGTAACTGCTAATTTAGTACCAAAAGATGTATCAGAAATGATAAATTCATACTTGAAAGGTGATATCAAGAAAGCATTAGAAATAGATAAAAAACTAAGAATATTAAACAGAGCTTTATTTCTCGAGACAAATCCAATACCAGTAAAAAAAGCCATGGAAATAGCAGGAATAATAAAAAATGGTCAGTTAAGACTACCATTAACCGAAATTTCCTCTCATAACCTTCAAAAACTTGAAAATGCTTTAAAGGAGTATGGACTAATAAAATAAATGAATTTTGTTGTTTTTTTAAGGCTTTTATAACACAATTATAGCTAGGATGAAAACAGGAGGATAACATGGAAGTTGTAGACAAGGTTTTAGATAATGGTATCGTGAAAATATCTGTAAAAGGCGAGCTGAGTATTTTCTATATAGATCCATTCGAAAGTCTCGTGCAAAACTACATAGTTGAAGGTAAGTACAAATTCATATTCGACTTCAGAGAAGTTACTTACATTGACTCTATGGGTATTGGATTGCTATCCATAGCAGGTAATAATGCTTCTCAAAAAGGCTCGAAGATAGCAGTTATAGTTACTAATCCTAAGGTGAAATATACACTGAATGTCTCGAGGTTACATGAGGTAGTTGAAGTAGTCGAAACTGAAGAAGATGCGTTAAAAATATTCCAGTAAATTTTAGACAAAAACGGAGATAAAATGGCTTTTACGAAAGTGATAAAGTCTAACTTCATAGAACTAAAGGAGCTAGAGGAAGATATCGTTTTCTTTATGAAAACCTCAAGGATTCCTGTAGATGCTATCTATGACCTAAAAATAGTGCTTCATGAATACCTTCTCAATGTAATGGAGCACGGATACAAATGGGATAGCTCAAAAATTATAGAAGTTTTCTCAGATGTAGAAGTAGAAAACAAAATACCTAAAAAAATCATTATAAAGGTAAAAGATTTTGCTGAAAAATTCGAGATATCCAAGGAAATAATAGAAAGTGAGGTCAACAAAAGAAACTTCCGAGGTAGAGGTCTTTTGATGATATCGACATTCGTTGATGAAATAATATACAATAACGCCTTCAAAGAAGGCAACGAGGTTACCTTCGTAAAAAACTTAAATAATTAGGCTACTGCTAAATCGAACCAATCCCTTTACCTACTTCATTTACCACCCTTCCCAGAAGTGTATCTTGAGTTTGAATAACTTTTGAATTTGCCTCGTAGTGTCTTTCCGAAGAAATCATTCTTACCATCTCGATAATGGGATTAACATTTGATACCTCAAGATATCCCTGATGTATTTTATATTTGTCATTTGTAACAATACGATAATCCCCAGATAGCTTAGTTGTCTTATAGTATGAGTAGCCAACTTTTTGAAGATATCTTGGGAAATCCACATTAACTATTCTAAGCTTATCTACAACTTCTTGTTCTTTTATATCGCTTTTGTCCGTGCTAACAAACTCATCGAGTTGAGCGGGATCATGGTTAGGATCAATCAGAATATTACCTTGTTTGTCAACTCTAAAATTTCCTATCTTTATTCTGATATATCCATTTTCGCCAAGAACCTTATAGCCTTCTTTAGTGACTAGATAGTTATCATTGCTTATTTTAAATTCTCCATTTCTTGTTAACATATGACCTTCTGGTGTCTCAACAACAAAAAAACCTTCACCTTCTATGGCTAAATCAAACACATTATCAGTATTTTTCAAAGCCCCTTGCTCTAAAATAGGTTGTATTTCGTTAACTTCTACACCAGTGCCAAATTTACCTATCACAGGTGCTAAATCATAAGAACCCAAAGGAAAAGTAACAACACCATTATCATTTACCCTTCTAGCTAACATCTCAGGAAATGACTTAAATACTGTAACCTCTTTTTTATAAGCTGTTGTGTTCAAATTGGCCAAATTATTTGATATAGCTGACATATTTTCAAGCTGCGCAATCATACCAGATGCACCAGTGTAAATCCCCCTAACCATACCACATACCTCGATTAATTTATCGGAATGCCAGAAAACCGCTTAAAAATTATTCTAATATCTTTAATCGTTTACTCAAAAACTTATTTCTAATTCTGTATACCATTCAAATCACCTATAAACCAGCTAGAAAACATCTTATACGATCAAATGATAAGCCTGGCATCACTTTTCCTTGTTTAACCTGGGAATTTTCTCTAAACCTCAAAACTTATATCACTAAACAAAATTCACCTAAACACCTGTAATACAGAAGTCTAATTAGACAAACAATCCTCAGATACTTCTACAGTGTAAAATCGCACTTATAGAGACTATTGAAAAATTTTGGAATACTTATTTTTTAGAAGTAAAATATTCTATGCATTTTTGATTAGTTGACTTATGCTTGCTTTTTAGCAACCTATTCATAGTAACTCCCCACCCACCCCACCCTTTATTTTA
>FWWM01014728.1_pt1 | contig 12176 bp, 12 predicted proteins | sample 2228351 | NCBI WGS metagenome assembly FWWM01 (sample SAMEA103939774, study PRJEB20133) | metagenome | reverse complement strand
CGCGACCGGCCAGAGAGGAGGATCAACCAATGACCCCGCTTGATCGTCATCAGGCTGAACTGCTATACGAGGGCGCACAGGCGCTGGTACGGGGTGATAAAGAGCGGGCACGGGCATTACTGCTAGAGCTGGTTGAACTGAATGAAAATATCCCGGAAGCCTGGCTCTGGCTGAGTGGTGCAGTTGATGATCCCGCAGACCAGCGCGTAGCCCTCGAAAATGTGCTGGCGCTCGATCCCGATAATCCCTACGCTCAGGAAGGGCTGGCCTACCTCGATGCGCAAAGGTCGTAGGTGTTGATGGGATCTATCTCATAACGTGGTGGCTTTGTGGTGCCTGAGTCTGGTGGAATAGCGTTGATGACACGTGAACTAACGATCACCAGCTATTAAGATTTGGCAGTATCTGTCTCCCTAACGATTCCTATGCATTACCCACAACTGGTGTCAACCACATGCGTATCAGCGGGTCTGAGCGCCATAGGTGCTGTTGTGGGCGACTGGCCCGGTGGCAGGGCACCGCTCCAGCCGTGCCAGCACGTGCTGGATGGATTGCCGTACCCGCTCGTTATGCGCGTGGCGCACGGTGTGGAGTGCGGCAGCCATGCTGCCGCGCCAGCCGTGCTCATGATTAAGTGCGGGGTACAGCGGATTCCGCATCGGTCACTTTTTCATTACCCATACGTCGCCTGACAGCCAGTGTCCTCTGAGAGCACGATCCGGAGGCTCACCCACCGTTTGCAACGGCCCCTTCCCGCCCTCCCCTCGCTCTATGCATTACCCACAACTGGTGTCAATCACGTGCGTATCAGCGGGTATGAGCGCCACAGGTGCTGTTTTGGATGACTGCCCGGTGGCAGTGCGCCGCTCCAGTCGTGCCGGCACATGCTGAATGAATTGCCGTACCCACTGGTCATGCGTGTGTCGTGCGGTTTGGAGTGCGGCATCATGGCTGCCGCAGCAGACGTGCTCACGATCCGGCGCGTGGTACATCGTTTCCCATCCTGGTCAAGAGGGTCTGGATGTGCTCGTACCGATCATCGGGTCGGTCAGGTATGAATGCGATACCTGCGCGTAGATGGTTATGTTGCACCAGATTCGTGCCTGCGCACCAGCGGCCACAGCCAGCCCCTGCCGGCGGTGGAGAGGATGTCTTCACGCAGGCTGGAAGCCTGCGCCACGGGAAGCCTGCGCCAAGGGGAGTGCTTGCAGCTCGGCCTAACGCAGCGTGACATGTGGGTAATGCGTAGGTATAATTCGGGCGGGTTCCATTGGCTACAACGCCGTCAGGTATGACAGGGCAGGCCAGTTGTAGGGGCGGGTTCAGAACCCGCCCCTACGGACGTTGTATACACCCGTTCACATTGCCGCACGAGAAGGTGGCGAAAGGGTACGTTTGAATCGCCTGTCATACATTGGACGGTATCAAATTTGATATGAGACTCAAGTTGCCACCTATGCTGTGGGCAGGCCACGGAGGCTGACGGCCAGGCTGTGAACAGCACGACGTTGCCCGCAACACCGTGTGGCGTAACCGTATGAACGATGTGGAGCGCACCAGTTCCCATGGACGCGCTACGTCGTGCCTGACGGTAGGAACCTGGATTATCCACACCCTCTGTGTCCTCCGTGTCTCTGTGGTGACAAAGGGGGCAACCTGGGTAATGAGTGCTCTCCACCCTGCTGAACTAGACTATCTGCCCCACCCAGTACGTATTGCGACTGACGGTTGGCATTGCCCGCACAGTAATTCCTTCGATGGTCGTTACTTCGGCTTCGTTGACCAGCACCAGAGTCGGTTGTACACCGGGAAAGCGGGCTTTGTACGCTTCAATTGCTTCAGTAATCTTGCGCGCTACCGGGGTTTTTGGGTTATCGTCGTACCACATCAGAAATGGTGGTTGGCGGCGAAATGCGGTTTCAGGCGTGGACAGGACAGGTGCAGGTTCGGTTATGGGTGTTGGTGTATGAGAACGTGATGCGTGTGCCATACGGTGCTGTCTCCTTCGAGATTGGGATGGGCAAGATGGTTCCTGATACAGTGGTACAACAACCGGAAGTCGTTTTGCTCATCCACGGCGAAATCATGTGCTAGATTGAAAACCGTTCACGATCAGGATGCGTGCGTTGCGTTGTCTGGCGTGCGGAAGCCATGCCGTACCGACCGTGTGCGCTACCTGGTGCGTGTCGTGCCGGTGAACCTGCCGATCACGGGTGCGATGTGCTCGGATTCGCGATCATCTGGCTTTGCAATAACCGGTGCGATGGCTGATCATCAGGCAGCACGCTTCATTGACCCTGGCTACGCATAAAAACTAGAACCTGTTTCAAAAAACATCTACTATGAAATCTCATTCATTGCCGACCAATTCTATGTTAGTGACGGGCACACCCGGCATCCGCGTGACCAGCCGGGTCAACGACGTGACACACGCCATATCGTGTGTACGGCTGGCGCGGCAGCATGGCTGGCGCGGCAGCATGGCTGCCGCACTCCAAACGACGCCACACGCGGATGATGAGCGAACAAGACAATTTACCCAGCGCGTGATGGCACCGGAGACGGTTATTAGAGCGCGATAGTACAACTTTTTATGAAATAAGTTCTACTATGCGCACCTATGGTAAACGGCGTGATGTTATCGTGGCAGGATTAACCTTTCATATCTGACGAAACCACTCGCGTTGGAGATACCAGTGCCCGGAACGCAAATCATGAATGAGGGTTCGTACAACACCATCGGCGCAGGCAACCCGGTAGTAACGCCGTTCACCATGACGATCACAGGTATCGCGAATCTGCAGGACGTTGACAACCCGGTGAATACTGTTTTGGTACTGAAACGCAGCCGGGAGGAAGCTGAATCGCATCGCAAGTAGCGTGATCCGGTCACTTCGTGGTGGCTGTCGCCAGACAACGGATGATGGGTGGCGAGGCCATTCCTGCAACATTCTCCAGCTTAGCATACCTGATCTCCGGCTTGTAGTCTCTTTGCTGAACCGTATTGTATCAGAACATTTGTTCAATGTCAAGCCAGAAATTCAGGAGACCGCGGGTAGTGAAGGTTTAAGGAACGGACAGAACATGCAAGCGTGTGCGGAAGATAGGGCCTGGGGATGCACTGAACACTCTCACCCCCGGCACCTCTACCGTGCAACGGGATAGGGGAGATCAGGCAGATGCTGTATCAAATCTGGCAAGATACAGTGCATGCCACGCGCTCCAATACGCCCTCTCCGCTGCACAGACATCCAACGGTGACTCGCACGATCAGTGCGGTCATTGACGGATCATGAGTGCTGACAGCCTATCCGCGTTCATCCGCCCAACCCGCGTCCATCCGCGTTCCGCAGATGATCCCCACGGATATACGCGGATGGCGCGGATACTCGCGGATTACTCTACCGCTTATCCGCGTGCATCCGCCCAATCCGCGTCCATCCGTGTTCCGCCGCTGCCCCCCACGGATATGCGCGGATGGCATTGACAGCCACGTGCATTTCCCCTACCTGCCCACATCTCACCCGGTCGCCTGATTACCTCTCCTCATGCGGACGCTGCCAGTCGCCACTCCGTCCTCCGCGCTTGGCGATGAGGCGAATCTGGTCGATCTGCATAGTCTTATCGACCGCTTTGCACATATCGTAAATCGTCAAAGCGGCGATACTGACGGCGGTCAGTGCTTCCATTTCGACCCCAGTCTGGCCCTGGCAGCGCACGGTTGCTTCAATTTCCAGGGCATTGCTTGCCGGATCAGGGGTGAATTGGACGCTGGCGTGACTCAGATTGAGCAGGTGGCACAGTGGTATCAATTCGGCAGTACGTTTCGCAGCCATAATGCCGGCTACGCGCGCTACGGCCAATACATCGCCCTTGGGGAGCTTGCCATCCATGATCAGGGCGAGTGTCTGTGGTTGCATCACCACCCGACCACGGGCCACCGCTTCACGAGCGGTGACGGCCTTATCGCCAACATCTACCATGCGAGCATGGCCGGCAGCGTCGAGATGGGTCAATTCATTATGCGATTCGCTCATGTGTTCCTCTTTTTGTAGTCGTTATCTGTGATCCGCTCAAATATTCTACGCGATCTTCTGCATATATCTGAATTTCAATCAAATTGTTATGCAAGTAGATGCTTTGCCGGCTTGAAACACAGCAAGGAGTCAGCTATAATGTGGCGACAGGTGGGGAAAAGTGGGGAAAAGTGGGAGAAAATCCCACACTCCTTACGGAAAAGGGTCGTAACCGGTGTTTCTTGGGTCATACGAGCATACCATTGACGAGAAGGGACGCCTGGCCATCCCGGCACGCTTTCGTGCCGATCTGGCCGGTGGGATGGTGGTGACCCGTGGTTTTGACCGTTGTCTGCTCATCTTTCCCCTACCCTACTGGAGTGATCTGACCCGGCGGGTAAGTGCGTTGTCGCTGGTGGATGAAGATGCGCGTATGCTGCGCCGCTTGCTCTTCGCCAGTGCTTCGGAACAGGAGATGGATCGCCAGGGACGAATTTTGTTGCCGCAGAATCTGCGTGAAGCCGGTGGGTTGACCGATCAGGTGTTGCTGGTTGGGCTTGATGCGTTTATTGAAGTTTGGGCACCTGAGCGCTGGCGTGAGGTGCAACAACGTCTGGAAAGTCAGGGGCCACACTTCGATGAACAGATGCGGAAGTTGGGGATTTGATGGCGGTAACGTTCCAGCATACACCGGTTCTATTAACCGAGGTGCTGACGATGCTGGCACCGCGCCCCGCCGGGCGGTATCTCGATGCGACCGTCGGTGGTGGGGGGCACGTGCTGGCGGTGTTGCAGGCAGCGCAGCCCGGTGGCAGGTTGCTGGGGATCGACGCCGATCCCGCTGCGCTTGCGGCAACTGCTGCTCGCTTGCAGGCAGCCGGTCTGATCGAACAGGCTGTGCTCTGCCATGGCTCTTTTGCCGATCTGGCAACGCTTGCCGCTAGTGCCGGTTTTGGCGCTTTTGATGGCATTCTGTTCGATCTGGGGGTGTCGTCGTACCAGCTTGATACGCCTGAACGCGGCTTTTCGTTCGCGGCGGATGGCCCGCTGGATATGCGGCTTGATCCAACCCAGGGCTTGACCGCTGCCGATATGGTGAACAGATTGAGCGAACGTGAACTGGCCGACATTATCTTTTTGTATGGAGAAGAGCATGCTGCCCGCCGCATTGCACGGGCAATCGTTGAGCACCGGCGAACTCAACCCTTTCAACGCACGGCAGAGCTGGCCGAGGTCGTTGTGCGTGCAGTCGGTGGGCGTCATGGTCGTATTCATCCGGCAACCCGCACGTTTCAAGCCTTGCGGATTGCGGTAAACCAGGAGCTTGATCGGTTGCAGGTAGCTCTACCCCAGGCGGTCGATCTACTGGCACCGGGCGGTCGATTGGCGGTGATTAGTTTTCATTCGCTGGAAGATCGCATCGTGAAGCAGTTTCTACGGGCCGAAGCATCGGGCGAGACACCACGGCTGACTATCCTGACGAAGAAGCCGGTGGTGCCGACGGCTGCGGAAGTGGCCAACAATCCACGTGCGCGCAGTGCGAAGCTACGGGTTGCTGCCCGGATCGGATAGCGGGTCATTGAGAGGATAGAGGTATGGCAATACGAACTGAACATATTCCAGCCATTGTGGGCCGAGTGCGGTTGCGACGGGTTGACCTTTCGCGCTACCTGCGACTCGATGGAGCACGCTATTTGCTGTTGTTGAGCCTCATCTTCTGCCTGCTCAGTCTATTGACACTGGTGCAGAGTGGTCTGGTGACCCGCATGAATTATGAGCTGGTTGGCTTGCGACAGCAGCAGGTGCAGCTTAATCGTGAGTTCTCACGGCTGCAAGAGCAGATGGCCCGTGTCCAGTCGGTTGAAGCGCGCATGAAACGTGCTGCCGAATTGGGCTTTCGCACACCGACACCCGATCAGGTGCGGTATGTTCGTATTCCAGATTTACCGCCACTTGATGAGTAACCTGCTATGGCTGCTACGACCCGCCGCTCATCTCTGACAACGCCAACGACGGCAGCAACGACGCCGGTTCCCGCAGGCAAGCCACTACCGCGCTGGCGCTTGCAGGTTCTCCTGGCAAGTTGTTTTCTGATAACAATTATCATCGCTGTTCGCCTCGTTGATCTCCAGGTGGTGCGTAGCAACGACCTCGCTCGCAAGGCGCGGCTGGAAATAGAGACGCCCACCTTGCTGGCACCGCGCCGTGGGCAGATCAGTGATGCCAGCGGGACGGTGCTGGCGATGGATGTCGAACGCCAGAGTCTGTTTGCTGTGCCGCCCCAGGTGCCTGCTGCCCGCAAGGCAGAGATTGCAGTGCTAATTGCCGGTCTGACCGATCAGCCGGCAGATCAGATGTTATCGGCGTTGCGCTCGGATCGGCAGTGGGTGCGTCTGGCACGCTGGCTTGAGCCAGAAGTGGCGGCGCAGATTGCCGACCTTGAGTTGCCCGGTCTCTGGCTGGTCTACGAGCCGATGCGTTTCTATCCGCAGGGTATCTCTGCTGCTCAGGTCGTCGGTGCATTAAACCTGAATGGCGAAGGCGTCAGCGGGATTGAAGCCTACTACGATCAATTACTACGTGGTACCGAAGGGCGGATTGAAGGTGAGTTTGATCCGAATCGCAACCCGATTGCAACCAGCCTGGCCCGCACGCTGCCACCGCAAGATGGTGCCGATTTGCAGTTGACCATCGATCCATTTATTCAGCAGGTGGCGGAACGAGAGCTAAAACGAGCTATTGATGAGCAGAATGCCGATGGCGGTACGATTATCGTGCTTGACCCGCGCAGTGGCGCTATTCTGGCGATGGCTAACTGGCCATTCTTCGATCCGAACCGCTGGCAAGAGTATCCACCGGAGGTGTATGGACGTAACCCGGCAATCGGTACGATTTACGAACCGGGCAGCACCTTTAAGATGGTGACGGCGGCGGCGGCTCTGAGTTCAGGGTTGGTGACGACAACGACAACGGTTGACGATCCGGGTTGGGTGGTACGCTACGGTCAGACGTTACGCAATTTTGATGCGGCACCCCACGGCCCATTGACGCTGGCCGGGATGATTTACTATTCGAGCAATGTGGCAGCTTTGCAATTTAATGAGTTGGTCGGGCCGGAGACGTTTTACCGCGTCTTGACGCGCTTCGGCTTTGGCCAGCCGACTGGCGTCGATCTGGCCGGTGAAGAGAGCGGGATTGTTAATTTTTATGGTAGTGCCGGCTACAATCCGCTCACCTTTTTGACCAACGCTTACGGTCAGGGGATTTCAGTAACCCCGTTGCAGTTGGTACAGGCCGCCGGTGCCATCGCGAATGATGGGGTGATGATGCGGCCCTATGTGGTGCAGCAGATTTGCCGCAACAATGAATGTGTCCGCACGGAGCCACAAGTCGTTGCCCGACCGGTGACCCCAGAGGTGGCTCGTGCGGTGCGCGAGATGATGGTCGAGTCGGCGAATCACTACGCACCGGTGATTTGGGCGCCGCGCACCGGTAACTGGAGTGATCAGTGGCTTGTGCCCGGCTATCGGGTGGGAGCCAAAACGGGAACGGCCTCGATCCCGTTGCCCGGCGGGGGGTACGATCCCGTCTACACGATTGGCTCGGTGTTGGGCATTGCCCCGGTCGATGAACCGCGGTTTGTTGTACTGGTAAAAATTGATCGACCAAAGAAGGATACGCTTGGCGTACTTACTGCTATTCCGGTCTATTACAACGTGGTCGAGCAGTTATTACGCTACGCGCATATACCGCCTGATCGTAGCCTGGTTAGCCCAGGGCAACCGTGATGGGGGCAGGAAGATGTTCATCTGGCGGGTTTCAGCTTGTTATCAGCTTGTGCCGACCTCTACCGATAGAGGTCGGCGAAAGGGAGATGCTATAATGGCCTCCGCAAGACGGTTGGTTTCGGCAACGGCTTGGGGAGGGCACATTGATCAGGCTCGACAATTTATTGTACGGAGTACAACCTCGTGTGACACGACAGGCGGTAACGCTGCCGCCGTCCTGGGCCAATGCTCAGATCGGCCCGGTGGTAACCGACTCGCGCGAGGTGACGCCGGGATCGCTCTTTGTGGCATTAACCGGCGAACGCACCGATGGACACCGTTTTCTGGCCGATGTGGTGACACGCGGTGCTGCGGCGGCGCTGGTTTCACCAGAAAAAGTGGCTGCGCTGGCCTCCGATCTCCATTCAGTGGCTCGTCCCTGGCGGTTGATCGAACCGGCGCAGGCTCAGACGCTGGCAACCGTTCCGCCTGACGCATGTCTCCTCATCGCTGTAGACGACCCGCTCTTCGCCTTGCAGCGCGTGGCCGTCTACCATCGACAGATGTTCACGCCGACGGTGATTGGGATCACCGGCAGTGTGGGCAAGACCTCAACAAAAGAGGTTGTGGCGGCGGTCTGTAGCCGACGCCTGCGCACCTTAAAAAGTCAACGTAGTTTTAATAGTGAGGTGACGTTACCGGCAACCTTACTCGGGCTAACTGCCGACCATCAAGTGGCAGTGCTCGAGATGGGGATGTGGGCGGCGGGTGAGATTCGCTTTCTGGCGACGCTTGCCCGCCCCCAGATCGGTATTGTGACCAATGTTGGCCCTTCGCATCTGGAACGGTTGGGAAGTATCGAGGCCATTGCGAATGCAAAGGCCGAACTGCCCGAGTCGTTGCCCGCCGATGGCTGGTGTATCCTTAATGCCGATGACCACCGGGTAGCGGCAATGGCGAGTCGCACTGCGGCTCGGGTGCTGACCTACGGCTACGCACCAAACGCCGATGTGCGTTTACTTGATGTGGTGAGTCATGGATTGTACGGGATCGAGTTGACGGTTGGCTATGAAGGCCAGAGTCATCGCCTGACTACACCACTGATCGGTCGCCACCACGCCTATACGGTGCTGGCAGCCATTGCCGCCGGGCTGGTGCTGGGGCTGGATTGGGCAGCCATCGCTGAAGGGCTGCGCGAACCCGGTGATCAGTTGCGGCTGCGGGTCGTAGCCGGACGGAACGGTGTGACCATCATCGATGATACATACAACGCGGCACCACTTTCGACTATCGCTGCGCTTCAGGTGTTGGCCGAAACCAAAGGGCGGCGGATTGCCGTGTTAGGCGAAATGCTCGAACTGGGTGCAGCCAGCGTTGAAGGTCATCAGCAGGTAGGGGCAGCCGCGGCAACGATGGCCGATGTGCTGGTTGCCGTTGGGCGACAGGCGCATACCATGGCCGAGGCAGCACGTTCAGCCGGAATGCCGGCAGAGCAGATTCTGGTATGCGACAATAATGAGGCGGCGATCAACCTGCTGAACCGGTACATCCAGCCCGGTGACCACCTGCTTATCAAAGGGTCGCGCGGCGTACAAATGGAGACGATTGTTGCCGCCTTGCAGGCTACTACTCGTAACGACACAGGAGAAATTGCGTGAGCGTCCTTCGTGCAGTGCTGGTTCAGGATATGGCGCGTGCCCTTTTGCTTGCTGCGGCAGCGTTTGTGTTGACCCTGATCATCGGTGGGTGGTGGGTACGCTTTGCGCGCCGACATAAATTGGGGAAGCGTATCCGACCGGATGGCCCCCAGAGTCATCTGGTCAAGGTGGGCACGCCAACCATGGGCGGCGTCATGATCGTAAGCACCGTGTTGATTCTGACGATCCTGTTTAACCTGGTTGATCGCTGGTCAATGCTGCTGCCTCTGGGCGTGATGGTGAGTTTTGCCGTCCTGGGTGCGATTGACGACTGGCTGTCGCTGACCGGCTCCCGTTCAAAGACGCACGGCTTTACGGTGCGCTTTAAGTTCTGGATTATGATGGCTGTGGCCTTCGTGGCCAGTCTGGCGCTCTACCTGCCGCAGCCGTATGGTCTGGAGCACGAAGGTCTCGTCCAGATTCCGTTCGTCGGTGAAGTGAATATCGGGTTGTGGTTTATTCCGATTGCAGTGCTCATCATCGTCTTTATCTCGAATGCAGTCAATATCACCGACGGTCTCGATAGCCTGGCCGGTTGGAATCTGACGCTCGCCTTTGGGGCGTATGGCGTGATAACCTTCCTCGCCGAGCCGCGCCTGACCAATCTGATGGCCTTCTGCTTCACCGTAGTGGGTGCCTGCGCTGCCTTTCTCTGGTATAACGCCTATCCGGCGCAGGTGTTTATGGGTGATCTGGGTGCGCTGGCGCTCGGGGCGACCCTGGCTGTGGTGGCATTACAATCGCAGCAGTGGTTACTCTTACCGGTGATAGGGATCGTGTTTGTGGTGGAAGCGTTATCCACCATGATTCAGACCGGCTATTTCAAATGGACAAAATGGCGGTACGGCGAAGGTCGGCGTATCTTCAAGATGGCGCCACTCCATCACCATTTTGAATTGCTCGGCTGGAGTCAACCGCAAGTGACGCAGCGCTTTGTCTTGATCGGCACCGTGGCCGCAATGGTTGGTATCTCGCTGGCGCTGATTTTTGGCCCCCCTGCGACAGGGTTACAGGTCGATCAACCGGGGATCATTGTGATTGAAGGTGATGGGAGCCGGTAATGGTAGCGGTGGCAGGAAGACGGGTGCTCGTCATGGGGCTTGGGATTCACGGTGGCGGCCTGGGAGTGGCACGCTGGCTCTTACGCCATGGTGCCGACGTGACCGTAACCGATCTCGCTTCGGCTGAGATGCTGGCCGAACCGAAAGCCCAGCTTGATGCATTTGCCGCCGAGATCGGGAAGCAGGTGCACTACACATTGGGCGAACATCGGGCCGAAGATATTCAGGCCGCCGATCTACTGGTAGTTAATCCGGCGGTGCGTCCCGACTCACCCTGGCTGGCGCTCGCCCGGTCGCATGGGGTCAGAATCGAAACCGAGATGACCCTCTTCTTTTGCGCCTGCCCCGGCCCTATCCTGGGCGTGACCGGCACGAAAGGGAAGACGACCACGACCCTGATGCTGGCAGCGATGGTCCGGCAACGCTACCCTGATGCGGTTGTCGCCGGGAACTTGCGCATTTCAGCTTTAGAGGCTCTCGCACAGATCGGGCCGCAGACACCGGTTGTGCTGGAGCTGAGCAGCTTTCAACTCGAACGACTCGGTGAAGCCGGGTTAAGCCCGGACTATGCCCTGCTGACCAATCTGGGCATTGACCATCTCAACTGGCACGGCTCGTTTGCAGCCTATGCGAACGCCAAGCGCCAGATCATGGCGCATCAGGACGAAGATGGGATTGCGGTTTTACCTCCAGATCAGGCCAAAACCTGGGGGCGTGGTCGGCGCGGAGTCATCAGCTTCAGCCTCTCTGATCCAACGGCTGATGCAACGGTTGATGCCGATGGGTATCTGCGCTATCGTGATGTGATACTCGCGCATCATTCTGATCTGCGCTTGCCCGGTACCCACAATCTGGCTAATGCGCTAGCGGCGGCTACGCTGGCCTACCATTTTGGGATCGAACCGTACGAGATCGTAGCTGCCCTCCAGAGTATGACGGCGGTTGAACACCGGCTGGAGCTGGTGGCAACGATTGATGGCGTGCGGTATATCAATGATACGACGGCGACGAATCCATCGGCAACAGCGGCTGCATTGGCGACTGTTGCGGGGCCGATTGTATTGATCGCCGGCGGTGCCGATAAAGACCTTGATCTGGCATACCTGGCGGATACCATAGCGCAGGGTGCTGCGGCAGTCGTGTTGTTACAGGGAAGCGCAACGCCACGATTGCAGACACTCTTGAGCCAGCGCGCACCACAATTGCCGCTTGCCGGGCCTTTTGCCGATCTATCCACCGCGGTAGCAACAGCCCGCTCGCTTGCTCAACCCGGTGGTGCAATCTTACTTTCGCCCGGATGTGCCAGTTTTGGCATGTTTCGGAATGAGTTTCACCGCGGTGAGGCGTTTCGCCAGATCGTGCGCGAGTTGGCTGGCGGTCGCGCCGGGGAGCAGAAGTATGACCCGTCCACCTGATGAATCCGACGATATTGAAGCATTTCTGCGTCGAGCCGAGCGCGAGTTTGGCCTTCGTCCCGATCTGCCGGAAGAACCTCCTCCACCTCCACCCCGCCCCGCTCCACCTCGTCCGTTTGTGACACAGAGTTTGCTCTGGGCGATAGGGATTGTCTACGTTCTGAGTTGTGTGCTCAGTGGATCGTTCTTTCAACCGGCATTTCCGGTACTGGCAGTCCTG
>FWWM01013109.1_pt1 | contig 12180 bp, 13 predicted proteins | sample 2228351 | NCBI WGS metagenome assembly FWWM01 (sample SAMEA103939774, study PRJEB20133) | metagenome | reverse complement strand
ATTTGGTTGTTTGTAACAACGACCAATGATTTTAGATTTACCTATCCTAATTATTTAATTTTCTTAATTTTACAAGTTTTAGTGATGAGGTTAAGGCGGATGGAGTAACGAGACTATTTGAAAACTACTCTTTAAAACACTAAATACTCGGACATAACGAGAATACTTCTTTCCATTCATAACCTTAAAAATTTTTTTCAAACACACTTGGCTTCTAATTTGCTTTAAAATTTTCATCTTTCAGGAGAATTTAGATGAGAATTTTATATCTAATTTCAGTATTCATTCACATTATATGTGCAGTAATTTGGCTTGGTGGTATGTTTTCTCTCATTCTATTTTTTATTCCTTTAAGGAAAGAGCCTTATTTTTTGGAAGTTGTTCATAAGCTTGGAGAACAATTTAGATTTATAGGATGGATAATTTTACCATTACTTTTGATAACTGGACTCTTTAACTTAATTTATAGAGGATTTGACTTCTCGTTTTCAAGCAGTTATAATAAAATCATTTGGCTTAAAATTTTTTTATTCCTTGTAATAATTGTAATAAGTGCAATTCATGATTTTTATATAGGTCCAAGGGCTACTAGAACGAAGGACAAAAAATTGTTAAACTATAGTAGAACAATTGGAAGGATAAACTTTATACTAGCCATCATAATGGTAATCATTGGAATAATTATTGTGAGGGGCTTGTAATGATTTTCTTCTGTGGTGCTTTTATCCAAAATCCCTCAAGGTCATAAAATTCTCTTGCTTCCTTTGTAAATAAATGAACTATTATATCAAAGTAATCAATCGAAAGCCATTTTGTTCCTCTTCCATCTTCTCTAAGAGGCTCAAATTCACTTTCTATATGCTCTGCAATTGCTGTTAAGTGATCAGTAGTATAACCTTCTGCTATTATAAAATAATCAGCTATTGATGATATTCCTTTCAGCTCAATTATAACGATATTAAAACCTTTCTTTTCTAAAATTAGCTCAACTATTCTATCTAATTCCATCAAATAATTTCTTAACTCTCTTTAATTTAGAAGCATTTTTAATAATTTGGATGAATTTTTCTTTATCCTTTGCAGATGTTGGTATAAGGGATTTGCTTGAAGCATCAACTCCATCTTGTCTCTTTGGATCCTGCTCCGCTCTTAGGCTTTCACCTGTTGCCCAAACACTCATTTTATAATTTCTCCAATTATTTAATAATTTTTCTTTATCAAGGATTAGTTCTTCTCTTGAAAAATAACCACTTTCAATGTTTGGAAGCATTACTATTGCATCAGCTGGACATACTTGAACACAAAGCTCACACTTCATACATGCATTTAAATCCAAAACAAATTCCTTTGGATAAGTTATTTTCTTTTTAGAGCCATCAGGCAATTCTTTCTCTTCAACTGCCCTAATGATTGTAATGATTTGAGAAGGACATATATTTTGACACAATAAACACGCTATACAATTTATATTACCCTCTTCATCCTCACTCAATCCAAATGTTCCACCTCTATAGCGACTAGGTATTTCTCTAACTTCAAGTGGATAGTTTGCAACAAGTGGTTTTTTGGTAAAGTTCTTAATACTTACAATTAAAGGTTTCAAAACATCAAGCATACTGAAAGTTTAAAGGATAACAAAATGATTTTTTACGATTTTATACTTTAAAATTTTTGCGTTTTATAGCTACCCTGTAAGTTATATAAAAAAGAATATATTCAAAAGGGGAAGGAGGAAGAAAATATGAATGTTTTGGTTCTTGGTGGAACAGGATTTGTAGGAAAAGCTATCGTAAGAGAGCTTATAGAATATGGTTATAATCCAGTTCTTTTGGTAAGAGAAGTTTCATTAAATAAAATTCCTGCTGATATAAGAGATAAAGTAAAAGTTATAATAGGGGATGTTAAAGAAATTGAAAAATATGAAGAAGAAGTAATAAAAAACGATATTAAAGCAATTATTTACTTAATTGGGCTAATTAGAGAATTTCCACAAAAGAATATAAAATTCATTGATTATCACTATAATTTTCTTAAGAAGATTGTTGATTTTGCTATGAAACTTAATATAAAAAGATTTATTTTAATGAGTGCAAATGGTGTAAAGGAAAATGGAACTAGTTATCAAAGAACTAAATATATGGGAGAGGAATATCTTAAAAATTCTAATTTAAATTGGACAATTTTCAGACCAAGCTTAATTATAGATGATGATGAATTATTTAATTTTAAAAAGCTCATTTTAGACCTATCAAAGTTCATATTCTTTCCAATTTTTTCAAATGGAAAGTATAAAGTTTCACCTGTTCATAGAAAAGATGTTGCAAAGATCTTTGTAAAGAGTATTGAAAATGAAAGAACTTTTAATAAAATTTTTCATATATGTGGTGGAAAAGAGTATGAATATGTTGAATTTGTTAAGCTTATTGCAAAGACTAATAAAAAGTTTATAATTCCAGTTTACATTCCAGTATTTGTAATTTTACCAATTTCAAGAATTTTTAGATATGCTGAATTTTTCCCTGCAAGCGATGAGCAAATTAAAATGCTAATTGAAGGTAATACTTGCATTGATAATGAAATTTGGAAAATTTTAAATTTAAAGCCAAGAGATCTAGTTTAAATGTTATATTTATTTAAGGATAATTTCATTTCAAGGAAATTTCTTCATGTTCTTATTTCAATTGGAGTAATTTTTGCAAGCTATTTTATAAGTAAATATGAAATGATCTTGCTTTGTATAGTTTTTATTGTTATAAATACTATTTCAAACTTTTTAGAACTATCAAAATATGAAGAGAGAGGAAATTTTGGAACAATTTTATTTCCAATTTCAGTTCTTATTTCAAGTTTATTTTATTATGAAAATAAAAACTTATTCTTTTTATCACTATTTCCAATGTTCTTTTCTGATCCAATTGCTTCAATAATAGGAAAGAAAATAAATAGATTGCATTTTGAAGGTAAAACACTAATTGGAAGCTTTATATTCTTTGTTTTAACTTTCATAATTTCAATTTATTTTTCAAAGGACATTGTATTTTCTCTAATTTTTTCATACATTCTTACACTTGTTGAGCTTATTTCAAAGCGAGGAACAGATAATTTTCTAATCGTTCTTTTTGCAATTATTTTAATGAATGTTAAGATAGAACTATTTTCAATAGCAGTCCTCTTTGCATTTTTAATTGCTGTTATATCAATTATATTTAATTGGCTTGATATTAAGGGTTCTATTGGAACATTCATTATTGGAAGTTTAATTTTATATTCGGGTGGATTTAAATGGGTTATTCCATTGTTAGTATTTTTAACTTTTGGTTCATTATTATCAAAATTAAATGAAAGGAAATCAAAGAGGAATTTATATCAAGTACTTGCTAATGGTTCAATAAGCTTTATTTTAAGCATTATAAACATATTCTATCCAAGTGATTTATGGTATTTTATTCATCTTTGTGTAGTTAGTGCTATGGCAAGTGACACATTTTCTACAGAAATTGGAATGAAATTTTCTAATAAAGCGTATTTTATATTGAATTTTAAGGAGGTTGAAAAGGGAACATCTGGTGGAGTTAGCTTGATTGGATTTGTTGGTGGTATTTTGGGAAGTTTAATAATTTCTATATTTCATTCAAAGTGGATCTTTGTATTTTTGATTGGTATTCTTGGAAATATTATTGATTCTATAATTGGAGCAACACTTGAAAATAAAAATTTAATATCAAATAACCTTACAAATTTCTTAGCATCCTTATTTTCTTCAATTATAGGATTTTTAGCTTATTATGCGATATTATAAAGTATTTTACTTGAACTATAAAATTTTCATCTATCATTTGGGCGGGTAGCTCAGCTGGTGAGAGCGCTGCCCTTACAAGGCAGAGGTCAGAGGTTCAAGTCCTCTCCCGCCCATATCAAAAGAGTTCTTATAATTATTCCTGCATACAATGAAATGCCACAAATTGTCAATTTCATAAATAAACTAAAACACCTTAATTATGATCTTTTATTTATTGATGATGGTTCAACAGATGGAACATTTGATGTTATTAGAAATTCAGGTTTTAATTATATTAGAAATGAGAAGAATACAGGTAAGGGATTTTCTATAAAAAGAGGATTTGAATATGCTCTAAAAAATAATTATCCTATTTGCATTACAATGGATGCAGATGGACAGCACCCAATAGAACTTATAGATGAATTTATTAAAGCATTAGAAAATTACGATGTTGTAATTGGTTCAAGAAGGAAATTTATGAATTTAAAGCAAATGCCAATTGATAGGTATTTTGTAAATAGATGGACATCTACATTTGTTTCAATAATTTGTTCAAAACTTATTTTTGATCTTCAAAGTGGATATAGAGCCATAAAATGCAACGTTATAAGAAGTTTAAAAATTAAGTCAAATAAGTTCGATTTTGAAACAGAATTTATTGTTAAAGCATTGATTAGTGGATTTAAAGTAGGATTTTTAGATATCCCTTTAATATATGGCAAGGAGAAAAGCCATATAAATAAATTATTAGACACAATAAGAGCCTTAAGACTTTATCTTGAAATTATATTTGGCTTTTGAAAGCATTTCTAGCAAGAAAATTATTAGAAATTTTTATCCTTTAAAATTTTCGTTATGCCTAAAAATTTTATTTGGTTAATTTTATTAATTAGTTGCATAAATCCATATGAAGGCATACTATATCATCATCCAAAAGGTTGCAAATTTAGAGTTTTGACAACAATTACAATTATATACGATTTTGCAAGAGAAATTGGAGGAGATAGAGTTTGTGTTGAGAGTCTTGTTCCCGTTGGTGGAGATCCACATACATATGAACCAATACCATCAGATATTATAAGAATTACAAAGGCAGATTTAATAATTGCAAATGGATATCACTTAGAAAATTGGCTAAACAAACTCATTTCAAACAAAAGAGAATCTGCTATATACTTTGAAGTTGCAAGCACTATTGAACCCTTAAATAATGACCCACATCTTTGGATGGATGTTATTTATGCAATGGAATATGTTAAGAATATAAAAGATATTTTTCAAAAGATTGATCCTAATGGAAAAGCAATTTATGAAAAAAATTATGAAAATTACACAAAAAAACTTAAAAATCTTGATGAGTTTATAAAGTGCATAGTATCAAAAATACCAAAAGATGATAGAAAGCTTGTTACAACGCATGATGCATACAGTTATTTTTCAAGAAGATATGGATTTGAATTTGTAGGAAGTATATGGGGTATATCTACAGAAGATGAACCATCTCCAAAGGAAATTAAACAACTTATAGACTCAATTAGAAGTACAAGAACGAAAGCAGTTTTCATAGAAACAACAGTAAATCCCAAAATTATGGAAATGATTTCAAAAGAAGCAAATGTTAGGATAGGTGGAAAGCTTTATGGGGATTCAGTTGGGAAGGAAGGTTCAAATGCAGAAACTTATATAAAGATGCAAATTCATAATACAATCACAATTTATGAAGGTATAACAGGCAATAAATATAAAGGTGAGTGCAATGATAAGCTTGAGAATAAAGAATTTAACAGTATATTATGAGCTAAATCCTGTTTTGATTGATGTTAATGTTGAGTTTGAAAGTGGTAAAATTTATGGAATAATTGGTCCAAATGGTGCAGGCAAAAGCACATTATTTAAATCCGCACTAAATCTTGTTAATTACGAAGATGGAGAAGTCTTATTCTTTGAAGATAAAAAATTTAGTGAAGTAAGGGATAAAGTTGCATATGTGCCACAAAAAGAAATAATAGATTGGGACTTTCCTATTACTGTATTTGAAGCGGTTTTAATGGGAAGGTATGTCCATACAGGATTATTAAAAAAATTATCGAAGGATGATAAAGAAATTGCAATAAATGCATTAAAAAAACTAAATATCTATGAGCTTAAAGATAGACAAATATCAGAGCTTTCAGGTGGTCAGCAACAGCGTGTTTTAATAGCAAGAGCAATATGTCAAGGAGCAGAAATTTATTTATTAGATGAGCCATTTGCAGGTATCGATATTATAACAGAAAGAAAATTGTTTGAAATTTTTAAAGAGTTAAAAGAAAATAGAAAGACGATTATTATAATTGATCATGATTTATCAAGAGTTCAAAAATTTGATGAGCTTGTTCTATTAAATAGGATTGTCATAGCAAAGGGAAAACCTAATGAAGTTTTAAATAGTGAGAATATAATGGAATTGTATAGTGAAAAGCTTGTGATATAGTTATGCTTGAGCCACTGCAATATGAATTTTTTAGAAAAGCTCTTTTCACTTCTATAATTATAGCTATTACAAGTTCATTTATTTCACCATTTTTAATAAGCAAAAGATGGTCGCTATTGGGAGATGCTATATCACATGCAGTTCTTCCTGGTATTGCAATTGCATATATTCTAAAAATTCCATTTTTTATTGGAGCAGTTGTTAGTGCAATTTTAACATCCATATTTATAGGATTTATTGAGAATAAAACGAAAATTAAGGGAGATACTGCACTTGGAATAGGATTAACAGGTGCATTTGCATTAGGTATTGCAATTATGAGCATTATTCGTTCAAAAGATATTGATTTGTATCACATATTATTTGGTAATGTTCTTGCAATTAGAAGTTCAGATATTATTTTAGTTGTTTCAATTGGAATAATTGTTATAAGCTCAATAATTATTTTATATAAAGGATTTGTGCTTTGGACTTTTAATCCCACCTTATTTAAACTATATGGATTTCCCGATGAGCTTTTTAGATATTTTCTGATAGTTTTAATTTCAATTAGTGTTGTCTCAGCAGTTATTGCAGTTGGAATAGTTCTTGCAGTTGCATTGCTTATAATTCCATCTGCAATTGGATATTTAATTTTTAAGAGAATTTCAGATATTATAAAGTTTGGCATTTTAATTAGCATTATTTCCGTCATAATTGGACTATATAGCTCTTACTATCTTAATGTTGCAAGTGGTCCTGCTATTGTTGTAGTGCTTACAATTTTCTTTATATTGACAATGTTCTTATCACCAAAAGAAGGTATAATTGCTAAAATTTTGAGAGTTTATAGGAGGCGAAAACTAATTGAATGGCAAGATAAGTTGAAACTACTTTATGAAATTTCAGAAAATGGCATTAGTTTTGATAATATAAAAAATGTTAAAATTTCAGAATTTAAGAAGCTTGGTATAATTGAAATTGAAGGAAATAAAATTAAATTTACAAAGAAAGGTAAGGAAATGGTAGAAAGATTATTAAAGGCTCATGAGCTTTGGGAAGGTTATTTAAAAAGTCATAATGTAGCAGAGAAACTTGAACATTACTCTGATGAAGACATTATTAAAGTCTTGGAGGAAATTTTGAATATGAAAAAATAATTCATTTTTCAAATAACATTATACTATCTTTGATTTTTTCTTTCAATTTAGAATTTATAATAATAGCAGTTGAGAAAACATCACAAAAAATTGCACTATTGCAAATTAAAACAACTTCCCTTTTGTCCTCTATAAATCTATTGAGTTTTGGATCATAAATATGATAAGTTTTTTCAATGGGTTTTATACTAGATGATGCGGATAAAGCTTTGTTAAATAGCTCAACTTGCCCAAATTCAGTATTTATTGTTAATTTATAGTTTCTTGAATATATTGAACTTCCACCAAAATCAATATAAAATGTATCAATACCGAAGGAGATTAAAATATCTTTGACTTTATCTACTACATACCCTTTTACAATGCCTCCTAAATCTATCCTAAGACCTTTTGGAAAATACCATCTATTCCTTGAAATACGTATTGGATATAGATTCTTTGATTTATAAAAAACATTAAATGTACTATCTGTTAAGTTAAGATAATATAAGCTTAAATTTAAAATTTCGTCAGTTTCATCTTCAACCATTATCGTATCCCCATTACCTTCAAACCCTTCATAAAACTTATACCAAATCCTATTTAAATAATTTGCATAAGAAAATGCTGAATCAATAGCCATTTCTGAAACATTTGCTTTTTGAACGATCCCTATTTCTAAGATACTACCCATTACAAATTGAGCTCTTATGAGAAAGCCCATCTTTTGAAATTTTAAGGCTAATTATTTGAATTTTTTTAACAAAAATAAGTATTCTTTGTGGCGTTCTTCATTTTCATTTATCCATTCATTTGTCCAGCGCATATAAGTCATAACATTTTTCTTATAATCAATTTTTTGGACTTCTAATATCTTCGCATTTGATGAAAATACATCAACAAGTTCTTTAAATGACAACCTACCCCCAGAACTATATGAAAATATAATATATTCTGAGTTTGTTATTCTTATTAAATTTTCAATCTCAGATGTTACGACATATCTACCATATTTATCTCTTCTAAAATCCTCAAATGGCGAATAGCTAATTCTATCTGAACTATCTATTCTCCTATTTACCCTCTAACTCCATTACTTTATATGACCTTAATGACCATTTTCTTAAATAAGAAGCATAATGTCCTATTGTATTATCAACTTTATCAAGTGCTAATATAAGACTTCTCAATTTCATCCTGTCCTATTCTATCTATCTCCTCTCTGATCGCATCTAATTTCATAGTGTTATGAATTTGCCAAGGTTTTTTAGCTTGTTCTTCATTCGGATCTCTACCATAATGTTTTGAGAACCATCCATATCTACCAGGCAATGCGTTTAAATAATCTATTATCTCCTGGTAATAACCTTTTTCTTTTTTGTTAAGTAAATAACAAGTAGCAAAAACCTTTGACCAGATAGCAATATCATTAGATATAACTTTACATCCAATTTTTGCAAATGCCTGCGAAACCTTTGTAGTTCCTGAAAATCCATCAAAAATAACCTTTGGTTTTAATTTAAAAGCCATTTTCAAAATGTAAGGGATAATTTTCTCCTTTAAGCCTATATACTTTATTCCCTCGGTTTCTACATCAAAATCTAATTCATTAAAAAGATTTCTTTTAATCATATTTTTTAAGCCTTTCTATATCCTCTTGTAAAACTTCAATTGCTTGTTATATTCTCTTTTGGCGTTGTAAAACCTAAAAACAGGATATTTTCTACCTTTTCCTTCTGCCTTTAACTTGATAACTTCAGCTTCTCGTTTTGCTTTATCCAAATCAAAAACCATGAGGCAATACATTTTATAGTTCAGATGCTTAAATTCTTCACCTTCCAAAATTTTTAAAATTTCATCTTATGTTATTTATCAGTTGATAGCTGAAGAGGTCCATAAGCTTTAACACTTATTAGAAATTCTTCCTCGTTTTTCCAATATGTTCAGATTCATATGCTTTTACTATGACTATAAATCAAAATCGTTAAATAACTTGAATAATATGCATCTTCGAAACTAATAGGACTTTCTTTACCTTCTATTAGTGAATTTACGAAAAGGCTAATTAGCTTTTCACTTCCTTTATCTTGCCTTTTCCTTAAAATTAAATTCCCATTTAAATAAAGTTCCCTAAAATCATTTAAAATTAAACTTTCTCCATTAGCATCAATTCGTATAATTTCCTTTTCAAGAGCTTTATTTCCAACTGAAAAATAAATAACATTTGCTATTTTATCATTATATCTAAAACTAATTGTAAAGTTTTCATTATCTAAAATGTTTGAAACGTAATAATTAGGCTTATTAAATAAAAATAAAATATAATCTATGAAATGACAACCTTCACCAATTAATCTCCCTCCTCCAATTTCCAAATCCAAAAGCCAATGATTATTTAATTTTCCAGCATTTACAAAATAATTAAAAATTACTTTATTTTTATTTTTCAAAAATTCTTTAATTTTTTGAGTAAACTCTGAAAATCTTCTATTAAAGCCAATACAAAATGGAATAGGATTTCTCTCATATAATTCTTTTAGCTCATTTAATTCATATAAATTTATTGCAAGTGGCTTTTCTACATAAACTGCTTTATTATTTAAAATTGAAAGTTTTACAAGCTTTGCATGTAAGTTATGAGGTGTTGCAATTACAATTAAATTTACATTCTTATCTTCAAATGCAACATTATAATCACAACTTGCATATTTAAATTTATATCTTTTTGATAAATTTATTGCATTTTCAGGCCTTGATGTTATTAAATAAAGTGGTGTAATTTCTTTATATTTTAGAAAGTTTGGAAGAAGAACATTTTGAGCATAACTTCCCGCACCAATTATTGCAAAATTTATTTTTGAAAACTTATTAAAATTCTTTACTATTACAACTTTCTTTATTTCACTTTCCTTCTTATACCTAAAAACAACACCAATATAATTTTTTTCTCTTTTTAAAAATTCAAAAGCATTTTCAGCATCTTCAAAATCAAATTCATGTGTAATAATTTCAGATAAATTTAATTTTGGTAAAATTTCTAAAAATGCTTCTAAATTCCTATTTATTGTCCATTTTACATAACCTTGAGGATAATCAATACCTTTTACTTCATAATTGGGATCATATCTTCCTGCACCATATGCTCTACTCATTTTAATTTCAAGCTCCTTATAATAAAATTCTTTATATGGAATTAAAAGCTTTGATTGACCAACTACTACAACTCTACCCTTTTCTCTTAAACTTTCTACTGCAATCTTTAAAACAGATCCTGTTTTATCATTTGCACATATTATAACACCATCAACAGGATAAATTTTTTCAATTAAATTCTTCTCCTTAAAATTATAAACATCTCCATAATTTTTAGCAAAATTCAATTTATAATCTGAAATGTCCAAACCAATTACTTTAATACCCATACTATTTAAAATCCTTATTGTAATTTGACCAATAAGACCAAGACCAATTACTAAAATTCTCTCACCAATTTGTGCATTTAATGTTCTGATACTATTTAATGCAATTGCTCCAATTGTAGAAAAACTTGCTTCCTTTAAATCTATCTCATTTGGAATTTTTAATAGTAGATTTTTTGGAATTAAGTTATATTCTGAATGAAGAGCATATTCACCACCTGCTCCAACTACCAAGTCCCCCTCATTTATTCCATCAATTTTACTTTCAACTACAATACCGCTTATACTATATCCCAAAGGTCCATATGAACTTAATTTATTTATTACTCTTTTGAATGTTTCTGAAATACCTAATGTTTTTAATGATTTTAAAACAATTTCAACTTGATCTTTCCTTTCAATTAAAACATTAAATAAACTTGTCCTTATTCTACTAAGTTCCGTTCCTACACTAACTGCAGAATATAATGTTTTTACAATTGCAAAATTTTCCTTAATTTTAGGATATGGTGCATCTATTAAAATTGCTTTTGAAAATTTATAATCTTGAACAAGAACTTTCATTTTTTAAAAGTTTAAAGGAAAAATTAAAATCACTTCACTTGCAATTTTACCTTTATCCGATTTTGAAAGTCCATTTATTACCCAATAACTACCATAACATAAAATTTATCTTTTTTTAAAACTCTATAACATTCATCAAATGAAAGCTTCATCATCCTCAAATAATTCTGGATAATTTCATACTTGTTAGTTCTGCGAGATTTTTGTAATAATTTCACAAGCTTTAATCTTGAATCAGGCAAAGTAATAGAAAAAAATATGCTTTGCTTCATAAAAAGCCTTTGTTGATTCCCAATAGTCTAATGCATCAAAATAATGCCAATAGTTCTGGAGTATTTATCTATAAATCGCTCACAAAATTTTACTGTGGCATCATAAACTATCCCTGCCATTTGATAAGATACAAGCTTTCTATAACCACCGTGAGGTGGAAATAAGGTTTTCTTTCATACGCTCCTTGCTTTTTCTAATCTTGCTTTAACCAGTTCTGCCCCTCACCAGTAGACCTCTTTGCGTTCCTCTTCGGTTAAGGCATGAGCATCAAAGATGATATCATAAATATTTTGATTTACTATTATCATCACTTCATACCCTCTATTATTTTTATCTCATCTTCTGTTAAATTGTAAAGTTTGGTGGTAGTATTTTCATAAATCACCCTTATCTTTGGAAAATTTTAAAAGACCAAAAAATTCTATCATAGATGTAGGTATAGTGACTTCATTTAGATACTTTTTACTGATTTTTTCGGCAAGTTTTTTGTTTTCGTTTGTTAAAGGGTATGATTCAATTATAACTTTAAGAAAATTGTGTAACTTTAAGTTC
>FWWM01014715.1_pt1 | contig 12183 bp, 12 predicted proteins | sample 2228351 | NCBI WGS metagenome assembly FWWM01 (sample SAMEA103939774, study PRJEB20133) | metagenome | reverse complement strand
TGGCCTCCTCGCGCAACAGCCAGAACTCGGCCGCGGCGAGGTTGTCTCTGGTTAGGGATAGGGAGTAGACCGGGGCTGAGCCGAAGGCGTAGAGCGCAATGGGCCTCTCGTTGTAGGCGTACATCCTTGTGACGTGCTCCCCCCACTTGGTGAGGTTTATGAGCCTCTTGGCGGTATCGCGCCCCTCGTAGGTCTTGGAGAACCTCTTGGCCACCTCCGCCGGCGCCCTGTCCGTGAAGGCCACTGCCCACTTCTCCATGGCGGCGAAGGCCGCCGCGTCCGCCGGGGCGATCATCTCCAGCGTGTGGCGGCTGGCAGTGAGGGCGTCCGCCGTGATTTTGTGGGTGAAAGAGGTGAGCTCCACGGGCTCCACGTAGTGCCTGCGGAACTGCCTCACCCGCCACAGCCAGACGGGGAGAGCGAACAACGCGAAGGGCCCCGCCAGACCTGCGTAGAAGACCAGCCAGAGAGAGGTTAGGTAGGCGGCTTTGGAGATAGGGCGTCCCGTCCCGACCCAGGCCTTCATCCTCGTGAGGACGTAGTACTCGGAGAGCGCCCGCTCCACCTCCCTCACCCTGGCGAGGTCGTAAGCCGCTGAGGTGAAGCGCACGTACTTGTCTGGGCCGAAGACGATAAACGTCAGCCACTCGCCCCGCCGGAGGGCCAGCTTGTGGTACATCTCGTGCTCCACCACCTCGGACTCCATGCCGAGCACGCTACGGGTGGGCTCAGCAAGCCAGAGCCAGTGGTAGAGCTTGTTCTTCGGGTCGTAGGCCGCCGGGAAGCCAGACTCCTCCCCCACGGCGACGCGCCTAGGCTCAGCTGGCCTCAGCCGGGTGTACATCCAGAGGAGGAGGTCCTCGCCCCACGCAACGACGGCTAAGGCGGCTAGGAGGGCTGCCGGGGGCCAGGCCCTGGCGATCAGCGCAGCTACCAAGAGGAGGGCCCCGGCCGTCAACAGAGTCTTTACGTACCGCCTCATACCACCAACGTGCTGGGGCTACGCCTCCTCTCTATTACCTCAGCCGCCCTGCGGTAGTCGCCATTTGCAAGGTAGTCCGCCACGGCCTCCACCGGCACGCCGTACATGACGGCGTGTCTCAACAGCTTAGCCCCCTCGCCTCCCCTCTCCGCGACAATTACCAGCTTGCCGTAGCAGTCCACGGGGTCTTTGGCGCCGCGGCACAGGTCCCACAGCTCCGGCCTACTGTGCCTAACCCCAAGCGCCTCCGCCAGCACGGCAGGAGGCAAAACGGCCGGCCTCCACTTGGCGGGAGGAGGCCTGGGCTGCCTGGACTCCTCCGCGCCTTTTATGCCGCCGAGGTACGCCCTCAGCTCGCTCATAGCGACTCCGCCACCCACTTCACCACGTCCCTCAGCCTCCTCCACGACTTCACGTTCCTAACCGCGATGGGCGGGTGCCCCGTGGACATGGCCCAGTGCACCGTCTCGTCGAATGGGATAGCGTTTTTGGCGAAGAGCCTCTGGCCCTTGTTCACCACCACGAAGATGTTCTTGAGCTGGGGCGGCCTGTGCCTGGGCTCCACCACCAGGACGTACCTGTCGGCGTCGGGCACCTCGTAGGGGAGGGCGTCGATTACCGCGTATTCAGCCCCCATGGCCTTGGCCTCTGCCAAGTCTGCGGCTGTCTTTGCGTATCCCCTCACTAGCCACGCGCCTTTTCTGTCCGGGGAGCGGTCCACCAGGACTGCCCTAGCCGTCTTCAAGTGGAGGTATATGGCCAGAGACGTGGCTATTAGGGTCTTCCCCGCGCCCCTGGGCCCCACCACGGCTACTGTCTTCATGGCCGCGCTTGCGGAGGGCCGGATAAACCTTCCAGCTGAAGGGTATCCTCTCGGGCGCCGCCGCGGCGAGGAAATAGGCGGCTGTGAAGAAGGGGAAGCCGAGGGGGAGCAGGGCCGGGCCGTCTCTCAGCACCACTGCGGCTATGGGCTCCAGGGGGCCTTTCAGCAACAGCTCGTATCTGCCCGGCCCCACGTCCCTCGCCTTGACCCCGGCCTCGAAGAGGTAGTAGTTGCGGAGGCGTGAGGGGAAGTCGGGCTCGTCGAATACTAAATACGGCGGCCCACCCGGCCTGGGCACCACCACGTCCCTCCTCTTCTCCGGGTCGTAGACGTGTACGTACAAGTGGTAGTGGTCGTAGGGGGAGCACAGCCACTTGGAGAGCCGGTCCCACCTGGGGACTAGGTAGTACGCCCTCAGCCTGGGCTCCTCCGGGTAGGCGTAGAGGAGGCGGATTCTGCAGTACACGGCCCTCGGCTCCGCCCAGCACTTCTCCACCTCCGCCTCTACGCCGTAGTAGAGGTCGCCGACGAGGGCGTGGGCGAAGACCCGCCTGGGTAGCCTCACCTTTAGGCAGCCGCACGGGGCCCAGACGGCGGCCTCCCAGTAGTCCACCTCCCCCGACGGCCTCGCGCTGGGGGAGAGCTCCTTAAGGCCAGCCCTGTACCACACAGCCCTGTACAGCTCAAAGGCGGCCGCACCCTTGACCACAAGAGACACGGGGGAAAAAGAGGGGGAGGGGTTTATTTCTGTGCCCTCTGCAGTAGCAGAAGCGCGAATTTGTAGTAGGGGTCGTTTCGGCTTTGTAACAGCTCGTTTACCATTTCCTGGGGCATGGCCTTTATGATTGTCATGGCCCAGTCAGCCGGCATTTCCACAACGGCGCGGATGAAGCAGTCCCGCCAGTCCGCCTGCTGTTGCTGGGCGGCGCCGTCTGTCCTTATCTTCAGCCTCATGACATTGCTGGGGCTGGAGGGGGAAAAACCTAACCCCGCCTTGGGCACGCCTCCGTGCCTCTCCTTACTTTCGGCTGTCCTCTATCACTTACATGTGCTCCTCAAGGGATACTTCAACACCTCAGTAGATACGCCCACTCCTCCAACATCCTCGAGCAGACCTGCATTAAGACCACGTATCTCCTGGCCTTGCCGCACAGGACGACTCGCCTCAAGACCGCGGACGCCGCGGCCTTGCCAACGCCGGCCTCCCTCTCTATCTTGTCAAGATCCAACTCGATATACTCCCCCTTCAGCTTGGCCAAATACGCGTAGAGACAAGCGGCGCTACAGAGGCGCACCGCAAGCGGGTTCTCGAAGAGGCCCTTCTCTCTGCACGTCCGGCATAAGGCCTTCGCGACCTTGACCCGGCACGATATCACTCCGATTGATCTATAGCTTCTTAAAAATTCAACACTGAAGCTCTGGGCGGGCTCCGTCCGACGAGTTTCACTGGCAGAAAAAAACCTAACTCCGCGTGGGCTCCGACAGCGCTATGTCCTCGGCCACTCCCCACAGCCAGTTGCCCAGCACTTTTGAGGCGCCTTTTTTCTTCGCGATGCGGACGCCCCCCTCCCATATCTTCTTCAACGCCGGCTCGGCCTCTTTTGGAAGGCCGAAATAGGCGGCGAACTCCTCGAAGGTCGCGAAGTACCTCCTCCGGTCTAGGTAGTAGAGGACGTAGAGGGCAACGCACTTCTCGGCGAGGGACTTCAAGGCGTTGCCCTCAAAGCAAGCGTCGTGTAGCTGGCGGAGTTTTGGCAGATAGCGCTCTCTAATCCGCTGGCAAATTAGCTGTTTTACGTATTCCCAGTCGATTACGTCCGCCATGGCGCCCCCAGCGCCCTCGCTATGTCTATGAAGAGCTGGCGTCTGTAGGCCTCGTCTAAAACCCAGACGTAGTACCCCACTAAGGCGTCGAACGGAGCAGATTTGCCGAACTGCCGCTGAGCGGGTATGAGGTACTTCACGTGCCTCTCGGAGAGGCCGAGGGCCTCGGCCGAGAGCGGGACCTCCCCCCTGTCCCGATACTGCCAAAACGCGGCGTATACCTGCAACGCGCGGCACAGCGGCCCCTTCCACCCTCGCCTTGGGCACTTCTCGCCGTATTCCGCAATGGCCCCTATTGTTTTGTACATATCGCTGCACTCTACTTCGACGACGTATTCCGGGTTCATAGAGGAGGAGTTTCAGAAGTCGGATAAACCCTCACTTACGAAACCCTCACCTACGGCAACGGGCGCGCAGGAAGGCCAGCGCGTCTAGCGCCCCGGCGCAGAGCGCCTCCAGCACCACGTCTCTACGCTCCCTCTCGCAGTCGGCGAGCCACCTAAGGGCGGCCCTCACCAACTCCTCGCCGTACCCGGCCAACGCCGACAGCCTCTTGACGTCGAGGTCCAGCCACATCATCTTCAGCCTCTCCTCCACCGAGGCCTTCTCCCACTCCTCCACCAGCGCCGCGTATAGGCAGAAGGCGGCGCAGTAGGAGGTCTGATACCCCAGCTTCCTACACGCCTCGCAGTAATCCCCGGCGAACTCCCTACAAGCAAGGGCCTCGTACAAACAGAGAGAAGAGGGGGCTGGGAAAAATTAAAAACGCCGCCAAGCGGCGGGCGGTACTTCCGCGGCTACGAGAAGAAGTATCTAACTGCGGCCACTAATAAGTTCTCGTAAGGCACCGCAGCGGCTCCGCCCCCTGCCTCCTCCACTAACGTCGCGGCGGCTTTGGCAAAGGCGTTGTAGAACCGCTCCGGGAAGAGGCGCTTGGCGTAGACGTAGAACTTAGACCTAACAACGTCGCCGTAGGGGTTCACCTCAGCGACTACATACGCCGCGGCGCACTTCCCCGGCTCCACGGGGCAACCCGCATCGCACCTATCGGCGTATTTTACGCAGAGGCACCAGTACTGGGACATGGCCCACAGCTTGTGGCAGAGTCTGAGAAACAGGAGGCGGGAGATAAAGGTGGGGGGACAAGGCCCCTCCCGAAAACACGGCGAGGAGAGGAGGCGGGAGGCGGCCTCTGAGAGGTCGGGCCTCTCGGCCAGAACCCTCTCCAAGAGCGCCCTGCCTGGGTCCATAAGCCGCTGTGCCTTACGAGAACTTATTAGCGGCCCGGGCCCAGGCCTCCAGCACAGCGGTCTTGGCCAAATCCGGCCTCTTGAAGTACACCTCCACCAGCTTAGAGACCAGCTCTAAAAGCCCCGGGTCAGCCCTAACTAATTCGCAGATGTCTGAGGCGGCGGGGGCCTCTCCTCCCGCCTCTTCCCGGCCCTCCTCCGCCCCCTCTCCAACAGCCAACGGGAGCTGGGGCGCGGCTGTGCGCGGGGCGGCGGGGGGCTCTTTCGAGTACTCCACCAGGGCGGGGTTGGGCAAGACGCCGCGCTTCGCAGGCTCTTTTACCGGGGCGGGGAGGGGGGCGAGCGCCCTTTCCGCCAGCTCTGTCCCTTTAGCTGTTGCCACGTTTATAATCGTCCTCGCCTTGCGGTCTATTAAGAAGCTCCGCCCAGTGGCGTCGAAGTAGTTGAGGAGCTCCTCGGCCTCCTCCTCCGGGCTGTCGGTGTAGTGTATAATAGTGAACTTGCTCCGGGGCATCCTAAAGACGTAGGCCCTGCGCGAGCCGTCTGTAATCACCACGGTGTTCTCCGCCAGGTTTTCGTCCTCTAAGTAGCTGAGGTAGACCTCTTTCAGCTGTTCTGCATACATTTCAAGCACTGAAAGCGGCTTGGTCAGCACGAGGGCCCCCTCAGGTATGTGCTCCCCCTCCACGAGGCAGGCCCAGCCCCTCTTTAACTTAATCTCTTTCACACAAGACATATGTCAAGAAGGTCGCCGGCCGGGAGAGAAAGTGAGGGTGCCTTTCTCTTCCAACCGGCGTCCCCCTTTAACAACGTTAAGAGCATATTTATCGCAAGTCAAAGGCTTTTTACAGACCAGCTGGACGGGCGGGCGGCCGGTCAGCACGGCGTCTATGAAAGGCTCTCTGCCCGTGTCGGCCCAGTACTTGAGGAGGGCCAGCGGGTACAGCCTTTTGCCCCTCGTCAGCCCCGCGGTGGATATGCACGCCGCCAGCTTCTCAGGCGGCGGCAAGTCGGCCAGCAGCGGCTTGAGGAATTGGGCTGGGCTGGCTATTGGCCTCACCCCGTATTTAGGATCGGCGAGCTTGATCCACAGGTCTACGCCGTATATCTCCCGGAATGCGCGGGTTACGTGGAGGCATTTGCGCAGCCGCCTCGCGGTTTCGTGAGGCGTGTTGAGGAAGACCAAGTGCGACACGGGGCACGCAACGGGGAGGGCGCATTGGGGATCCGGCTCCACGTCCCAGCGCTCTGCCACCGAGGGGAGCCTCCCCTCTTTCAAGGCGCGCCACCAGGCCGAGAACGGGCCGGCGAACCTGGCGTCTAGCATCTGGAGGAGGTAGGGGATGAGCTGGGGGAAGACCCTGCCCAGGGCCCCCGCCGAGAAGAACCCGGCGAATTCCACAACGCCGCGGTCTAGGCCGACGGCCCTCCCGGCCCTCTCCAAATCCTCGCAGAGACCGCCCAGCTCTGGGCAGAGCTCATCCGCCCTCTCGTCTAATAACACCAGGGGAGGCCACTTAGCCCAGTAGAGGGCGCCCCTCCTCACGTATATACTAGAGCTTAAAACCAACTTATGCGTACTCAAAACGCCGCCTAGAGATGAAAGTAGTAGAGCTTGGCCGCGGCAATCCTAAGCGACTCCCCATCGCTTTTGTGCAGAGCGTCTGTCAACTCGCCGTAGAGCATGCCGAGGGTTTTGCCCTTAAACTCGGCTCTGCCCGCCTCTGCGTGTAGCAACGCCGCGTCGACGTCGCCGATGGACAAGGCGCGTAGGAGTAGAATAAACCGCGCAAGCGAATTCCTCGGCGCCCACGCCTCTGCCAGCCTCTTGGCATCAGCCTTTTCCAACAAATCCCGTGGAACGCCTTTCTCCGCCAACTCCGAGCGCGCCCACGGCTCAAATATGCCTCTCGCCTCCGCGTCCCCCCTAACCGCGCCGTGGGCGGTTAGACATAGGTCTATCGTACCTAAGACTTTGCGGCATTTCTCTAAGATCTCGTCTAGCGGGAGGCCTAATGCCTCCGCCGGGGCACGTAATTTAGCCGAATCCACGCCGCACATCTGCACCGCCTCTAAAAATAGCTCTACGCACTCTTCGGAAACTTCCGTGGCTTGTAAGCAAAGGGACTCGGCATCGACCTGCGGCACGCCCAGCGCCTCGGCGAGAGCCGGCAACATGGAGGGTTTTATGCCGCCTTGCACAGCCTCCAGCACTTCCTTCGGGTTGGGCTCCTCTGCCCTTGCCCCCAGCAACCTCAGCATGAGCCTCGTGGCGGCGTCTACTTGGGGATTCCAGCGAAGTAGCCAGCCGTGTTCCCTCAATAGCTTCTCGACGTCGCCGTGCCTGCCGTTTAGGGCCAAGGCGACGAGGTATTCGCCCAACACGCCAGCCGCTTTTTCAAAATACGGCGCAGTCTTCTCACAGTGTTCCGAGACCTCTCTCCAAAGCTCCTCGAAGCCGCTCAGCAACTCGCCGGCTTTGTCTGGCAACGCCCCCAAGGCCAAGGCCCCAAGCGCGTGAGCCTTGTCAGTTAAGTAACTTTCCCACTCCCCTAAGTCTCTGTCTATCTTGGCGGCTTTGCTGAAGTACTCCACAGCCTTATCGAACTCGCCCTTGTCAAGTGCGCATGTCGCCAAGCCGGATAGGGCAAATGCCCTCGCTTCTTGGAGCAGTATCCCAAGCATCTCCTCCGACGCCGAGATCCACCTCCTCTTCAAGTACTCCATGAGCTCTACGTCTGCTTGGAGGACGGGCCCCATGCCCTCAAGCTCTTCTACAACTTTCTCAAGCCTCTTGCACGTATCGACGCCGGGGCACCCCGCGCCTCTCGCAGTCAAGGCGTGGTGCACAATCGCCTCTGTTATTGTCTTGAGCGCGCCGTCTTTCATGCTGTTGAGAAGGGCGCACGCCTTCTCGGCATCGCCTAGCCCCGCATACGCTTCTGCCATATTCGCCTTGACCCAGTCTCTCCGCAACTCCTCTGCCTCGGAGCCGTACAGCTTGTCGAGTTCTCTTCTCACCGCGTCACTTATCGCCTCTATCTGCGATGCGCCGTATAACAAGGCGGCCCACTCGCCCGGCGCGTATTTACCAAGAGGGGAGAGGGCCTCCACTACGAACCGCACAGCGTCTGGATGTAGAGCTCTCTGGACTCCAGCAGACGCGGCGCGTATCGCTATTTCTGCGTCTTCCTTCCCCAACTCGCCGCCCACGCCCAAGCCCTTAGCCAAAACCGCCGCCAAGCCCACCGCGTAGACGGCCTCGGCAAACGTAAACCCCCCTCGCTCTTCCCACTTCTGTAACAGCGCCTTTAGTTCCTGGACCAGCTCTCCGCGTTTATGAGCTACGGCGGCGTAGACGTTGTGGGGGGAGCCAGGCAAGGCAGAGGCCACTAGCAGAGCTCTTGAAAACGGGGGGAGCTCTCCGCCCTCAAGGAACAAGGAGTCGATGCCGCATTGAGCCAAAGCCTTAGCGAGGCCCTCAAAGGCTATGCCCTCCTTGACGTCCTCCTCCGCGGCCTCTGCCAACGCCTTGAAGGGATGCGCCGTTAGGGCAGCCCCCGTCATAAGAGCGAGCCTCCGCCAACATCCCGGTTGCAACGCCTCTGCCAGTTTGCCGCCGTAGTTTTCAAGAAAGAGGCGGGCGGCCGCATACGGCTGGGGCTTTGCCAGTAAGGAGAAGTGCTCTTTTGACATTTTTAAGCCGTAGTCGGCCCATGGCCTAAGCGCCTCTCTCAAGGGCTCTGGCTCTTTCGACAAGGACTCCTCAACCTCGTGTTTGTCGGGATAGACGGCGTATATCGTGATGAGGAGTAGCGCAGTCTCGACCAGGTCGTGTTGTCTAACTGCCAGCCAGCGAGAGGCGGTTTTCCTCAGCTCCCGCTCCCTAGATACGGGCTCGCCGGCGTATACTCCCTCCCACCCTATCCACCTCTCCAAGAGACCTGTGGGCATTATGTAGCCGCCGGGCATCGCAGCCGGGGCGAGCAGAAGCCTTACCGGCAGTATCTTCGAATACGCCTTAATCCGTCTGTCGTTTACTTGTAGCAGGTCGTTTATGTAATTTACGATAAAGGCCAAGGCATTCCCCTGGGCCTTTTTTAGCACCTCCTCTGCCCTACACCCCTTGCGCCTCAGCTCTTCGCCGGCTAGCCTCGCTATTAGGGCGTAGCCCTCGTCCATCTTGAGGATCTCGTCCACCAGCTGTTGCTTGACGCCTTCGTCTAGGCGGCAACCGGAGTACTCGTCTAATATGCCGGAGATGAACTCTCTGTCTTTTAGGTCTAGCTCCACGACGAATTCGCCGAACCCCCTCTTAACCTCCTCCGCCAGCAAGTCCTTGGGCAGTACCGCTATAACCGCCGCGCCCCTCTTCTCGTATACGTCTTTCTTGAGGAATTTCAAGACGTCCTCCACCTCCCTCGCAACCCTCGCCTCCTTCGGCTCCTTGTAGGATATGGGAGGCGACGGGTCGTAGAGGACTACCGGCAGCCCGCAGACGCCTCTGTACTTGCGGCTACACGCCTCTAGTAGGTTGAGGAGGTCGTCTTGCCCCTCACCCCTCTCAAGCCCCTCCGCCAACACGACGGTGGTGGCTTCGCCGCTTCTCAGCATCTGCCACAAGCGCCACGCGGCGAGCGTCGACTTGCCAATCCCCTTAGGCCCCGTGATTATCACAAAGCCAGCTTTTATCCTCTCGGCGGCTTTCCTAAAGGCCTCCGAGACAACAACTTCGTGCTCCACGTGCCCGTCCTCCTTCACCCGGATGTACAGCTTATCCCCCCTTGCGAATATGTTCCGGTATATCTTGCCGCCTTCGAAATCCTCCAGCCAGCCAATCCTGAGGTACTCCTTCAGCTCCTGCCTCCTCACCCCCTCTTTCAGCTCCTCGACCTCCTTCTCAACGGCGTCTAGCCTCGCCTCGACTTCTTCCCTTAGCTTCTTCAAGTCCTCCTCGGTGGCGATTTTGGCCGTCGCTAAGTTGTAGAGGTTGACCACAAATGTCCTAAATGTCACTACGTCTAGCCCCCACTGCGCCGCCACCTCGTCCACCACGCCTTCGTACCTATCGTCGTCGACATACGGCTTCGCCTCGATTACTGCCTTTACGAGTTTTGCCAGCGAGTCTAGGAACTGGTCCCTCGCCTTGCCCCTCTTCGCAACGGCTGTGAGCAGGCCCTCCGCCGCCTTTTTTAAGGGCTCTACGATGGCCCCCACGCCGAGCCGAGCGGCGAATTCTTGGACGAACTTGGCGGCGGCGTCGCTTGCGGCTCCCAGCACCGTCTCGCTAGCCAAAGTTGCGAGGCTCGCCGCTATTCCCACAAACACTGGCGCAATGACTAGGGCGCCCAGCGCGCCGGTTAGGGCGGATATAGGCGTCGTCTTCAACGCCTCCGCCGCGGCGTCGGCCGCCCTCTTCAACACATCGCCAAAGCCAACCACGCCGGGGCTAAGCGACCTAATCGCCTTAACAGCCCTTTCAACCTCTTCGCGACTCTCCTCTGCGTACTGCATAAGCTTCAGCGAAATCCCCTCCCGCCGCTTTCCGCCAATTTCGTGGCTAATCTTGGCGACCTCCAAGACCTCCTCATCTGCTTTCAACTCTTTTTTGTACACCTCGGGGAGGTACAGCACCTCGACAAGCTTCTTCCCCCTAAGCTCGGCGTAGAGCAAATTCGCCGTGGTTGTATCCGGCGGGATTACCAGCCACCGGCCCACCCCCCTCTCGACTTGGCCCAGCGCCTCCTCCACGAACCTCTCCCCCGCCACGGCCCAGCCCTCTCCCCCCTCCTTGTAGGACACTACCCGGAGGCCAGGTCTCTTCGCCGAGGCCCTCTTGGCCACCTCCACGCGGGAGTTGCCCGGGGCGGTCAAGATCACCACCTCAGCCCCGCTCCTCAAAACGGCGTCTACGGCGGCTTCTACAAACGGGGTGAGATCCACCGAGATGCCCGGCCACAGGCTTATATACATTACGCGGCCTTCTGGATATAAACGCATCGTAGGCATGCCCACAAGGCGCTGTGGCATGGCTGTCCTCTCAATGATAGCGACTTGCGGAGCGTGACCCAAGCGGAATAACTTGCCGTTCCCGCTACTACAGCTAGAGAGGGCCTACTTCCATTGCCCTCAACAAAGTAACCACGAGCAGTGGAATGCGGCGTTACCAGTGCGCGGTGCAATCGTGGTGTGGAGCTTCCTCAGCTTGTCCCGCCTTACTATAATGCTCTTCAAGTAATCACGAACTCCGTCCAAACAGTAGCTCCTAGCTCCATTGAAGTGGGAAAGCATTAGAGACAAGAACTCCTCGTAAATCAGACAATGGCGAATATACATTCTACGGCAACTTTTCTTCGAGTAAGACTGTCACGTCCCATTTGTGGTCAGCGTTAAGTTCTACTTCAAAGGAAGGAAGCTTTATCTTCCCCAGCCTGTCTATTCCTACATGACTACTAATACGGCCATTAAATTTGATGATCTTCCTCAACTTATTATTTACGAGTTAGAGAATAGGCCAGAGATAAGGACCATCATCATAGAAAAACTAAGTCGAGAAATAAAATATGCAAGAAGACCATGGGGGCCAATAGAGCCATTTATTGAAGCTTTATACCATTCCACCTTTGTTATGAATGATATTGAAATAAGTAAACTCCTGCATGAGTATTTAGAAAAAGTATATGTTAAATATAAGAATTACTATACAAAAGAAACTCAAGAAATCCTAGAAATTGTTTTAAAAGGTGCTTGGGTGAAATTAGGGAAATCAAGCATAGAAAATGCTGAACAGAGTATAAAAAGTATACAAACAACTAGCATATATTCAGAGCTCGTCAAGGCATTAGTATTAACAGAAATTTCAGGTGAATTTAAAAATGAAATAAATGAAATTTTAAGTAAAATTCTAAAAAATAATGATCCTTATAAGTTAAAAGAATTAATTAACCGACCAGAAGGTAAAAAAATTATTGAGACATTTCATCTATATTACGATTTAGATCTTATTACAGAAACAAGACCAAACTTATCGCCATATAACTATTTTATACATAGAGCGCAACAACTTATTAATATTTTACAAAACCGTAAACAAATCTTAGAAGATATAGAGCGTGATATTAAGGAACTAGAATCAAAACTTAAAATGTATCGTGAAAATTTAATCAACAAAGCACAGAAAGGAGTTAATTATGTAAGTAAAATATTAATATTTCTTAGTTTTACAGTTTCTATTATGTTACTCATTCCTGGTTTGTCAGAAATTATTGCCGCGTTTGCGGGCGGTGTCTTTATATTTATAGTTG
>FWWM01014698.1_pt1 | contig 12202 bp, 3 predicted proteins | sample 2228351 | NCBI WGS metagenome assembly FWWM01 (sample SAMEA103939774, study PRJEB20133) | metagenome | reverse complement strand
CTGCTATCAAAGGTTTCCTGGAAAAAGAGGAAGGACCCTGGTTCAGAACTCCCAAGACGGGCAAGATCACAGATGTGTTTCGCAGGGCTGTATTTTTCCGGTGGTTGAGGGGATTGTTTGCTCCTAATTATTTATCTGTAAATTATGCACCTAGTAAACCATTGAGCGTCAAATATAACAAAAATAAAAAGAAGATACATCTAATTGCCAGAGCCATGATGGTAATTTTAATTATATTTGCAATCAATATTTCTTATTTGGCTATTGGTTTAGACCTGACGACCCCCAATCTCACTGGGAAAACCTTAGCTTTAGAGTTGAACAACAATCAACTTTCTAAGAAGGGGATATCAGTCGACCAAGACAAAACCGTGATACAACCGGAATTATCTGTTTCAGAAATCAATGAATCGACGCATCCTGAATTGTTTAAAATTCAAACCAAGTCAGATGAGTGGGTGCCGTTTACTTATGAAGAAAGTCAAAATAAAAAAGAAATCACTTTTAGGAGTCTTTACGGTTTACAGAAGTTGGTTTTTTATCGAGACAGCCCGCAAACAGAGATTTATCACAAAGCAGAAGAGCAATCAAATTTTAACCAAGAATATAATGCCGTACCTATTTTTGAATATACGGATGGAAAAAACTGGATCAAATACAAATTTTATCGCACCCTTGATTTGGAACTAAGCAAAAGCAATAATCAGCTTAAATTGCACCACAGATATTTACTTAAGAAGGATACCAATATATTTGCTGAAGGCCTCCAAGAAATGGTTTTAAGCTGGGATGGTAAAAATCTATCGAATAAATGGACTTTCTATTTGATTTCTGAGACTGCAGATAAAAATAGGTTAATTTGGGATATAAAAAAAACAGGTGTGTTAAATATATCATTGCTTGACTTTTCTACGGATGATTTTGATGGACCAATCCAAATCAGAGACACGGTCCAGGGGAAAATGGTAATTTTTTATCCTGAGGGAAAAGTAGGCAACCTGATTATCGATCCATCACTGGCAATTTCTACCACATCTAGCACTATCCAGATTGATGTGCCAAACCGCTACCGGGCAGTGATGACTACCACCGACACCGATGATTATCTGATTTTCAAAGATAGGGCTGAAAACGATAGTAATCCTGATGAGGTGGTGCGCGTCGAGGGTATCAGAATAAAAGACGACGGAAGTGCTTATTATTTGAAATGGAATAATAACCGCATGACTTCTATATTGGAAAATACCTCTACCAGAGTCAGAATTCGGGTTGAAGGTTGTCTGGACACCGCTGCCGGCGGTGCCTGTATTTCAGATGGTACAGAAAAAATCATCGCCCGCGAAGAATATACCTTCACCACAGAAGGTGTGTATATCCACCAGTGGGTAGATTTTAAAAACGGAGTGGTTTTGGGCACCGGCGACTCGGTTGAGCCGATATTTCTTATCAAAGACAAGACTGTCATCGGTACTCATTCTGATACGATTATTTACGGAGACGGAGTAAATGAGACTTCAATCTCGACTTCAGGTAACATCGATGAAAATGATGACATCTATGTAGTGTTTCAAGGTGCCGGGACTTATCAAGATATCATGGTTGGCTCCATGATGCTGGATGGGGATAAAACAATGAGTAATTCCAGCAATGGTTACAACTATCTGGAAATTGATGGATCAGCTGAGGAAGACTGGTTGTTTATGTATGACGTACAGCCGCAAACAATTTCTGGAGTGGGTGAGACAGACCATTTTCTGGTTTTTAAATCCCAATCGGCGTTGGAAGATGCGGATGAGCGCAAAGGGTTATTTAATGATTTGACCAATCCGGATATTCTAAGCTATAACACGGGCAGTGAGTGGAATGATGCGCCTGCCTCTTCCGGGTTGGCATTTGACGGCAGCTCTGATGTAGTCAGAATTTCCGACAGTTCCAGTCTGGATTACAACAGTATGTCAGGTCTTAGCGTCAGTATGTGGGTGATGGCTGATGCCACCACTGCGGTTGATAAAACGATCTTTGGACATTGGAGTTTAAATGCGGCCGTAAGAACGATCAGAATTGATCAAGATAGTACAAATGTCTGGCAATGCCGCACCAATGACACCAACGGCCAGGCAGACGGAACTACCCAGGTCGTGCCGGGTATCTGGTATCATGTGGCATGCGTTTGGGATGCCGGCACTAGTTTAAAGATTTATGTAAACGGTGTTTTGGAAAATACCGATGCCACAGTGGAAGCGACACTTGATGCCAATTCAAATCCCCATACTATCGGAGCCCGCGAGCAGGGAGGAGTATATGACCAGTTTTTTGACGGTAAAATAGATGAGGTGCGGATTTTTTCTACTGATTTGACTCAAACCCAAATTCAGGAAAATATGTTTGAGCAGATAGACGGAGGTACTGCTAATTTAGTAGCGTACTACCGGTTCAATGAAAACACCGGACAGACAGTTCATGATGAGACAACCAACAATAACGATGGGACATTAGGAGTCGATACATCGGTAGCCAGCGATGATCCCAGCTGGACAACGGGTTTTGTTGCTGATTACTTTAACGAAGGTGAGGCTGCCTATTCTGTAAATACCGCCTCAGAACAATTCGAGGCTGATATTGATGGAGGGAGCAATATTTCAACCACTTTAAACGGCGCAGTTTCGGCCGGTGCCACCAGCATCACTGTCACCTCCACCACCGGTTTTGCCGCTTCCGGCGTGGCTTATATCGAAAGGGATAAGTTTTCTTACACCGGTACCACTGCTACTACTTTTACCGGTATTCCTGCAAGTGGTGAATTGGCGGTGATCGGACATGCCAGCGGAGCTACTGTAGCCACAATGAACCGCCACACACCTTTTTACAAAATCAGAAAATACAGGTTGAGTACCGATCCAGAATCGGTCAGTCTTGAGGGATCGGTATTGACCGAAGGCACGGACTACAATCTGGATATAAAACCGGTGACAGATGCTTATTTTGATAAAGATATCACTTGGTATTCGACGCTTGATGGCTCAAGCAGTGTTACCACTCCTGATATTGGCGGGGGGGCTACTGAAGACAGTAATGACTATGCCAAAGGCAAATACGGTCTGGGTGCCAGATTTGATGCCAATGGTGAAAGTATTTATTTTTCCAGTTCCTCAAATATATCCAGAGCAGTAGGCACAATCGAATTTTGGTACCAGCCTTCATATAACTATAATGATTCGGTAAATCACAATATTTTCAACTGCATCCCCGGGACTAATTTTAGTACTGGTGAGGATTATTTTTTAAATATTGTCAAAGACAGCTCCAATCAACTGACGGTGTTTGCCCGAGACGGCGGAGCAGGACAGTTATATGGGGTCTATATTACTAGCGCCAATTATTCTTGGTCGGCATACGACTGGGTGCATATTAAAGTCACTTGGGATGAGAATAACTCAACAGATGAATTCAGGTTATTTCTAAATAAGACAGAACCTACTCACTCTCATTTAAACGACGGCAGTTATTCAAGTTCCAATGTGGTTGTTGATACATGCTTTATCGGCAACTGGGATATTGATGAAGCTGATGAAGCCAACGGCATCATCGATGAGCTGTATATTTACAATGATGATGCTGCAATTACTAAGTTGGCCGCTGGCAATGACACCGCAGATACCGATGAGTATTTAGCTAACAACACCAATGATGCCACATTTTCCTTTGCTACCAAAGACGCGTCTGAGCGAGGAGAATATTTGTATTTGGGGTCGGATAGTATGGTGGCAGGTTTTAATATCGACTTAGATACAGTTGGAGCAAGTTCAGGCACCCTGAATCTTGATTGGGAATACTGGGATGGTGACAGTTGGGCTTCGCTTGAGGCAATTACCGGTTTTACCGATGGAACCAGCAATTTGACTCAAGATGGTGCGGTTTATTGGAGCGCCAATCCTACCAACTGGCGGCCTTATTCAGCAGCCGGATCGACTGATCTTTATTTTATCAGGGTATCCCTCAACCAATCGTCGGCCGGTTATACCACGAGTCCGGTGGAAAACCTGGTCAAAACTGATATCGTACTTTTGCACTATCTGGCCAATATAGCTGCTAATGACCAAACACTGGTGGTGGTGCCTGAGATGATACTAGTTTTGACACCAATCATTTTATTTATCCTATCGCGCAGAAAACAGCGTCCTCAGAGAAATTATTTTATATAATATACATAAATTACGGTAAAAAACGGTAATTACTGTCAAGTAAAATAACCTCTAATATTTCCGCAGCAGCTAATTATTATTTCTCCAGTTCACAACCCGATTTGTAGTTGGTAAGTTGTGCGGAGCTTAAAAACAGGAATAATACGCATAAAATAATTTTTTTTAGGTTCCAAAGTCGAAATATTTTAGATTGACTTGACAAGCTTTATCCAAAGTTCTTAACATGGATTTATGAAGCGCTTTGGAGAAAGTGATAGAGCTCAAATATTGGACCAGTTGAGGCAAGGCAAAAGTGTACGAGAAATTTGTCGGAGCTATGACATATCACGAACGACTCTTTATAACTGGAAAAAACAGCAGCAAAAAGAGGGTAATCTTTTACCCCGTTATAAAAAGGGAAGTGATCACTATCGAGCATTAAAAAAGACTGTCAAAGAAAGATTAATTGAATTGATCTACCAAGAACCGCGCCTATCAGTAGCCGGATTATATAAGAAAGTTATCCATTTAGGTATCAAAACAAGCTTTAAGGGGATTCAGAATTTCCTTGTGCAACAAAAGTTAAATACAGCTAAAACCCGGGAGGATTATATCAAATCATTACCTGTATATCAGCCGGGTATAAGGGCTGATTTTAGTTCCGAGCAAAGATTTCTGATCATCAAGGATATAGTTGAAGGCAGGCGTAGTTACAGTTCGGTATCTCGTCAATTTGGAATTTCACGAACGACCCTTTACCAATGGGTAAAACAGTACCGGGAAAATAAAAACCTGGAGACTAAATATAGAGAGGGTACCTCCCATCACAAAGCTATCGCACAAGATAAAATATGGGAAATTTTACAATTTGTTGCTCAAAATCCCGAAGATTCTGCGGTAAAACTTTATCATAAACTGCAAAAAAGCGGATTTGATATTGGATATCATGGTTTGCAGAAAATTCTGGAAAGATACAATTTAAATACAATATTGAGCCGGAAAATTTATGCTGCTGGACTTGAGAAAACCACCCGGGTGGCACCAATACCCAAAGATCAAGCAATTACATTACCGGCCTTGGATCAGCTCTCCCCAACAGTGCTATCTCAACCCCCTCCGACCAAAGTAGAGATTTATTCCTCTACCCATACATCTGCTGACTTGCGCACAATTTTATATCTTATCTTCGGTCTGAGCTTTCTTACAGGTTTTTTTCTAGTCAGTTTCTTTTTGACATTAGCTATGGCCTCCAGTTTGCTACAGGCAATAGGTTTGCTTTTGGCTTTCATGGCTTTGAGTGCAGGCATGATCTTTTTTGGCTATTCTCTCAAATATTACTTGGCGGTGAGTTATTTGCTTTTATTTACCAGAAAAATCAGCCAGCATCAGGATATGAATGAAGATAGCAGACAATCTATACCAGAAGAGATAAAACCCGGAATTATTTCTGATTTGTCCCAAGTGAAATTGACCAGACACCCCTTCGTCAGTATCCACCTGCCTTTGTACAACGAGAAAAGAGTGGTTAATCGACTTTTGGAAGCAGTCACAAGTATGGACTATGACAACTATGAGGTGATAGTGGCAGATGACAGTACCGATGAGACAAAAGATATAGTTTATGAATGGAGACATCATCCCCGGATCAAAATCTCTCATCGGGACAGTCGGCAAGGCTTCAAAGGCGGAGCTCTCAGAGCCGCCCTCAAACTCATGGATCCCAGAACCGAGTTTGTGGTGGTGTTTGACTCGGACTTTCTGCCTTTTCCTGACACCATTGAGCAGTTTCTCAAGTATTTCCAGCTGGCAGCCGGTACCCTAGACTTTCAGTCTCCTCCACATCCACAGACCAGATGGCAACCCCAGGTATCTTCTAATATCCCCAATCCTCAATCGAGCAATATTGCTGCTATTCAGGGTTATCAATGGCATGTGTTAAACAAAAGCGAGAACTGGATCACCAGAGGCGTGAGAACTGAATATGCCGGCTCCTACGTGATTGAGAGATCAGCAGCAGAAATCTATTCCGGACTCAAGCAAATCGCCGGCTCAGTCTTTATGATCAGAGCTGATCTACTCAGACAACCCCAGTACCAATGGGGTGACTCCATCACCGAAGACTTTGAACTCACCTTAAAGCTCTACCGAGACGGCTACAAGGTGGTCTACACCCCCTACATCCAAGCTCCCAGTGAGTGTGTGAGTACGATAAAGAGATTGATCAGACAAAGAATGCGCTGGGCAGAGGGCCACTCATTTAACATCAAGAAGTACTTTACCGAATTATTATTTGGAAGGTGGTTAAACACCTCCTCTTCTGATAAAGATATTGCCTCATTGACTCAGGGTGCCATTGACAACCCGGTGACTGATCTGAAAACCAGCAGTAAGTCCAAGACACCATGGCACAATCTTGCTCATAAGCCAAGTGGCCGGTGGTTACCCTCGCAACTAACCACATCTGAAAAACTGGAGTTTCTTTATCTGGCTCCCTACTATCTTCAGTCAGGCTTCTTTATCTTGGGCACTTTGTTTTGGTTTGTCTCTGAAGCAGTGTTTCGTACCACCCTGCCTTTTTGGACCGAAGTCTGGGGCTGGTCTCTGGTGCTGACCAACCTGCTGTCTCTACCCTTAATGAATCTGGTGGGACTGTTTCTGGAGGAAGCTGAAGAAAAAGACTATGGCGGTATCCCTTCCTTTCTCCTGCTCACCTATATCCTGGCTCCTTTCCAAGCCTATGCTGCTATCAAAGGTTTCCTGGAAAAAGAGGAAGGTCCTTGGTTCAGAACTCCCAAGACGGGCAAGATCACAGATGTGTTTAGAAAGGGCAGGCTGTTTACTTGGTTGAGTCGTTTAATCCCCATCCCCAATCTCTCGGTTACAACTCCCCCTGTTCAGCTTCAGCTTCCCAGAAAGCCCAATTTGGGTCGGTCTTTGGTAACTGCTACTTCCCAACTGCGTTCCGGAAAAAAATGGCGAGTGGTGGGTAGAGCTGGACTGGTTGTGGTACTGTGTCTGACATTACTGGTGCATTGGTTGGCATATGTGGCGCCGCCAGCCCAAGCTACTTTCAATCCAGCTTGGTATAATACCGCTTGGCAATATCGTACCAAAATTACTATTGACTATACTAAAGTCAGCGGATCGGCCAACTTAAGCAATTTTCCGGTACTGATTGACAGGACAGATGCCCGTTGGAAAGACAGTGCTAACGGTGGGCATGTCGCCCAGGCTGACGGTGATGATATCCTCTTTACTGCAGACGATGGTACCACCAAACTCAGCCACGAAATTGAAACCTATACCGCCGCCTCAGGTTATTTACGAGTCTGGGTCAAGGTGTCCACCGTCTCTTATACCGCCAACACGGATATCTACATGTATTACGGCAATAGCAGTGCCAGCAATCAACAAGATGCTGCTGGCACCTGGAGTGCCTATGGAGCTGTTTGGCACCTACAGGAATCCTCTGGTACGCGTTATGATGCCACCAGCAATAACAATGATTTGACTGATAACAATACTGTGACCTCAAATCCGGGAAAGATTGGCACTGCAGCGCAATTTACAGCTGCCAACAACGAATATTTAAGCGTCGCCCAATCAAGCAGCCTAGATATCTCAGACACCACTGATTTTACCGCCAGTGCCTGGATTTATGCTGATAGCTTACCCAGCGCAGCACAGAGTAGAGGAATTGTAGGTCAGGCAGACGGCACTTTTGTCTCTGGGACTGATGAGGAAACTTGGAATATGGTAGTAAGTGATGTACTTGGGACAAAATATGCCAACTGTGGCGTGTACAGACAAAGTTCAGGCGCTAGAGATTCGCAAAACAATACCGGAGTAAACCCCACAACCGGCACATGGTATTATGTAGTTTGCCGTTATGACTACATCAGTTCTACATCAAGAAGCCTGGCAGCCAAAGTAAATACCACCTCCGATAGTCGGAATATAGGTAATACAGTTGGAAATTCCCCAGACAATATTGAGATTGGCAGGATGGTCAGCAGTTCTTCCCAGGATTGGGATGGGAGAATTGATGAAGTGAGAATCATCAAATCTGCTTTAACAGATGGGTGGATCGTTACCGAATACAACAACCAAAACTCGCCGGAAACTTTTTTTACCTCATTTGGGACTGAGGAAGAAGTACCGGAATTGCTCTTGTGGGCAATACCGCTTGCTGCAATCATACCTTGGGTAACTAAATCCAAAAAGAAAGGAAAATCATGAGAAAGTTATCGAAATTAAAACAGACATTGAGTATGGCTCTGGTGTTTTTGGCCCTCAACCTGATGCTGCTGCCATTGACTACCACCACGAATGAGCTGTGGACGAGACTGATAGAAAAATTATCTGTTTATCAGCTGCTTCAATCTTATATCGTGCCTTATATCAGCAGGTTGATCTATGGCATCTTAGCTAGATTGCCCGGACTGGTTGTTTCTACCTTTCCCTCTGGGGTAGTGGTCAACGGCACTGATGTGCGCATCACTTGGAATTGTTTGGGTTGGCAAAGCTTTTTCATATTACTGCTGACTCTCTCTGTGGGGTTGACTGGACCTTATTCGCTCCGCTCTAAAATGGAAACTGTCCTCTTGGGAGTTTTGGGTACGCTACTGGTGAATATTTTTCGCATCACCCTGACAGCTGCCTTGGTGGGTTGGTGGAGGGGTTTATTTGTTATTTTGTTCCATGATTATTTTTCGTCGTTTGTCTACATCGGCTGGTTATTTTGCTTCTGGTGGTTTGCTTATAGATATGTGTTGGAAGTAGACAGATCTCATCAACTAAAAACCCAGCTTTAAAGCAAATTTGGCCTATCAGGACGATCTTTTTATATCAGACAGAATTGGTTCTTATTTGCTTGAAGTTGATTTTAGGTCACTTTTCCGGATATAGTGAGAATATGTTGCTGGTGGCAAAAAAATCATTTTGGGTGGCAATTTTGCTTGCAGTTCTGTTGTATATCTCTTCCAAACCCGTCTTGAGCCAAAGCGGTCTTCTGATTGGTGCTGTTGCCCAAAACAAAACCAGCGTCAATTTATATGATAAGTTGGAGCTGTATTTTCCCATCACCGGGAGTGTGGCGACCAACCTGAATTTTCCTTATGATGCCACAACTGTTGCTGGTCTGGCGACAAAAATTGGCATTACTGTAGACGGATTGTTTTTACCTCCGGGTGAAACCAATTGGAACCATGCCATCATCCAGCCAGCCTTTTTATATCAGCCAACGCAGATCGATCGGACTACCACGACTGGAAATATCAACTCGGAATGGATTTATCCCACAGGCGAACCTTATTGGGTAGTTCGCTTTGCTCCCAAACAAAAAGGCAAGTGGCAATTTAAAGTCCGCGCCCAAGATAATTCAAATTATCCAGGATGGACAGAATCTGCAATTGGTAGTTTCACTGTAACAGAGGCTAGAGTAGGAGTTCATGGTTTTGTGCAGGTAAGTCAAGCTGACAGACGGTACTTTGAATATAGTGACGGCACGCCGTTTGTGGGAGCCGGCTACAATTCGGCAGACCGGGGGATCATCCATTCTGAGCAAAGGGCAGCTCAGGATTTTTCTCTGTTTAAAAAAAGCGGCATTACCTTTTATCGCATCTGGATGAGTATGGAATCTATCTGGTCTAGAGGTACACACGGTTGGGATGGCTGGAAAACAGTCGGGGGGACTGCTGATTTGCTTCGAGTATCTGAACAAAGATACATTGAGCCAAGCGGTCTAGACCACGATGTATCAATAAAACTTAGCAGTGGGACAAATTATATTGCCCAATTTTCCGACGGGAATCAGTTTCTGGCTGGGGGACTGGAGATAGGCAAAAAATATAAAGTCAGGATTCGGGCCAAATTTACCAGCGGGTCAGAAACTGCCTTGGAAGTCAGACTTCAGTCCTCAGGTAGCAATTTTTCTTCAGGAACTAAACTTGCGCCCAATGGCAGTTGGAATAAGACCAACCTATCAAACGGTTGGGCATTATATGAGTCCAGTTTTACCAATACTTCTGGTAGGCTGCTTTTCCAAAATAGCTCGGCACTGGGAGTGGGGTTGAGTGGAACAGCCACTGTTTATCTGGATGAGATATATATTGGAGAAGATTTGGGCAATGGAAAAATCGGCCCAAACGTGGTTTTTAAAGGTAAATTAAATTACCATCAGTATTATGATCCTATTGCTTCAGCCAATTGGGACAGAATTATTGAGCACGCGGAAAAAAACGGAGTGGCTTTAAAAATTGTCATTAGCGATAAACAAGACATGCTTTTAACCCGGATAGATAAAAACACCACTCTGTTTGATCCAAAAATCACCCTAGATCAGCACCAAAATTTTTATTCTGAGAGAGGTTTGAAAGTTCGTCGCTTGCATGAGTATTGGTGGCGGTATCTGGCTGCCCGCTGGGGTTACAGTCGAGGTGTCCATTCTTGGGAACTTGTAAATGAAGGCGGGCCGGGAATGGCACATTTTGACATTGCCAATCACTTGGCAGAAGTGATAGAGCAGCTGGATAAAAACCACATGGCGACAACCTCTTTTTGGTATGGATTTTATGAAAATTTTTGGGGCAACACAGCTTATCCCTCACTCAATTATGCTGATGTACATGCCTATACGTCAACTGGGACCATAATAGATCCGATTTTAAATGATCCATCTATGATATCAGACACTGCCAAATATCATTTTCTATACAGTCAGGTATTGAATTCAAAATTAAAAGCTACATCCAGATATCTGCCGATTGTCCGGGGTGAAGCTGGAATTGACCAAACTATTAACAATCAAAGCGAAAATCAGGATTATGACAATGATAAATACGGTGTCTGGTTGCATAACTTCACCTGGGCGAGAGTTCATCCGGGAGGATTGTATGACCTTTACTGGTGGTCAAACGTGTTGCGCAATGATCCGGATGCCGGCATAGTCGGCCCAGATGGGATTGGAGCCAATGGACTTCATGAAATCTGGAAACCATACAATGATTTTATGTGTAATGTTCCGGTCAACCAAGGTGGTTATGTGGATATCGGGATTACCGCATCGGGCAATAACCGGATTTTAGGCCAAAAAAATAATAACGGTTCAAGTTCCACACTGGCTCACCTGTGGATTCAAGACACCCGGCATCAGTGGAAGACACCGGAATCAGGCTCTTTATCGGGAACGTTTATGATAAGCGGTATGAAACCCTCTACAACTTTTCCAGTTGAGTTTTGGTATTTCAATACCAAAGGCCAACTTACAAAAAACAATCAAAATCTTACATCCAATAGCAGCGGACAATTGACTCTAATGGTGTCTCCAGCCACTTATAATGGTTCGGCGATTGTGGATATAGCAGTTAAAATTGGGACTTATTCTGCATGTTCTTCGCCAGCAACCGAGATACCAGGTGATGCCAACGAAGACCAGCTTGTTGATATAGTCGATTTTAAAATCATGATTGGAAATTATGCCAAGTTATTATTTGGACAGACAACTGGTGATTTTGATGAAAACGGTCTGATAAATATTTTAGATTACGGCACCTGGTTTAAAAACCACAGTCTCTAAATTTTTATAAACATCAAATCACCCCTAAATTGTTATATTAATAATAATTTTGATACACTACGATAGTTTATATATATAAATTGATGAGATGATTACTAAGGATTGGGGATAAAGAATTTTTTCAAATGGGCCGAAGACTGTCGGGAAGTAAATTGCGGCTGAAAACCAAGTCAGCCACAGTGGATCTGTGATTTTTAAATTAATATAGACAATTTTGCGGCCAAATACTAGGCTATTTTACACACCAGTTTATCTTTAATCAGCTGTAATTTAAAATCTGCGGGGCAAATATGATGCCATCTTGCAGAAAAAAACGCCTTTTAGGAGAGGATAACTTTTGGTATCTGATACTGCTTCACTTATTGATCCCCACCGTATCACTAAGAGAGTAAATTACCTGATCCATAAACGGAGCCGGCATTTTGTAAGGCGTTTGCACCTCGAT
>FWWM01014695.1_pt1 | contig 12203 bp, 10 predicted proteins | sample 2228351 | NCBI WGS metagenome assembly FWWM01 (sample SAMEA103939774, study PRJEB20133) | metagenome | reverse complement strand
TCAGTCGTCGTGCATGAGACCTTCGCCGACGAGGTAGTTGCCGTCAGCTTTGCAGATGGCTCTTACTACAGCTTACGCGGTACCGGTATCCCGATTTGGAAATTGCTGTGCGCCGGCGCCAGCACCGATCAGATCGTTACAGCATTGCAGAGCGCTTATCCCAACGAGCCGGGACTGCGTGATGCCATCATCGGCTTCCTGAACGAGCTGCTATCGCATTCCCTCATCACGGCTGTGGAAGGAAGCGCTGCCTCGTCTATGCCCACCACCTTCCCCGATCCCGCTGGCTTCACACCGCCCGTCTTCGAAGTGTATACCGACATGCAGGATCTCCTGCTCATTGACCCGATCCATGAGGTCGGTGAGGATGGATGGCCCAGGCAGGTTACAGCTCCGTCTCCGCTGAGCGCCAATGGATGAACATGAGCGCTTCCTCGCGCGGCTGCGCGAAGCCTTCGAGCGAGCCGCACAAAGAAGCCTGGTGCAACACGCACTCCGCGTGGTTGGACGACGCGTACACCTCCTCATCGCAGGCGAGGGCATGCTGGTCCTGCTGCCAGCACTGACTCACCTGATCGCTCCGGAAGTCGGCGATGGGGACGACGCGCTGACGATCTGCCTGTGGGACAGCGCCAGCACCGGCGTTAGGCCACCCCCGCCGCCCTGGGACAGGTCGCAGTACGGCCGGCGTGGGGAGATCGCCGCCATCAACACGACGGAGTTGCGCTTTGCATTCGACCTTGGCTCCAGCATGCTCTATGCGTGGTCAGCCGCGCAGAAGATGGCCATATGCTGGTGCAATGATGCGCACGATTTGCCCGCCTACGAACGCGGCGCACCGCTCCTGCCGATCTGGCACTGGTGGCTTGGTGCAATCGGCGATGTGTTGCTGCATACGGCCGCGGTGAGCAATGGGGGGATGGGTGCGCTGATCGTAGGGCGAGGCGGGTCAGGCAAGTCCACAACCGCCCTTGCTTGCCTCGGCGCCGGCATGGGCTATCTAGGTGACGACTACTGTGCTGTGACGCTGGGCAAAGCGATGCGCATCCACAGCCTGTTCTGCACCGCTAAACTGCGCCGCGACGGCTTGCATCGCTTGCCCTACCTTGGGCAAACGAGTCGGCTAAGCGAGGAAGAGAAGGTGATCTTCGATTTGCGCGCCGAGTTCGGCGCGAGCCTGGTGCAATCCTGCGAACTCAAAGCGATCCTGTTGCCGGCGTTCGCCGGCCAGGCCGGCTCATCCATCGAGGCGACTTCGCCAGGGCCAGTGATGCACGCGCTGGCTCCCAGCACGCTCTTTCAACTGGCCGGTTCGAGCGCCGCGGACTTTCAACGCATCGCTGATCTCGTGAAGCGGACACCCTGCTACCGGCTCTGGCTTGGCGAGGATGCGAGCAGCATTCCCGATGTGTTGAAGGGACTGTTGAGGGAGGCAACCCTTGAGAGTTAGCGTCATCATTCCCACATACAATCGAGCCGCGCTGCTCTCCGAAGCGGTCGCCTGCGTCCGTGAGCAAGGCTATCCCGATTTAGAGATCATCGTCGTGGACGATGGCTCAACCGATCACACAGGCGAGGTTGTTCGAGGGCTGGGTAGCGACATCCACTTCATGCGATTGGAGCGTAATCACGGCGTTGCAGCAGCGCGCAACATCGGTGTAGCGCTGGCCTCCGGTGAAGCGATCGCCTTTCTGGACAGCGATGATCTCTGGCCGTGCGACAAGCTGCACACGCAGACACAGCGCATGCGCGCAGATGTTGACATCGTATGGGGCAAAACTCAACTCTTCGTCCGCGATCGGCTAAACGGCACGTTCGTCCCTCACCATCCGCCTTTCACCAGCGTTTTGCTGGGAAGCACGCTGATCCGACGCTCACTGTTCAACGCTGAACGCGTGGGGCTTTTCGACGATGCTCTGCGCCAGCATGAAGACCTGGATTGGTTCATGCGCGCGCGCGAACAGCTGGTCAAGATCGCCTTTCACGACGAAGTCGCGTTTCACTATCGCCTGCACGGCAACAGTCTCACGCGCGACGATCAACTACGTTTCACCGCTAGCAGGGCATTCTTTCTGAAGGTCTTCAAGCGGTCGCTCGACCGACGCCGGCAATCGAGCATAAGCACCTCACCCCCTATACGAGCAGATCGCGTCAGCGTCATCATCCCGGTGCGGAACCAAGGACGATACCTGGCCGAGGCGATCGAGAGCGCCCTGGCACAAACCAGACTACCCGATGAGATCATCGTGGTTGACGATGGCTCTGTGGACGATACACCGGAGGTAGCTCGGCGATACGCAGCTCAGATCCGCTACGTTCGTCAACCGCCGTGCGGCGCACCGGCGGCGCGCAATCGCGGCCTGGCACTCGCAAACGGCGCAGTGATCGGTTTTCTGGATGCAGACGACGCATGGCTGCCGACCAAGTTGGAAGCACAGCTTGCCCTGCTCAAGGCACACTCCGAAGTGGACGTGGTATTTTGCCACGCGGAGCAATTCGTGAGCGAAGACGCACAAGGCGTCGTGGCCTCTGTGCCAGAGCGACTGCGCCACTTACCGGCGGTGTATGCCAGCGGCATGCTGGCCCGGCGCGCGGCCTTCGAGCGAGTCGGTGGGTTCGACGAGCGCTATGTTTGTAGCGACGTGATTGATTGGATCATGCGCGCGCGGCAGCAAGGGCTTGGTGTATCTACGCTGCCGGACGTGCTGGTTCGCCGGCGCTGGCACACCGGCAACATCAGTCGCGCAGCCAGATTGCTCGGCGATGAGTATGCCCGCGTGGTCAAGGCGGCGCTTGATCGCCGCCGGAGCCTGGCATAGATCATGAAGCATAGTCAGCAAAGCGCCTGGCTCTATCTGCTTTCCTTCTACCGGACGCACATCCCGGGGTTGGCATTGACGGTGGCGCTATCGTTTTTACAGACGGGCATCGGCCTGCCTATCCTGTTCGTGGTATGGCGCATCTTTGATGAAGCGCTTCCGCGCTACGATGTCACGCGCTTGCTGGGCTACACGTGCGCGCTTGCATTGCTGTATTTTGCGGCGATCGGGTTCCTGTCGCTTGCCCGCCGCCACGCGCTCTCGATCACACGCGCTGCCGCAGCCTGTCTGCGCAAAGATTTATTCGACCGACTCTATGCTATGCCGCCGGATCGGGCAGCAGGTCGCGAATTTGCGCCGACGGTTGCCCTCTTCGCACACGACGTAGATCGCGTCGAGAACATGTGCGGCGCGCTGGCCTCGCAGGTCGTGCCGGCGCTGTTCATCGTCTTTGCCTTCGGAGTGTATTTGCTCCTGCTCAACCTGCCCACCTTCCTGTTGGTGCTCGCAACGCTCGCCCTGCTGTCCGCAACGCAGCAGCGCATCGGCGCGCAGATGCATCGCGCTGCGCGTGCTCACCAGTCGGCATTGCGAGCGTATAGCGCACGGGCGCTTTTTGCGTTGCGCTACCTCGATCTGACCCAGTCGCGCGGCGCTTTGGACGTGGAGCGCGCCAACCAACACGCCGTCATCGAGCAACTGCGTCAAGCCAGCTATGCTTCTTCCTGGAATCGCGCGCGCATCCAGATTGCCAACGACAGCGTCATCATGATCAGTTCACTGACGCTGCTGCTGGTTGGGGGCTATTTCGTGGCAGCGCGCGAGTTGACGCTGGGCCAGCTCATCTCCGCCTATGCCGCTCTGGCGCTCACGCGGATGCATGCCGGCAATCTGGTGTCGGCACTCCCTGCCGTCATCGAGGGGAAGCTGGCCCTGGAGCACATCCACGCCTTCGCGCGCGTAGCGGCGCCCTCACGCCGAACTGGAGGACGACGCATTCGCTTCAGCGGATGCATGGAGGTGCGCGATGTCTCTTTTGGCTATGGCCATTCACCCGTGTTGCGCAATGTGTCGTTTGCCGTTCGCCCGGCCTCGCTTACCCTGATCGTAGGCGCAAACGGCTCTGGCAAAAGCACGTTGCTGCGGCTGATGATCGGCCTATACCAGCCATGGAGCGGCGCGATTCTGGCCGATGGGATGCCCCTGTGCGAGCTAGACGTCCAGCATCTCCGGCGCCAGGTCGGCGTGCTCTACCAGGAGCCGTTGCTGTTCGCCGGCACGATTCGCGACAACATCGCCTATGGCTTTCCGGAGGCGAGCGACGCCGAGGTGGAGCGCGCCGCACAGCTTGCATGCGCACATGCCTTCATTACGACGTTGCCGCACGGATACGCTACGGCGATCGGCGAAGACGCGCTGCGCCTGTCCGGCGGGCAGCGACAACGCATCGCACTGGCGCGCGCATTGTTGCATCTGCCGCGTCTGTTGCTGCTGGACGAGCCGACCAACCACCTCGACGGCGAATCGCTACGCGCGATCTTTGCCAATCTGAGCTGCTCGCACTACGCGCCGGCACTGGTCATCACAACGCATCGGCCGGAACTCTTCCCGTCAGCCGATTGCATCGTTCGGCTCTAGGCCGATCACCCACTCCGCGATGCCTGAAGTACGCCCCGCTTACTTCCCCTCGCCGGCGCACGAGTTACTCCTGCAAGCCGGGCTGCTGCGCGACGAGCGCGCGCTGAACGCCTGGCGGGCGTGGACGGCACTCGTGCATCTGCCGAACGATTCGGTGGACGAGGGCACCTTTCGCTTGCTGCCGCTGGTTTACCACAACCTCGCCTCAATGGGCTTCCAAGACGCGGCGCTGCCCATTTTGAAAGGCATTCACCGGCGAACGTGGTATGAGAACCAGCTTCGGCTGCATCTATTGGCCGATTTGCTCAATCGCTTTCGCGAAGCCGGCATCCCAACGCTCGTGCTCAAGGGCGCTGCGCTAGCCCTCCGTTACTACGCCGATGTGGGCTTACGCCCGATGGATGATATAGACCTGCTCGTTCCCACCGAACGCACGGCCGAGGCCGTGGCGTTGCTTCATCGGCTGGGGTGGCGCGAGAAGACCTATCGGGAAATGCGCCAGGTTGACACCAGGGTGATCGCCGGCCGACATGCGTGGGAATTCGTCAATGAGTCGGGCAGCTGCGTGGATCTGCACTGGCACGCACTTTCCACGAGTCGCTTCCCAAACGCAGACGAACCTTTCTGGCGCGATGCAGAGCCATTGTCGGTCGGCGGCGCGCCTTCGCTCGCCTTAAACGCCACCGACGCCCTGATCCACACGTGCGTCCACGGCGGGCGTTGGAATCCGTTGCCGCCGGTGCGCTGGGTGAGCGATGCAATCCATATCTTGCGCTCCAGCGCACACGGCATTGCCTGGCAGCGGCTCGTGGACCTGGCCCAGTGGCTGGGCGTGACGCTACCCGTGCAAGACAGCTTGGACTATCTGACCCGGAATTTCAACGCGCCCGTGCCTGACGAGGTGCTTGCTCAGCTCGCATGTGTGCCCGTTTCGGCGCAGGAACGTCGCGCCTATGTCTGTCTCGGCTCGGCACCCGCAGGACCTCTGCACACCTTCGCGCGAGTGTGGCACAGCTATCACCACTATCGAGCGCTGTGGATCAAGCGGACGGATTCCCGACCTCCGATCGGCTTGCTCGTCTATGTGCAAGTGGCTACCGGCTATCCCACGATCTCGCGCCTGCTTCGGCGCGGCCTACAACTGGCCTGGCGGAACATATCCCCGTGGCCGTTGGCGCGGAAGAAGCGGAACCCGAACAAGTGACGTGCCTGCTGCCCCGGCGCGTCCGTCCACCATCCGAACTAACGGCACAGCATGTCGGCGATGCGCAGCATCTCCGCGGAGAGCGGTTTTTGCTGCGAGGTCGCTATTTCGAGAGGGATGATGCCGAGCTGGCCACCGTGCAAGCCGACCATGTGACCAATGCCGCTCCCATCCAGCAACGATTCGACGGCGCGCACGCCCATGCGGGTGGCCAGCAAGCGGTCGAACGCCGTGGGCGTGCCGCCGCGCTGGACGTGCCCCAGCACGACCTCACGCACGTCGAACCCTTCTTCCAGGTGATTGGTGAGCAGGTGCTCCTTCAACGCTCGCATCCCGGGCGGCCAACCCTCGGCCACGATGATGATGCAGTGTGCCTTGCCGATGTGGTTGACCTCGATGATCCGCTGGGCAACTTCGTCCGGCGTAGCCGGTCGTTCGGGGATAAGCACCATCTCGGCACCGCAAATGATGCCGCTGGCCAGCGCCAGGTAGCCGCAGCGCCGGCCCATTACTTCCACCAGGAAGGCGCGCCGATGCGACGAGGCCGTGTCCTTGATACGCCCTACGGCTTCGGCAATGGTGTTGAGCGCGGTGTCCACGCCGATGGCGGTGTCGGTGCCGTATTGGTCGTTGTCGATCGTCTTCGGCACGCCCACCAACGGGAACCCGAGTTTGTACAGCTGATACGCGCCGGCCAGCGTCCCGTTGCCACCGATCACGATCAGGCCTTCGATGCCGGCTCGCTCCAATTGCGCCTTGGCCGCGCGGCGGCCCTCGTCGGTCATGAATCGCTCGCTGCGCGAGGTGCCCAGGATTGTGCCCCCCTTGCGCAGGATGCCACCGACATCCCTCGATGTCATCTCGACGAACTCGCCGGCAATCAGGCCCTCGTAGCCGCGGTGGACGCCGATGACCTGAGCCCCATGCGCCAGCGCCGTGCGCGTGACGGCGCGGATGGCCGCGTTGAGCCCGGGAACGTCACCTCCTGAAGTGACTACCGCTATTCGCTTCATATGTCCTGAAATCTACCGCTGTTTGACCCACGGTGCGTCGTGAGGCTCACCAGCAGATGTTAAAGCCAAATGTTTAAACCTGCTTGATCGTCAGCATCTGCTCGTACATGCGGTGCGTCTTGTAGAAGACGATGCCCAGGTCGCGCATCTCGCGCTGCATCTTCGCATTCTCGACGCCGATTTGAACCAGGTCGGCGTGTTCGAAGCCGCCCTCGACGATGCTCCGGCGCATCTCGCTGAACAACACGGCTGTGCCGCCTCCACCGCGGTGTTCCGCCAGGATGCCCATGCCGTTCACGTTCACCCATTTCGTGGACTTGAGGGCGCGCCACAGCCTGAACCATCCAAGCGGCCACAGCCGGCCGCGCACGCGCTGGATCGCCTCGGAGATGTCCGGGTAGGCCAGCAGGAAGCCGACAGGGCTGCCTGCTTTGCACACCAGTTTGATCAGCCGTGGATCGGCAAACCAGATGATCTGGTCGGCCATCGCCCTGGCTTCGTCTGGGGTGAAGGGCACGTTGCCCTCGGCGCGACCCAGCGACCCGTTGTAGAGCTCGAGCAACGCCGGCACAGCCCGGCGCAGCTCGCGGCGCGACGTGAAGCAAGCCACGCGTAATCCACGTCGCTGCCTGACGCGTTCGGCCACCCGTTCGATACGCTCGAACGCCGCTGTGTTGAGGGTGCGCGGGTCGAGATAGCCAGAGACGATGTCGTTTTTGGCCACGAACCCGGCCGCCTCAACTAACTTCGGATAGTAATCGCGGTTGTATGGGATGCCCAGCGCCGGGCGATGTTCGAAGCCGGCGACCAACAGGCCGAGGCCGTCGAGCGCAGTCATGCCCTTTGGCCCTTCGATGCGATCCAGACCACGCCGGCGCGCCCACGCGCACGCCGCAGTAAACAACGCCTCCGAAGCGGCCAGATCGTCTTCGCATTCGAACAGGAAGAAATGTGCTGTGCGACTGGCGTTGAAGTCGTTGTAATTGCAGTTGTCCAGCACACACACGCGCCCACAGACCTGGGCGCCACAGTAAGCCAGGAAGAACGCTGCCTCCGAATGTCGAAAGAAGGGGTGGCGCTTACGGTCGAGTTGGCGCGCGGCGTCGCCGGCCAGCGGCGGCACCCATTGCGACACATCGCGATAGATGCGGAATGGCAGATCAAGGAACAGCCGCACCTGCGCCCGGTCGGCCGTATCCACTTCGACGACTCGGATCATGGGACCATCGTCAGGATTGTGTCACCGGACCGCAGAATCGCAACACACGCGCGACGGCGCAAACTCTGTGTGATAGCATTGAACGCGTATGGCCACCATCTTCCCTTTCACTGCGATCGTCGGGCAAGACCGCATGAAGCGCGCGTTGATCCTGAACGCGATCTATCCGCAAATTGGCGGGGTGTTGATTCGCGGCGAACGTGGGACGGCCAAGAGCACGGCGGCGCGTGCGCTGGCCGCTATCCTGCCGGAGATAGACGTGATCGAGGACGATCCGTTCTCGTGCGACCCGGCCAATCCAGCGGCATTCACCGAGGACCTCAAACGGCGCGCAGCCGCCGGCGAAAAGTTCAAGACCGTGCGGCGCAAGACGCGCTTCGTGAACCTGCCCGTGAGCGCGACCGAAGATCGCGTCGTCGGCACGCTCGACATCGAGAAGGCGATCCAGAAAGGTGAGAAACACTTCGAGCCCGGCGTGCTGGCAGCCGCCAACCGCGGCGTGCTCTACGTGGACGAGGTCAACCTCCTCGACGACCACGTCGTGGATTTGTTGCTGGACGTGGCGGCGATGGGTGTGAACGTGGTGGAACGCGAGGGCATCAGTTTCAGCCACCCGGCCCGCTTCGTGCTGATCGGCTCGATGAACCCCGAGGAGGGCGACTTGCGCCCACAGTTGCTCGATCGCTTTGCGCTGTGCGTGGACATCATGGGCATCCGCGACCCGCGAGCGCGCATGACCATCCTGGAGCGGAACCTGGCTTTCGAGAGCGATCCGGTCGCGTTTGCGAAGGAATGGGAACCTTACGAGAAGGCGCTCACGCTGGAGATCGCCGAGGCGCGCGAGCGGCTGCCTTCGGTCAAACACACCCAGCGCGACCTGGCGACGATCGCTAACCTCGTCGCCAGCCTGGGCGTGGACGGCCATCGCGCCGATCTCGTCATCCTCAAGACGGCCCGTGCGCATGCGGCATTCATGGGCCGTGAGGCGATTACCGAGCAAGATATCTTGTTGGCCGCAGAACTGGCGCTGCCACATCGCCTGAAGCGCCATCCCTTCCAGGACACCGAGCAGGCCATGGCTGTGTTGAGCGAGAAGCTGCAACAGATCGAGCAACAGGCCGAGGCCCAGACCGCCGAGACGCAGCAACTCCAACCGGACGGAAGCGCAAAAAAAGTGAGGCGGGGCTGAACGAGAACGCCGAACACTCGGAAAGCCCCGCGGAGCCCATGCCACAAACTGTGCCGTCCGCGCCGCAACAGGCGCAGGATTGGCAAGGTGGTCAGAAGACCGGCCTTGGCGAGGAGTTCCGCGCACGCAAGCTGAACACGCCGCTCGACAAGATCACTCGCAACAGTGCCGGCAAACGCAGCACCACCCGCACCAGGCGCAAGCGCGGTCGCTACATCAAGGCCATGCCGTCGAAGGGGCGTGTAGAAGACGTAGCCTTCGACGCGACGCTGCGCGCAGCCGCCGTGCACCAGAGGGCACGGCGCCAACGAGCGAGTGCACAGCCCATCACAGATGAGCATGCTCCTCCAGCCGCGCAGCCCGCCCTCTACGTTCACCGATCCGACATCCAGCGGAAGGTACGCGTGCGCCGCGCAGCGAACCTGATCCTGTTCGTCGTAGATGCGTCGTGGAGCATGGCTGTGGCAGAGCGCATGGCCGCCACGAAGGGCGCGATCATGTCGCTGCTGACCGACGCCTATCAGCGGCGCGATCGGGTCGGCTTGATCGTCTTCCAGAAGAACAGCGCCACGCTGGTGTTGCCCCCCACGTCGTCGGTGGAGCTGGCGCAGAAGGCGCTGCGCGACATCCCGGTCGGCGGCAAGACGCCGCTTAGCGCAGGCCTCACCCTCTCGCTCCACGTCACCCTGCGGGAGAAACGACTGCATCCCGAGGTGATGCCTCTGCTGATCGTGCTGACGGACGGCGCGGGCAACGTCAGCATGGGCAACCTGCCGCCGCAGGTCGAGGCGCATCGCATCGCCAACCAGATCCGCGACGAACACATCCGCTCCGTGGTGATCAACATGGAACACGTGGCCTTTGACCAGGGGCTGGCGCGCAAGCTGGCAGAACACCTCGACGCACGCTGCCTGTCGCTGCGCGAGTTGCACGCTGAAGCGCTCTACGAAGCCGTGAAGAAGGAGCTGAAGTGATGACCCAGCTTGCCGGAAGCGCCGGCCGACAGGCGCCCGTACGTATCCGGGATCGGATACGAGCACACCCCGCGGCACCTCGCAAGCCTGAATCAGCATTCACTATAATTCGACGAGTTTCAAAGCCTGAAGCGATTGGAGGAAAGTAGGTCAAGGCATGTCCAACTCACAGGCACCTGTCAAATTCTACGGCGCTATGTGGTGCGGCGACACGCGTCGCGCTCGCTCATGGTTCGATAACAACAAGGTTCCATACGAGTGGATAGACGTGGACAAGAACAAGGAAGCTGAGGAATTCGTCAAGTCGGTCAACAACGGCTTCCGTAGCATTCCGACGATCGTCTTCGCCGACGGCTCACGGCTGACCGAGCCAAGCGTGCGCAAGCTGGAAGAACACGCGCGCAAACTTGGCCTGATCCCGCCGGTGCCGGATCAGCCAATGGATGTCTGACTCGACCGAACGCGAACGTTCCGCTGCCGACCTGACGCAGCCGGCGGCCGGCCTGCCCACTACCGCTGCGCCACCTCCATCGCCGGCCGCGGCGCAGCCCCTGTCCCCGACGACGCTCGGCTGTCTGATCGGCGGCGGCATCATCGCGCTGGCGCTGGTGGTCGCCGGCGCCCTGGTGGCGTTCGCCGTGCGCGAATCCGCCAGAAGCGTGTCGGAGACGGTGGACCGGGCTAATCCGGCCAACATCGTCCAGACCATGATCCCGCAGCCGACGCCGACCATTGTCGTGCGCCCGCCGGCGGTGCTGCAAGTGCGCGCCATCAGCGACCTGGCGTCGGCGCAATCGCTGCTGTCCACCATCGCCGAGGTCAACCAGGCGCGCGTGGGCAACGTGCTGTACGAGAAGCTGGTGCTGATCGCATGCGGCCGGGTGAAGGCCGGGATCGACCTCACCCAACTCCAGGACAGCGACGTGATCGTCCTGGACGACGGCAAGACAGTGCGCGTGAAGCTGCCCCGCGCCCAGCTACTCGACGTGTATCTGATCGACGACGCGACACAGCCATGCACCACTCGCGTGTACGACCGCACCAACCTGCTCCTCATTCCGGAGAGCAAGGATCTGGAAGCGCAGGCGCGCGAGAAGGCGCTGGAGGCGATTCGAGCCACGGCGCTGGAAAGCGGCATCCTCAATGAGGCGCGCCGCAATGCGCAAATCGCCATCGAACGCATCTTGCTGAACGCCGGCTATGAGCGGGTCGAGTTCGTGGAAGAGTGAATGCGCCGTGGGCGCGCCATCACATGCGCCGCCACTATTGTTCCGCGAGCGTCACCACCGGCGGTCCGCCCCCCGTCTGGAGATGGCACTGCTCACAGGCCGGCTTGACGACGCCCTGTAAGTCCAGGAAGCGCGCCGTCTCAAGCGTTCGATGCGCCTGGTGACAGTTGGCGCACTGGAGCGTGGTCTCATAGCGCACGAGGCCAAGGGCGATAACGGCCTGTGGGTCTGGTGCATTCTTCGGGGCGATCAACGGTGCGCCGCGCTTCCACGCCTCATATACCGCCGGCAGCATGTTGTGCATGTGATTATCCATCCCGGCGACCAGCAGTTGCTGTTCGTGGCAGCCGATGCAGCCCGCGTTTGACAGGTGTGGCGCGCGTAACCCAAACGTGGTTTGCGGCACCGTTTGGGTGATCCCACCGATGAGCGTCGTGGTGATGGCGGTTTTCTCCGTGCGTTGATCGTCCCGACCGGCTAACCAGAGCGCAGCTAACTGAACGCTCAACGCCAGCGTCTCGACGCGGTGACGCGTGCCGCCGTCGCCACGATGGCAATCAATACAGCGCAGGTCATCGCCCTGGCCATGGATCTGTTGGTAGTGATAGCTGGCCAGGTCGGGCGCGAGTGCGCCGGCCACCGAAGCCCTGGCGCGATCGACGTAGTCGCGGTGTTGGGCAGTGTGACAGGACAGACAGAATGAGTCGCGTTCCTGGCGTTCGGAGACGGTGAACAGGCCGGCCGCGCCTGCGCCCATGCTTACCAGCACCACCAGCGCAACGAGCGCGCCTGCGGGGAAGCTGCGCCGCTTGCGATAGACCTTGCCCTCATACGGCAAGTCGTCATCGTCGGGCAGCTCGTACTCGTCACTGATGACGTAGCGTGGCATCGGGTTACGCCGAGACGGCGGGTTTCGGG
>FWWM01014691.1_pt1 | contig 12206 bp, 4 predicted proteins | sample 2228351 | NCBI WGS metagenome assembly FWWM01 (sample SAMEA103939774, study PRJEB20133) | metagenome | reverse complement strand
GCTCGAGCCGGGCGATCTCGTCGATGGCCTCCATCACCCGCTCGACGTCCACGCGGAGGGCCCGGGCGATCTCGGGATAGCGGCAACGCTCCAGGTCCGCGAAGTGCTGTTCCACGATGTCGACGGCGAGGGGATCGGGTTCCGACTGCCCCCGGAGCTGGATGAGGAGGCACTCCTGAAGGCTGCGGGCCCCCACCCCGACCGGGTCGAAGGTCTGGATGAGACCCAGGACCTCCTCGAGGAAGCTCTCCTCGCAGCCCAGTTCCGCCGCCATCTCGCAAAGCGAGCCTTCCAGGTATCCGCTCTCGTTGATGCAGCCCACCAGGTATTCGCCCGCCTCCATCTGCTCCGGCCGGGCGGATGCCCGGAGCTGGTCCATCAGGTGGTCCTGCAGGGTCTGCCGCGCGCAGGCGTTGCTGATGGGGTCGAACTCGGAATCCTCGGGAGACGCGACGACCTCCGGCCAGTCGCCGTCGCGCGCGTAGTAGTCCTGCCAGTCGAACTCCTCCGTCTCCTTCTCGGCGGGGCGCTCGGCCTTCAGGGGACAGGTGGAACACATCTCGCGGGGGAGCGAGCAGGAGCCGCAGACGTCCTCGTCCGCCCTCTCCAGGGCGGGGTTCTCCTCGAGTTCGCGGTCGATGGCCTGAGCCAGCTCCAGGGTGGAGCAGGCCAGGATGGTGTTCGCCAGAATGATCTTGGGGTCGATCTTCTGGGACAGGTTTTGCTTCAGGCTCTGTCTGAGCAGCACTTCCCGACCTCTTCCCGCCGGGACGCTTCCCGGCGCTTTCCGGCGGCCGAACGGAACGGAGCGGGCAGACGGTGGCGCCCCTCTCTCATACTCGGAGAGACGAGGCGGCTCGCCTTTTCGGGGGCAGGGGGCGGGTCCGGCCCACCTTGCCCCGCGGACGCGCGCAGCGGCGGCCTGCGGTCGTGCGGACCGGCTTTCCGCGCGACCGGGCTTCTCCGGCCGCGCCAGACGGCCCTCCACTGGGATTGTACCGGCCGCACAGGGCCCTGTCAACGGCCCGTGGCTCCGGCCCGAAGGCGCTCAATGGGATTGTTCCACGAACCCGCGAGCCACGGCACTCCGGGATGACCTCCAACGAGCGGCCCTCCCGGCACCGCAAGCCGTCAAGGAATGTGCCGTCCTCTCCGATAATGATACTCGCAGGCGGCTGGAGGGCCGGCTGCGTCCGGCCCGTCATCGCTCGGGTCAGGAGGGACTGCGGAAATGCTGTGGTGGCGTAAGGCATTGCTGTTCTGTCCGGCTCTCGCGTTCGCGGGGGTCTTCGTGCTTCCGGGTGCGGTGCTTGCGGCGACGACGGGCACCATCTCGGGCGTCGTGCTGGACAACGAGACGCAGGAGCCGCTCGCAGGCGTCAACCTGAGTCTCGCCGGGACCGCGCTGACCACCGTCTCGGACGCAGCGGGGGCGTTCTCCTTCCTGAACGTGCCTCCGGGGGACTACACAGTATCGGCCGTCCTCATCGGCTACGCCCCGGCGGAGGTCACCGGCATCGACGTTCAGATGGACCTGACCTCGCGGGTGACCGTGCGGATGGAGCGCACCGTGGAGGAGGAGCCCGAGGTCGTGGTGGTCCAGAACCGCATCCTCACCAATCCCGACGCCACGCAGACGCTGTATCTGCGCTCGTCGCGCGACCAGCAGCTGGCCAGGACCTCCCCCCACGCGTTCAACCAGGTGCCCGACATCGTCAGCACCGTCCCGGGCGTCGTTCAGGACGGGCTGGGCAACCTGCACATCCGCGGCGGCCGCGACGACGAGATAGGCTGGATGATCGAGGGCATCCCCGTGACCAACCCCGTGGACAACACGTTCGGGACCAATTTGGTCAACGTGGGGATGTCGCGGCTGCAGGTCTATACGGGCGGCTATCAGGCGGAATACGGCAACGCCATCTCCGGAGTGCTGAACGAGATAAAGAAGACGGGCAGCGAGGTGATGGGCGGGATGCTCGACGTGACCGCCGGCTCCCGGCAGTTCCTGGGAGGCCTGGGGGAGGCCGGAGGTGTGCTGCCCTGCGGTCTGGACTGGTACATCGGCAACTACACCTGGCGGTCCGACTTCAGCGAGTATGTGGCCCGGGCCGCGAACTCGCAGGACACGACCGTCAAGCTGGTGTATCCCGCCGGCCCTGCCGACCGGCTGACGTTCCTGTGGGCCACGGGGTTCGCCCGCTACCTGCTGCCGGTGGCGGAAGGCGCCGTGCCGGATGGCCAAGACCACACCACCCAGGGATACGGGCTGGCGGGGCTGACGTGGAGCCGCGACCTGGGAAGCGGCGCCAACGTCCTCTTGCGGCCGTACTACTTCATGAGCAAGAACCGCATCAACGCGCTCTCCACCGACCTGGGCGACTCGGCCGTGAGCAGGTCGCTGCAGCGCGGCATCCAGGCGGAGTTCCGGAAGGCCTTCGGAGCGCGGCACAGCGTGACGGCGGGAGTGTGGTACATCAGCGGCTCCAACTCCTTCCGCAGGTTCATCCCCGACCTGGCCCTTCGCCTGAGCGGAGACCCGGACATCGCCGAGATGTTCGACCCGTTCGACTACACGTCTCAGGTGGGCACGAGGCAGCTGGCCCTGTTCGCGCAGGACAAGGTCCGCATCTCGGACGAATGGGTGGCGGACGTGGGCGTGCGCTTCGACCGGATGCGCTACGACAAGAGAGTGGGCCCCGACTTCTCGGATTCGCAGCTCTCCCCGCGCGTGGGAGTGGCCTGGTCGCGGGACCCCCGGACGGTGGTCCGGGCGAGCTGGGGACGCTTCATCCAGTTCATCCCCACCTCGGTGCTGGACAGGGTCTACACCAACCCGGCGTGGGAGATGATCTACGCCTCCGACGCCATCCTGGACCCGGAGCGGGCCACATCCTGGGAAGTGAGTCTGGAGCGTCAGTTCCGGCCGGACGCGGTCCTGCGCGTGACGCCGTTCTACCGCCAGTACCGCGACCTTCTGGACCGGGTCCCGCTGGACCCCTCGGACCCGGACTCGCCGCTGACCTTCGCCAGCCGGGCCAAAGCCAGCGCCCGGGGTGTGGAGGTCTCCATCGCGCGGCGGACGGGACCGGGCATAAGGGGATGGGTCAGCTACACGTGGTCCCGCGTGCGCGTTCCCAGCGCGTTCGACCCCTCCGCGTGGACCTATCCGGACTGGGACCAGCGGCACACGCTGGACGCGACACTCATCCGGGACTTCGGTCTGGCCGAAGCTTCCGCGCGCATCCAGTGGGGCAGCGGGCTGCCGTGGACCTCGATGATGGACCCGGTGGAGAACACCCGCCGCGTCCGGGACAACTTCGTCGTGACGCTGGGCGTCACCCGGCCGGTGACCGCGGACCCCTCCTCGGGACGGGTGGGCATCCACGTCTACAACGTGTTCGACAAGAGGACGCCCACCACACTGGGCCCGGACGCTTCCGTATCGACCCGGGTGCTCCCCAGGGCCATCACGGTGAGCTTCATCCGGAGCTGGTGACCGGCGCGCGGGCCTCAGGGCCCGGCGAACGGAGCGAACATCTCCCCGGACACCGCGACCTCGCGGCCGTTGACGAGCGCCTTTTTCCGGCCCAGCGCCGCCACTCGAAGGCTCGGCTCGGGCTCGCGGAGCGTCACCGTGACCTCCTGGGGCCCGTACTCCACGCTGAGCCCGGAAAGCTCCCGGTCCGCCGCGGCCAGGAGACGCCCCTGAAGCACGAGCCTTCGCCCGCCGGTCATGCCGAACGAGCGCACCGTGCGCCCGTCCGCTGCGGCTCTGACGAGCCAGGCCGAAGGCCCTCCCTCGCCTGCTCCGGGGTCGTAGAAGACGAAGTCAACCCCGGCGGGATTGCCGATGCGAAGCAGCCGGGCCTCCCCGCTTGCCGGGAGGTCGCGCACGTCCAGCGCCTCCACCACCTTGCCTTCCGGGAACGGATACAGCACGGTGGCGAACCGGGCGGACGCCACGCCGTCCTTCCAGAAGGTGGCCACCGGGATGTCGTCCCGGACGCCGCGAAGATCCAGCGTGCCCTTGCGCATCGCGAGCCGTATGCCCGGCGCGTCCGCGGACTGCAGGAGGACGTTGGCCCCGCCCGGCGTGGTGGAGCGGACCGTCCCGCGCGCGGGGTCCACGGCCGCATCCGGCGGGGTCAGCCAGAAGTTCAGGCCGTAGCTGTGCCCGGCGCCGGATGAGGCGCGGTCGAAGAGGACGTAGTAGTCCGGCCGCACGAAGACCACCGCCCGTCGGTGCTCGACGCCGGGGTACAGCTCTGCATAAGAATTGTCCACGAAGTCCATCACGCGGGAGGTCTGCCACGCCCGCAGAGCCGGCGCGGGATGCTGCATCATCAGGTCGTCCACGAGCAGCACATTGTGCGACCTGTTCCGGGTCAGTTCGAACATCAGCTCCGTGCCGTATTCCGTGCGTCCCGGATCGATGAGCAGAGGGCGGCCGTAGGCGTACAGCGTGACCATGTTCAGGTCGTCGTGCCCGTGGCTGCCGAACCGTCCGGCCCGCAGGAACAGCCAGCGTTCATCCTCGAACCCCGCGCCGTCAGCCCCACCCCATCCGCTGCGCAGGATGTAGTGACCGGTGTCCGGGAAGCAGTAGGAGTCCTCCGCCGGACGCTCGCCCTCGCGGCCCACCGTCGCGATGAACAGCAGGTCCTTGCGGTCGAACATCCTCGCGCCGGTCATGGCCTCGCCGGTCCGCCAGCCCTGCCACCTCGGGACGCCGGGTCGGAACTCCTCGCAGTCGGTGTCCCCGTAGGAGGGGATCTGTCCGTCCGGCTTCAGCATGTAGGCGGTATAGGCGTGAGCTGCCTCGACCCGGCTCATCAGTTCGGGCGGCGCGTCCAGTCCGAACCGCCCTGCAGTCTCCAGGCCGGCCATCAGATTGGCCAGCGAGAACCCGTGATAGTTCATCGCAGGCTCCACGCAGCCCCCGTCGGCCCGGAAGAGCTTCAGCGAGTTGTTGACCAGAAGCTCGAACCCGCGGGAGAACCACTCTCTGGAGTCCGCGTACACGGGGAATCGCTCCGCGAACTTCATCAACGCTTCCGCGACCGCGTTGGCGTGGTTGCCGCCGGAGGGCTCCTTGAGGGCAAAGTGCGCCATCCGCGCGTTGTAGTCCAGCCAGGCCAGCTTCACGTCGTCCGTGAGCCCGGTGGAGTCCATCGCCAGAGCGAAGCCGTCCCACGCATCGCCCAGCCGCCACGCCTGGAACATGGCCACCCATCGCCCGCCGCGCATCCCGCCCTCGAAGGGGGAGGCGTTGTCCTGGACGAGGTCCAGCATCAGTTCGTTCAGCTTCCGGGCAAAACGTTCGTCTTTCGTGGCGGCGTAGGCCCGCCCCAGGTCGGCGAACAGGTCGTTGTGGCGGACATAGCTCGACGTACCCGGCCACACCTCCCGCCAGGTGGTCTGCGGGGACATCTCGATCCAGTGCCCCTCGCCGTCTTCGCGCGTGGAGTACAGACGCCCCTCCTCCACCACCTTCTCCATCCGTGAGGTGTCCACCTTATCCCCGGGCTTGAGCCACGGGAGCCAGTCCGCCTTGCGCAGATGCCCCTCGACGGCCCGCAGCACCTCGATGCACGCCCGGTCGAGGTCTCCGGCATCGAACGCCTCACGGGCCTTCTCGAGGAGCGGATGCTGCAGGTCGAAGCGGGAAAGGAAACGGCGCAGGTTGGCCTCCCGGTCGGCCTCGGGCTTCGCCGTCACGGTGAAGGTGAGGTCCAGGTCGGGCTGCTGGACTCCGCCGACCCATGCGCTCCCGCCCGGATACACGTTGCCGGGCACGGCGGTCACGTTGATGCGGTCGTCCCCGCCCCCGTTGTGGGTCAGCTCAAAGTAGAAGGTCTGCCCCGGCGCGGTCTCCACGTTCACGTCGAACGCGGTGTCCCATTTGCTCCACTTGTGCGCAAAGTCGAGCGTCCGGGAGTACAATCTCTTGCGTTTTTCCGGCGAGTCGTAGAGGGTGAAGGTCACCTCCTCCCCCTCCTGCCAGCTGTCCGGCCAGTGGCTGATGCCCACGAACACTCTCCACAATCTGCGGGCGCGCTCGCTGAGCGTGAAGGTCTGCCCGACGGGGCTCCTGCTGGAAAGCTCCACCCACTGCGCTTTCCCCTGCGCCACCAGCACCATCCCCTCCTGGGGAGGGTCCAGCGGAGGGCAGGTCTGGTCCACCACCGCGTAGTTCAGGGCATCTTCGAACACGGGACCCACGGCCGCCGGGAGCGGACCGGCGCAGAAGACGAGCAGACAGGCCGCGACCGGCACAAAGGCGCGAACGGGATTCATCACGGAATGGCAACCTTTCGTATCGGATGAGAACGGACCGGCGCACGCCCCCGGTCCGTCCCGCATTCTACCACACCCCGCCGCGGAGCGTGCCTGAGAACAATCCGGTTGACCCCGGGCAGGGTGTATGGTAAGCTGAATTCAGGAGTGCCGGTCCTGCCCGGACGTTGCCCGCTTTCCGGTTGCCCTCCGAGAGGGGAGAGCGAGTGCGGCCGGGGCCTCCTTTGGCACAGGTCACACCTGAAAGGGAATCTTCGACATGCGCAAGCTCCTCATCGCGGCTCCGCTTGCCGTCATCTGCTGCTTTGGCGCCCCGGCCTGCGCGCAGCAGTGGTCGACCGCCAGATTGCTGCACTCGCCGGATACCGAGAAAGCCGTCAAGAATCCCGTCCTCTACCCGGCCGCATCGGGGGGAGTCCACGTCCACTACAAGCCGACCAAGCCCTCCACCACCGTGCGCTACAGGCGCCTTGTGGGAGACATCCTGTCAGGGCCCAGCGTGGTGCCGGCGACCGGCTGGCCGGGAGGACGCTCGGACATCACGGAGGCGGGCAACGGCGACATCTGGATAACGTGGGAGAACTGGGTGGACGACGCCCAGGGAGGCGAGCAGATCTGGGCGGCCCGCTCCTCCAACGGCGGGGCCAGCTGGACCATGTTTCCCGTGACCGCCTATGCTTACCCGCCCGGACAGGGCGGGCAGGCCAAGACGCCGCAGATCGCTCCGTACGGGCCGGCCTCCAGTCCGAACGTGGTGTGCGCGTCGTGGCGCGCTGTCCATAACCAGCTTTACTACGGGGTCTGGAACGGCTCGTCGTGGTCCGCGCACACGTCCATCGGGACCTGGACGGACAACTCCTACGCCGTCACGGGCCTCTGCAGGAACCCCCTGGACGGGAGCGTCTACCGCACTTACGGCCGGAAGATCGGAGCGTCGTGGCAGGTCTGCATGCGCCGCTTCGACGGCGTGAACTGGGGGCCGGAGATCGTCGTCTCCACGAACACCGGGACGGAGTTCGTGGCGCGCCTCAGCATCGCCATCAACAAGCAGGGCGAAATCATGGTGGCGTGGGACCAGGACGAGAAGGTGATGGCGCGTCACTACAGCCCGGTGACGGGATGGGGCCCGCAGCTGATGGTGGCGCAGGGATTCGCCCCTGCGGTCGCCGCGATGCAGCATTCCTACTTCTATATCGTCTACTGCGAGCTGGGGACGGTGAACGGCCGCGTCGCCGGAAAACGGTTCGCTCACGGGGAGTGGCAGCCCGGGGCGTCCGTGGTCTCCGTGGGACTGCCGCTCGCGTTCAGCGCCGACCCCGACCTCTGCGCGGACTCCTCCAACACGCTGTATGCGTCGTGGGAGTATTTCGGAGGCGGCGATGACGCGCCGTTCGCCTACTACTCCAGGCTGCCCTACCCGTCCGGCCCTCCCGCCCCGGTGGAGGGCTTCACCGCGACGGCCTCCGACGGACTCACGAGGCTGCGCTGGACGAACCCGCCGTCCCTCAACCTGCACCGCATCGTCATCCGCTACAGCACCACCGGTTTTCCGCAGACCCCCTCCGACGGCCTGCCGCTCCTCGACCAGCTGGTCCACCCGGCCGCCAGCGGCGCCGTGGACCATACCGGGCTGCCGAACGGAGTGACCCACTACTATTCGGTGTTCTGCCTGGACGCGTTCAACAATTACGGGCAGCCGGTGCAGGTGGCGGCCACGCCGTTCTCCCAGACGTGTGGCAACGTCCGCCTTCTGCCGGACGGCACCCGGGTGGACCTGTCCGGGCGGGTGGTGACGGCCGTCTTTCCGTCCGACGGAGTCATCTACATCCAGGACCCGGAGCGCTCCTCAGGCATCCGGGTGGTCGCTCCGACCGCCGGACTGTCCGTGGGCGACGTGGTCAGGGTGTCCGGCGTGATGGACTCCCGCGTGGTGACAGGCTTGAGGTGCGAGCGGCAGATCGTGCAGGCCACCGTCACGGTGACCGGACAGGCGAGCCCCCTTGCTCCCGTGCGGATGAAGGGCCTGGCAGCCGGCGGAGGGAGCGTGCCTCCCCTGCTGCTCGGAGTGAACGACGGCTACGGAGTGAACACCATCGGCCTGCTGGTGAGCGTGACCGGGCGGGTCACAGCGAAGGTGGGCAGCTATCTGTTCGTGGACGACGGCAGCGGGGTCCGGGACACATCCGGGCGCACCGGGGTGATGGTGCGCTGCCCGGACACCTCCATACCGGCCGGCGTCGGCGACCTGGTGAGCGCGGCGGGAGTGATGGAGGGCAGCGTTCCCACCGGATGGACCACCAACCGGCGGCTGGTCCGGCTTCGCAGCTATGCGGACCTCCAGGTGCTGGCCGGGCCGTGACGGTCCCGGGACGGCATCGTCTGTGGTTGCTATGAGGATGAAGATGCGCGTGTTGGCAGACCGTGGCTGCTATGCCTTGAAAAAGAGCGTATGGCTGGCGGCGGCGCTTCTGCTGCCGACAGCCGGGACGCGGGTGGCTGCCGCGACCTGGCAGGCCCCCGTGGTCATCTCGCAGGCGTCCGAGACAGGCTGCTCCATCCCTGTGGTGGCCGCAGCGCCGGACGGGCGCATCTGCGTCGTCTATCGCAGGAAGAACCCGGACTGGAGGCTGATGTTCCGGGAACGCTCTTCCGCGGGCGTCTGGGGCCCGGTGGAGGCGGTCTCAGTCCCCTGGTCGGAGCGGCCCACGGCGGCCTACCATCCCGACGGCAGCATCTGGGTCGTTTACGCCGGTTCGCCTCCCGGCGGAAAGACGGACCTGTTCCTCGCCCGGCGCGTGAACGGCGTGTGGAGCACGGTGCAGATGACGAACACGCCGGACGTCAGCGAAGACTACGCGATGATGCGCGTGATGCCGGACGGACGGGTCCATCTGGTGTATGCGGCGGACAAGAGCATCAGGTATCAGCTCTGGAACGGGTCATCATGGAGCGCTCCGGTGGCGCTCGGGAACTGTGAGCGGGAGTATTACCACCGGCCCGCCATCGCGGTGGACGCCGCGGGGCGGGTCCACGTGACCTGGCAGGAATCGAAGCGCATCCTGTACCGGCGGCTGGAAGGCACGACCTGGAGCGCCCAGCAGGTCATCGCCACGACGACCGGCTTCTTCGCCTACGGCAGGCTTGCAGCCTCGGGGGCCGACCGGGTGGTGCTGGTGACGTTCGACCAGGTCACCGACCAGGACTACCACATCAAGCACTGCACCAGCTCCAACGGGGGGCAGACGTGGACCCCCATCGCCACCCTCTCGAGCGCCGGGCATTATCCCTGGCTGGCGGAGGCGGCCGACGGCACGGTGCATCTCGTCCATCAGGAGCGGCCCGGTCAGAGGGCGCTCATCTACCGGCAGTGGTCGGACGGGAACTGGTCTGCTCCCGAGACGGCCGTGTCGGCCGCGGACGGACTCTGGAAGGGATGGCCCGGGCTCGCGACCGGTCCGGGAGGGGCGCTGCACCTTGTCATGGATCAGAACGAGACCATCGCCTACGTGCAGGGGAGCCGTCAGACCACACCGCTTCCTCCCGTGAGCGGTCTGAAGGCGGACACGGGTGACAGGGCCGTGCGGCTGACCTGGACCGCGCCCACCGACACGCGGTTCGTGTCCAGCGTGGTGGCCTTCAGGACGGGCTCCCCGCCCGCGTCGCCCGCAGACGGCACCATCCTGACGGAGGTCAGCGGGGCCCCGGGCTCGCAGGCATCGACGATCCACCACGCGCCGTCCAACGGCGTGACGCTTCACTACTCCGTCTTCGCGAAAGGATCGGACGGCAGCTATTCCGCCCCGGCGTCGGTGCAGGCCGCTCCGCGCCGCCTGGGATGCACCGAGCCGCGCCTGCAGCCGGATGGCGCGTGGACCCTGCTGCGCGGGAAGGTGGTGTCCGGCGTGTTCCCCTCCGACGGATGCGTCTACATCCAGGACGAGGACCGCGCCGGAGGGCTGCGCATTGCCGGCTCGCTGCCGGCGCTCTCCGTCGGCGACAGGGTGGATGTGTCCGGGACGATGGAGACCCGCCTGGTGAGCCTGGTGCCCTCCGAGCGCCAGCTCAGGGTGGAGACCGTCACGGTGACCGGCAGCGGCGCAGCTCCCGTGCCGCTACATATGCGCACCCCGGAAGTGGGCGGCGCTGCCGTTCCCCCTTATCTTCCCGGCGTGCGGGACGGAGTGGGCGTCAACTCGATGGGCCTGCTGGCAAGCGTGACCGGGCGCGTGACGGCCGTGCTGGGACAGTATTTCCACGTGGACGACGGCGCCGCGGTGCCGGACATCGCGGGCCGGGTGGGAGTGATGGTGCGCTGGCCGTCCGGGAGCCCGCCCGTGGCAGCGGGGCAGACGGTGACGGTCAGCGGGGTCATCACGGGGAGCGTGCCGAGCGGCTGGCAGACCAATCGAAGGCTGCTGTTCATGAGGTCCGCAGGCGACCTGAAAGTGCATTAGAATATAAGTACAGCGAACGAATCCATACAATCCTTGACAGAAGGCGGGAGGCGCAGGGAAGAAAGCGGACAGCGGTCCGCAAACACAGCGCAGGAGACACTCGACACCGTGAATGTGAAATCCATCATCCTGGCGGGGACGCCTCTGGCCTCGCTCGTGCCGGGAAAGCCCGCCGGGGGCTCGCCCCAGAACCCGCCTTACGGCTTCGTGGCCGTCCAGGGCAGCAGGCTCACCATCTACGGAGAGCCCATCCGCATCAAGGGGACCAACTACTACCCCCGCGACGGGATGTGGGCGAACATGTGGACCAACTGGAACTGGAGCGCCATCGTCGCGGACACCGACAGGATGCGCTCCCTCGGGATGAACGCCGTCCGCATCCTGGTGCCGTATTCCCACGGCGGCTGGAACGGTCCGAACCCGCCCTCAACCCGTCTTCAGCAGCTGGAGTCGCTGGTGAATCATCTGGGCGCCAACGGCATCCGCAGCTGCGTGACCCTGTTCGACTGGGAGACGACCTACCCGGCCGCAGGCACGCAGCGGGAGACGGAGCACAAGAGCTACGTCAACGCCATCGTCGGGCGCCTGAAGGACAACCCGTATGTCTTCATGTGGGACGTCAAGAACGAGCCCGACCATCCGAGCGCCATCAACGGCTTCGACGACTGGGACTCCGCGCCGGCGCAGCGCGACAAGATAGTCAGCTGGCTGAGCCGGATGGCGGCGCACATCCGGACCATCGACCCGCACCACCCCGTTTCCGTGGGCATCCGGTGGTACAACAACAACAAGGACATCCTCGGGTTCGTGGACATCGTCTGCTTCCACTCCTACTGGTCGCACATCACGAACAACACCGAGATCCCGGTCATCAAGTCGTTCATGGGGACCAACCAGAAGCCCATCCTGGCTCAGGAGTTCGGGTGGCCCACGAACCCCACCCCCTGCAACCGCGACGGACGGCTCATCTGGGACTACAACGAGACCCAGCAGCTGGCGATGTATCAGCAGTGGCTGCAGGCGTTCGAGAACCACGACATCGCAGGCTGCCTGCAGTGGATGACCTACGACGCGAAGAGCTACACCACCAATCCGAACGAGAGCTTCGAGCACTACTTCGGACTCTGGCGGTATGACTACAGCCTGAAGCCCGCGGGCGCCCACTATCGGGACAACTTCCTGACGCGGTTCTTCCCGGGCGCCCCTCCTGCCCCGCTCCAGAACTTCTCCGCCCAGCCGATGGACACGGCGGTCCAGCTGAACTGGCAGAACCCGACCGGCACGTTCGCGCGGGCGATGGTGCGCGTTCGCACGGACGGCTATCCCCAGAGCATCACCGACGGGGACCTGGTCTGCGACCGCCCCGGCTCCCCCGGCGCCTGGGACAGCTTCGTCCATACAGGTCTCACGAACGGCGCGGTCTACTATTACACGGCCTTCGCGCTGGACCAGAGC
>FWWM01014687.1_pt1 | contig 12208 bp, 13 predicted proteins | sample 2228351 | NCBI WGS metagenome assembly FWWM01 (sample SAMEA103939774, study PRJEB20133) | metagenome | reverse complement strand
GCTTGCCCTCTGGGGTGCAGGGGGAGGAAGGCGCGGAAGTCCCTTGGGGTTATGCCCTATGGAGGTTTTGACGTGTACATAGGTGGCCCTCTAAAATGACGGCGATGCGCGTGGCCTTCTTGTGGCTCGCACCCCTCCTCGCGGCGTGCGTGGCCCAGGTCCCCCAGGAGGCGGCCCACAGCTTCGCCTGGTTTCCCCGGGGGCTCTGCCCCCAGGGGGTGCGGGTGGAGGCGGTGGGTTTCGCCCTAGAGAGGGTGCGGGTGGGGGTGGAGCCGGTGGCGGTGGAGGGGAACGGCTTCCTCCTCCCCCTGCAGACCTACCCGGTTTCGGCGGAGGAGGCCCTGGCCACCCCGCCCTGGCGCTGGGAGGGGGCGGCCCGGGCCTTCGTCCCGGCGGGGAGCGGGCGGTACCGCTTCCTCTGCCTGCCCTACGGCCTGCCCCCCCTGGAAGGCCCCACCCTCTACTGGGGAGGAGGGGACCAGCTGGCGGTGGCGGTGCAGGAGGACCCGGGAAGCCCCTCGGGCCTACGGGTGTCCTTCAGAAAGTGGTAGGAGGTGAGACATGAGGAAAGAACGCAAGGCGGCCCTTCTCTCCCTGGCTCTGGCTTTGGTCCTGGCGGCCTGCGCCCCGGCGGCCACCTCGCCTCCGGCGGGGACCAAGCCCGAGGCGAAGCCCGCCCAGGAGGCCCCTAAACCGCAGGTGCCACCCTACAAGGTCAACACCCTGGAAGAGGACGTGGAGCTCCTCCTCAAGCCCATAGCCGAGGTGGACCTGCCCGTCCTCCTGGGAGAGGTGAAGGAGGGGCCCTACACCGAGACCTTCTACGGCAAGGAGCGGGCCCAGCCCCTCTACGCCCTCTTCTACGGGCCCCTGAAGCTGGAGAACCCCTTCGCCCGCAAGGAGGCGGAGGCCAGGGCGGAAAAGCTCCGCTCGGCCCCCTTCTTCGCCTTCACCAAGGAGATCAGGCGGGAGGGGGACGAGCTCTACGTGAGGGGGAAGCTCTACGGGAGGTACCCCGTGGTGGTGCGGGTGGACCTGGTGGAGCGGGAGGCCTACCGGAACGCCTGGCAGTTGGTGCGCACCGCCCGGGCCCTGGGGAGCCTGGTGGGGGCGCGGCAGAAAGAGGTGGAAGAGCTCGCCTACTTCCTGGAGAACCCCCCGAGCCTCTGGGCGGTCTACGCCCCGTACCGGGGGCAGATCGGCTTTCCCATCCTGAGCGACGAGCTGCAAGAGGGCAAGGAGATCGTGGTGAGCTACGACAAGCTCTTGCGCACCCTGGACTGGTACCTGAACCGCTAGGGGGCTTCGCGAAGGGAGGGCCGGGACTTCCCCGGCCCCCCGGTTTCTAAGATGGAGGTGTGAACGTGATCGTGAAGATGGCGCTGGAAGACCTGAAGCGGTGGGGGCTTCCCCGGGAAGCCCTCTACCATGCGGTGCGGCTCTACGCCCACGCCGCCACGGGGAGGAAGGAGGCCCCGAGACCCTGGGAGGTGCGGGAGGCGTGGCGGGAGGCGGAGCGCCTGCCCCTGAAGCCGCCCCTGGACCCCGCCACCCAGAAGGCCCTGGTGGCGAGGCTGCCCCGGATCCTGGTGGAGGTGCCCCTCAGGCTCCTCTCGGGGGAGGGGAGGAGCCTGGAGGCGGACCAGGTGGCGCGGGCCGAGCGCCTCCTCAGGAAGGGCCTCTCCGGCTTGGAGATCGCCGTCCTCTTCCTCTGGGAGGAGGCGTGGCGCCGAGGGGGGAACTGGTGGGAACTGAGGGAGAAGGTCCTCTCCCGGCTCCGGGACCCCAAGTGGGACCTCCTCCTCGCCCGCTCCTACACCGCCCTACGGGCCAGGGGCCTGGACCCGGAGCGCCGGACCGAGGAGCGCCGCATCCAGGCCTAGCCCTATCCTGAGGCCAGGATGGGGCGGTGGTACGCGGTGGTGCGGGGGATACGCCCCGGCCTCTACGCCTCGCTGGAAGAAGCCAAAAAACAGGTGGAAGGCGTGCCCGGAGGGCACATGAAGGGCTTCCGCTCCAAGGGCGAAGCCCGGGCCTACCTCCGCCGGGCCAGGCGCAACCACCTGGTGCAGGAGGTGAGGCCCAAGGGCGTGGAGCCCGAGGAAGGGGTCCTCCACGCCTACACCGACGGCTCCTTGCGGGACGGGGAGGGCTCGGCCAGCGCCGTGCTGGCCCTGGAGGGGCGGGTGGTGGCCCACGGGGCCCTGGCCCTCCCCGGGGTGCGGGACTCGGGGGAAGCGGAGGCCCGGGCCATCCTCCTGGCCCTGGGGATGGCCCCCCGGGGAAGCCGGGTGCGGGTGCACACGGACCGGACGGACCTGCCCCTCTTCTGGCGGGAGGAGAGGGAGGACCCCTGGGGACTCCTCCGGGTGGCCCGGGAGCTGGCCAGAGCCCTGAACCTCTCGGTGGAGGTGGTGCGGGTCCCCAGGAAGGAGGTGGCCCGGGCCCACGAGATGGCGGACGGGGCCCGGCAGGAGCGGGGGGAGAAGGAGAGGGCCTCGGCCCAGCTCCTCTCCTTCCTGGAGCGCCTGCCCCCCCGGTACCGCATGGCGGCCCTGGGCCTCATGGAGCGCTACCTGGAGGAGGAAGGGGGCAAGCCCTTCCGCCAGTGGCTCTCCCAGGGGCGCTCGGAGACCCGGAGGCTCCTCCTGGAGGCCCTGCCCCAGGAGGAGGGCAAGGTGAAGCGCCTCCTGGCGGGAGTGCGCTTTCTGGACGGGGCGGCCCGGGAGGCCCTGAAGGACCGGGACCGGGAGCGGGCGTGGGCGGAGAAGCCCCCCACGGAGAAGCAGAAGGCCTTCCTGCGCTCCCTGGGCTACCAGGGCCCGGAGCCGGCCAGCGTCCTAGAGGCGAGCCGGCTCATCGAGGAGCTGGTGGAGAAGCGGAGGGCGGGGAGGGCGGGGTGCCGATCCGGGTAAAGGAAAGCGGCATCGTGGTGCGCAAGGACTACCACCCCAGGCTGGTGGAGGCCCTGCGGCGGTCCTGGGGGTACTGGAACCCGGACCGGCGGGAGTGGTGGGTGCCCCTCTTCGGCGTGCCGCGGCTGATAGAGGACTTACGCCGCCTGGCGGAGGAGGGGATCCACCTCCTGACCGGGGAGGAGGCCCACGAGCTCCAAGAGGTCCAGAGATACGCCGATGGCGTCCTGCTCCAGGTCCTGAACGATCCCTTCGAGAGCGAATCCCTCCTGCCCGAGCAGGCCGAGGACGTCGCCAGCATCCTCGTGGCCCTGTGGGAGCTCTGGAGGAAGGGCCCTCGGGGGTTCCTCCTGGCCAACGGCACGGGGACCGGGAAGACCTACGTCTACGCGGCCTTCTTGAAGGCGGTGGAGCGCCTGGGCCTCGAGGGGCTGGTGGTGGTGCCCAACCAGGACCTGGCGGAGCAGACCCGGCTGGTCCTGGAGAGGTTCGGGGCCCGGGCGGAGATCACCACCTACGGGCGCTTGGACCCGAGGAACGCCTGGAGGCGGGTCCTGGTCTTGGACGAGGCCCATCTGGCCAAGAGAAGCTTCCGCTCGGAGCGGGGGAGGCGGGCCTGGACGGCTGTGCAGAGGGCCATCTTCACCCTCTTCGTGACGGCGACCCCCTTCGACAAGCCGTGGGAGAGCGAGTACCTGCTGGTGCCCACGGGGGCCCTCGAGGCCTGGGGGGAGGTGGACTTCGAGGGCTTCATGGCCCGCTTCAAGGTGTACCCCCAGGAAAACCCCTGGCGGCAGGTGAAGGAGTACCGCTTCGTGGGGGGGCCGGAGGACCTGAAGGCCTTCCACGACACCCTGAGGAGAAAGGACTTCATGACGCGGCGGTTTTTCTGCCCCCCCGAGGGCCTGGTGGAGCACGAGGTGCGCCCCGTGGAGATCCCCGAGAAAGAAAGGGCCCTCCTGAGGGAGGTGAGGGCGAGGCTCAAGCGGGCGGCGGCCCTGGCCTCCCTGGAGGACCGCGGGGTGATCGCCGCCCAGCGCACCATGCTCTCCCGGGCCCTCCTGGAGCGGTACAAGCTGGAGGCCTCCTACCCCCTCCTGGAGGAGCTCCTCCGGGAGGGGTGGCACGTAGCCCTCTTCCTGCAGTACCGCTCCGACCGGGTGCTGGACTTCAGCACGGAGGAGGGAATAGCCGCCTACCTGGCCGAGGCCGGGGGAAAAGAGGAAGGGGGCAGGATCGCCCAGCAGATGGCCGAGGCCCTCGAGGGCCTCACCCTCCACCTTCCCTCGCCCACCGCCATGGTGCGGGAGCGCTTCGGCTTCCTAGGGGACGCCCTCGCCTTCTACACCGGGGCCGAGGCGGAAGGCGCCCTCTGGCGGGCCAAGGAGGGGTGGAGGGAGGGCAAGGTCAAACTCCTGGTGCTCACCGCCCAAAAGGGGGGCACGGGCCTCTCCCTCCACGACACCACGGGAAAGCGCCCCACCGCCCAGGTGGTGATGACCCTCCCCTGGACGGGGACGCAGCTTGACCAGGTCCTGGGGCGGGTGGTGCGGGTGGGCCTGGCCTCCCCCGTGAAGGTGGTCTTCCCCGCGGCGGGCATCCCCGCGGAGAAGCGGATGGCGGCGGTGCTGGCCGAGAGCCTCAGGACCCTGGGGTACGCGGTGCGGGGCGGGGAGATGCCGGTGCCCGAGGAGGTGGTGCAGGCCTTCCTCCACGACTACGCGTCGGTGGACGAGGAGGGGTTCCAGCGCCTCCTGGCGGGGGTGGTCCTGGACGGCTAGGGCCGGAAGGGGTAAGCTATCCCCGAGTGGGGAGGGGTCTGGTCTGCGGACCAGTCCCTCCCCACCGGGAGAGGGCTGGTCCGAGTCCAGTCGCCTTCCTCCTCGAGGCCCGTAAGTCCCCACCCGTCAGGGGGGGCAGGGCGGAAAGGAGGGAAAATGATGATCAACGTGCGGCGCATTTTCACGATGGCGTGGATCGGCACTTTGCTACTCGTTGCGGTGGTTCTCTTCGTCATTCGCTAGATCGCCAGCCCTCTCCTCCGTTTTCCACCCCAGGGTTCCCGCGGGAACCCTGGGGTTTTTCGGTTGGCCTACTCCCGGTACTCCTGGCGCAGGTAGCGGAGCCAGTCCTCGAGGGGGACGTAGCGCCGCCTCAAGGCGAGGTAGTGGTGGAACCGGGCCAGGACCTGGAGGAAGAGAAAGAGGCCGAAGAGGGCGAGGCAGAAGGCGTGCTCCACGCCTTTGAGTCTAGCCGTTCCCCGCGCGGGGAACGAGGAGGGACCGAGCGGCCCGGATGGCCACCTCCCGGTCCTCCGGGGAGGGAGGGGCCACGGTGAGGCGCTGGAAGAGGTAGCCCAGGCGGAGGAGGAGGGGGAAGCGCTCCGCCAGGCGGTGGACCTCGTACCCGAGCCCCGCCGCCAGGGGGAGGAGGAGGAGCTTCAGGGGGAGGAAGAGGGGGTGCCCCGAGGGGAGGGGCAGGACCAGGGCGTAGAAGAGGGCGGCCACCAGGGCGGAGAGAGCCAGGAAGTTGGTGCCGCACCGGGGGTGGAGGAGGGGCATCCCCCGCACCGCCTCCTCCTCAAGGGGGAGGCCCCGCTCCAGGGCGTGGGCCACCTGGTGCTCCGCCCCGTGCAGGGAGAGGACCCGCCCCGACCAGGGGAGGGAGGCCATGAGGCGGAAGTAGGCCAGGAGGAGGGCCAGGGAGAGGGACTCGAAGGCCAGGTACCAGAGGAAGGGGTGTTCCCCCCGCTCCAGGAGGGCGTCCGCCCCCCGCATGGGGAGGTAGAGGGCCAGGAGGAGGGGCAGGGGGGCCAGGAGGAGGGTGAGGAGGAGGGCGAGGAAGGCCTCCAGGGGCCTCGTGGCGGCCACCTCCGGGGCGGTGCCCAGGGCCCGCCAGGCGTCCCGGAGCATGGCCAGGAGGAGGGCCACCCCCCGCAGGACCGGGGGGAGCTTGGGGACCCGGGTGGCGGGCAGGAGGTGGACCCGCACCCCGTCCCCGTCCCGCCACGCCACGGCCAGGCGCTCCCCGTCGGTGAAGCCCACCCCTCCGGGGAGGGCGAAGCCCCCGCGCAACTCAGCGGCGGGCACGGCCACCTCCCCGCCCGGCCAGGGCGGCCTGGGCCTCCTCGAGGCGGGAGAGGAGCTCTTCCCGCCTCCTGAGAAGGCGCTTATAGCGGACCAGGCCCTCCAGAAACTCCTGGGGCCGGACGAAGCCCTCGGGGGGCTGCCAGCCCTTCCCCAGGTACTTCCAGCGCCACTTCCCCTCCCGCTTTTCCCGCAGGTACGGGTAGGGGCCGTGGGGGCACCGACGGCAGTCCTCCTTCCCGCACCGCACGGGCTTCCAGTGGACGGGAAGGGGGGAGAGGGCCGAAAGGCGCTCCCTCTCCTCCTCAAGCCGCGCCTCGAGGTCATTGAGCTCCTCCTGAAGGCGCTCCGCCAGGCGGGAGAAGAAGGCGGGATCCTGGGCGGGAGGAGATCCAAGGGGTGTGGTCTTAGCTACACGCCTCACAGGAAGAGGATAGGGTGTACCTAAGACACACCTGCACCCCTGACACGATCCACCTCCGGGTGGGGGAGACTCCCTGGGGCTCCTTTGGGAAGAAGGCGTGGACTTAGAGAAAAGAGCAAGGAGAGGGCGAAGGCGGAGACCAGGACCAGCCCTTTCACCCAGAACATAGCCAAACGAAAAAACCCCGGCAAGCCCGCAGGCCGCCGGGGTGGGGTCGGGAAGCTAATCCACCGGGTCCATAAGGAGCCCCTCCACCAGGGCCTTCACCTCGCCCTGGATCTCGGGGTTCTCCAGCGCCTCCTCGGCGCTGACCCCGCGGATCTCCAGGGCCTGGCGAAGGGCCTCGAGCCTCATCTCGCCCTCCGGGTCATACTCCCGGAGGTCCTCCACTACCTCCTCCTCCTCGTCCCCCAGGTTGTAGGAGACCTCGAGCTTGGGGGCCAGGGCCTCCAGGAGCCAGGCCCACTTGGGGGCCTGGTCTCCGAAGAGGGTCCAGAGGGCTCCCTCGGGGGTGGCCCCCTCATTCAGGAGCCTCTGCAGGGCCCTAGCTTTTCGGAGGACCTGGCCGTCGTAAGTTCCCAGACGGTGAGCCAAGGCGCCCCAACGCGCCTCGAAGAGGCCATGCCAGAAGATGACGAAGGCGGGGCTTACCCCGCCCTTGACCAGCTTGGCGGGGTCCCTGAAAGTAGGCCACTGCCCCCCCACTGCCTCGAGGAGGCGGGAGAAGGCCTCTAGCTCCGGGGCGAAGCCCGCCCCGTAAACCACCGGAACCCTATCGTGGTGGGCAAACACGAAGGCGGCGGGGCAGTCGGAATTCCTCCTCCTTGCCTCCCAGGCGCCCTCGTGGATGGCCACCACGAGGGCGGCCTCGAGGGCTGTCAGGCTAGGGGCTTCTGGGAGGGCACGCGAGGCCTCTAAAGCCGAAGCCTTTTCCTCCACCTTCAGGCGAACTGCAAGGTAGTCCTCGGCCTCGGGGGAGCGCGCCTCGCCGTGGGCCCACTCGATGCGGCGGATCCCCTCTTCCTCCTCCTCCTGAAGGAGCTCCTCTAACGCATCCTCCAGGGGAGCGAGCGCGAGCACCTCGGTCCACCACCTCTCGAAGGCGGCCTGGCGGGCGGCCTGGGCCTCCGGCCCCAGGGCGTCCAGGGCCCAGAAGGCCCAGCCCGGGACCCAGGGGCGGTGGCCCTTCAGGAGAGGCACCACCCACTTACGCGACAGTACCTTGTCCAAAACCAGGGCCGTGAGGGCTGCCCTGATCTGCCTCCCCTCCTCGAGGGAGGGCTGAGGGACCTGACCCTTGGGATAAATGTTGACTTTGACATCCGCCTGACCCAAGCGGATAGCCCGGGCCAGGAACTCCGCCGCCTCTTCGAGGCGGACCTCCTCCACCTTGCCCCCCCAGATAATGAAGGGGGGCTTCCTCCTGTTGCCGATCTGCCTCTGCCTGATCCACCTGAACTTGAGCATTGGTCCACCCTCCTAGGCGGACCAGCTAAGACCCGGCTTGTCAAGCTCCCCCGGCGCCAGCCAGGAGAGCCCCGCAGGGTCCCGGCTGGCCGCCTGAGTCCAGGGTAGCACCCAAAGCCCCCCCGGGCAACGGGGGCGCTTGACAACCTGGGCTAGCGGGATAATCCTTGCAAAGAAGGAGGTGGTGGCGGCCAGAGGAGAAAAAGGCAGCGGCCATAAGCCCACAGGGGAGGCCCCCTAGACCTCCCCCCCGAAACACCAACCGGTTGGCCTAGATAGAGCCTAGCCTGGCCGAGCTCCTCTGTCAAGGCCAACCGGGCCAAGAGGAGCCAAGTTGCTCACCCAAGAGACCGCTGACCTGCCGGAGGCCTTCCGGCACCTCGGAAACCCACAGACCTGGACAACCTTCCCCAATCCCTTGCTGGCCAGGGTCCTCCGCCTCGAGGCGAGCCACCTGGCCAAGCTGGTGCTCCTTGCCCTCCACTCCAGGGCCCGCATGCGGCACCCGGAGGCGGGGGCCGAGGCCCTGGGCGACCTCCTCCGGGTGAGCCCCCGCACCGTGCGCCGGGCCCTGGAGGAGCTCCGCCGGCTGGGTCTGGTGGAGCGGGGGAAGCACGGGTGGCGGGCCCTGGAGCCCGGGCCGCAGGAGGCCCGCGACCGGAGGGTGGACAGGTCTGTCCAAGCCGTGGACAAATTTGTCCACATAGAAGATAAGGTAGAAGACAAAGAGAAAGAAAAAGATCCTCTTTCCTCTCCTTCTTCTTCCCTCAGCCCCGATAAAAAAGTAAAGGATCTTCCTCCTCTTCCCTCTTCGACCGAGGAGGAGGACCTACCCAAGACCTCAAAAGACCAGGAAAAACCCTCAGAACGGGAAGCCCCTCGGCCCGAAGAGGAGCCCCTGCCCTCCTCTTCCCTCACCTGGGGAGAAGACCACCTGGGGAAAGGCCAAGGAGGTCCTCAGCCTCGATCCGCCGAAAGAAGGTTCTCCTCTCCCCCGCTCTGGACCCGGGTTCGCTCGGCCCTAGGAGAAGAGCTTTGGAAGGAGCTTCAGCGGGAGGTGGGGCGGGGCCTCGAGGGGAAGGCCTGGTTCCGCTTCGTGAGCCGACTGGCCGCGGCCCTTGGCCGGGACGGGGAGGCGGTCCTCCGGGAGGGGGTGAAGCGAGCCCTCGAGGCCATCGCCCTGGGGGCGGCGAAGGACCCCGCCCGGTACCTCCTCGCCGTGCTGGAGGACCCGGAGGGGAGGTGGAAGCCCGCTTTCCGGGCCCGGCAACCGCAAGACCCCCGCCTCCGGGAGCTGGAGGCTGCCCTCTTCCTGGTGCCGCCGGAGCGCTGGGGCAGGGAAGCCAAAGCCCCGGTCCAAGCCCGGTACGCCGGGCAGGCCTCCCCCGACGGGTCCAGGGTGTTCCTGGAGGCGGAGGGGCTGAGCCGGGCCTTCTCCCTGGAGGAGGCCCTGGCCTTCAGGGTCCAGGGGGTGGAAGTGGTGCTCTGAGGGACCGCCCTTTCCCCGGGGGGGTGTCTTAGGTACACGAGCCCTTCTTCCTCGGGGCCGTGTACCTAAGGCGAAGCCCCAAACCCACTCCCCGGCGGCTTGTCTTAGAGAAAAGAGGGGGTGTGGGGGAGCTATAATCCCCCGGTTTTTAAACCGGGGATACATGGACTCCCCCACGTGCTCCGAAGGAGCACATAGCATAGTGGGCAGCGGATATGCTATCATATGCATGTGCCCCAGGAGCGCACTACACGCCATTCGCATTACAACTTGAACTACCATTTTGTGTTTACCCCCAAGTATCGCAGGCATCTTTTTCATGGCGCAGTGCGGGAAAAGTTGATGCAGGTATTCCGGGAGACCTGCTTGACGAGGGACTGGATAGTTTTGGGCATGGAGGTCATGCCCGACCACGCCCACATCTTCGTGTCCGTGCCGCCCAAGTGGGCACCCTCGGACGTGGCGAAGATACTGAAGGGCGTATCGGCCCGGCGCATCCTGAAGGAGTTTCCCGGGCTTCGTGGGGGCGAGGGCAGCGGTCATCTGTGGACACCCTCGTTCTATGTGGGCAGCGCTGGGAACATCTCGGCTGGGGTGATAGAGCGCTACATCCAGGAGCAGCGAAAGCATCAGGTGGATGACGATGCGTAAAGCCTTCAAGTACCGCCTCTACCCCACCCAGCCCCAACGGCGGGACTTGGACAAGACGCTGATGCTCTGCCGCCAGTTGTACAACGCGGCCTTGCAGGAGCGTAGAGATGCCTACAAGAAGGCCGGGAGGACGGTCGGCTTCTACGAACAGAAGAGGTATCTGCCCGAGATACGGGCCGAGCTGCCGGAGTACAAGCACATTCATTCCCAGGTCTTGCAGAACGTCATCGAGCGGGTGGACGAAGCCTTCCAGGGCTTCTTCCGTAGGGTCAAGGCGGGACAGAAAGCGGGATACCCCCGCTTCAAGGGGCAGGGGCGCTACGACGCCTTCACCTTCCCCCAGGCTGGGACTACCGGGGTCAGGCTCCAGGAGGGCGGGAAGCGGGTCTTCCTCCACGGCATCGGCTCGGTGAAGATGAAACTTCACCGCCCGCTCGAAGGCAGGCTCAAGACCGCCACGCTGAAGCGGGAAGGGGATGACTGGTACATCGTGTTTGTCTGCGAGACCGAGCCCAACCCCCTACCCGAAAACAAAGCAGCGATTGGGATAGACCTGGGCACCAACCCCCAGTTCCTCATCACCTCGGAGGGGGAGAGGGTCGAAGCCCCTCGGTACTTCCAGAAGGCGCAGGCTAAACTCGCCACCGCCCAGCGCAGCCTCTCCAGGAAGAAGCGGGGTAGCCGTCGTCGTAAACAGGCCAGAAGGCGGGTAGCCAAACTGCACCGCAAAATCGCCAACCAGCGCAAAGACTTCCACCACAAGCTGGCCCGGAAGCTGGTCAATGCCTATGGCACCATTGTCCACGAGAACCTGAACATCGAGGGCCTGGCCCGCTCTCGCGCTGCCAAAGGCGTACACGATGCGGGCTGGGCGCAGTTTCTTGCGATCCTCGCCTACAAAGCGGAAGAGGCTGGTAGGCGGGTTATCGCTGTAGATGCAAGGTATACAAGCCAGGACTGTCCGGTGTGCGGCCACAGAGAAAAACGCCCCCTGTGGGTGCGGGTGTACACCTGCCCCCAGTGCGGTACGCTCCTGCACAGGGACGTGGCGGCAGCGCAGAACATCCTGGCTAGGGCCTGGACGGGGCCTTCGGGGGTAGCAATACCATGCCCGAGAAGCCCTGGACTTTAGTCCGGGGAGTCGTCACGCTCTGCCAAAAGGGGCCCTTCGCGCTAAGCTATGTCCATGAAAGCCATTCGCGTGCACCAACCCGGAGGCCTCGAGGCCATGCGGCTAGAAGACCTTCCCGTGCCCACTCCTGGCGGGGGGGAGGCTTTGGTGCGGCTGCAGGCCATCGGGGTCAACTACATCGACACCTATAAGCGCTCCGGCCTCTACCGCGTGCCCACCCCCTTCACCCTGGGCGAGGAGGGGGCCGGGGTGGTCGAGGCGGTGGGGCCGGGGGTAGAGGAGGTGCGGCCCGGCGATAGCGTGGTCTACTGCAACGTCCAGGGGAGTTACGCGGAGTACGCCCTGGTGCCTGCCGATAAGCTGGTAAGGGTGCCGGAGGGCCTCGAGGCCAAACAGGCGGTGGCCGGTATGCTCCAGGGCATGACCGCCCACTACCTGGGGCATAGCACCTACCCCCTCCGCGCAGGGGAGACCTGCTTGATCCACGCGGGGGCGGGAGGGGTGGGGCTTTTGCTCATCCAGATGGCCAAACGGCTGGGGGCTACCGTGATCGCCACCGCCTCCACAGAGGAGAAGCGGGCCTTGGCCCGGGAGGCCGGGGCCGACCACACCCTGCCCTACGAGGGCTTCGACCAGAAGGTGCGCGAGATCACCCAAGGCCGGGGGGTGGATGTGGTCTACGACGGGGTGGGGCAGGCCACCTGGGAGGGTAGCCTCAGCAGCCTTCGGATTCGCGGGATGCTTGTCCTCTACGGCCAGAGCAGCGGGCCGGTGCCGCCCTTCGACCCCCAGGTGCTCAACCAGAAGGGGGGCCTCTACCTCACCCGGCCCTCCCTGTGGCACTATACCCAGACCCGCCAGGAGCTCTTGTGGCGGGCCGGGGATGTGCTGCGCTGGATTCAGGAGGGCCGCCTAAAGGTGCGTATTGGGGCAGAGTTTCCCCTCGAGCAGGCTACTTTAGCCCACCGCGCCTTGCAAGGCCGCCAGACCACCGGCAAGGTCCTATTGCTGCCCTGAACCCGCTGCACCCCTCAGCCTACCCTC
>FWWM01014682.1_pt1 | contig 12212 bp, 9 predicted proteins | sample 2228351 | NCBI WGS metagenome assembly FWWM01 (sample SAMEA103939774, study PRJEB20133) | metagenome | reverse complement strand
CCATGCCAGCTTTAAGGCAAACCTCAGGTATCATTGGAAAGTTATTAATTTTTCCTCTAATTCCATCTGTTCCAAAAAGACCCATCTATTTCCTCCTCAGCTTGACTGTTACATAAACAGTGTCTTTCTCAGACCTGAAAATCCTTCCGTCAGGATTTATTTTTACCTGTGTTGTTAGATTTTCATTTATTCCTTCAATATCAACAGGCTCTGTTTTTAATGCTCTGATTCTGTCAAGTTCGCTTTTAGCTCCCTCAATTGTTATACTTGAAGGATTGACTTCAACAGAACTTAATATAAAACCTTGTGCAGGATTGCCTGTAACAATTGCTCTGACAGACACTGTTTTTCTTTCTTTTTTATCCATGAATACTTTTACAACAGAGGGTTCAATTCTTAGAATCTCAATCCCGCGAGGAAGTTTTATGGATGATCTGGTAATGGGAATGGAGTTTTCTCCATATTTTACATTTGAAAGATCAACAATAACCCTGATTTCAGCCCTTGATATCTCTCTGAAAATTCTTTCCCTTGCCGAGATTGAGACAGTTATCTTTTTTACGCTTTGCTTCAAAATCTCCATTTCAGAAGGAGTATTCTTAAATTCCAAAGGAATCTCAAGAGAGGTCTCTGTCTGTCCTTTGAACGTTACAAAAAACCATAAGAAAACCGCAAGGGCAACAGAGATAATTTTGATTGTTATATTTTCCGTGAGTATTTTTCTTAAAGTGTTGTTCATTTTCTCTCTCTTTCAGTGGTAAACAAACTTGTAAGTCTTTCCCTTAACTTTGCCATATCAAGGTTAGTCTCAAGAGTTCCAGCAACAGCAAGGGAAATACTTCCTGTTTCCTCTGACACAATTACAGCTATTGCATCTGTCTCTTCAGTGATGCCCAATGCAGCCCTGTGTCTTGTTCCATAGGTTTTACTTATATCCGCACCTAATTTTATTGGAAGAAAGCAACCTGCTGCCACAATTCTGTTGCCTTTTATAATTACTGCTCCATCATGTATTGGACTTGTAGGATGAAATATGCTCATAAGAAGCTCCTTTGTCACTTTAGCGTCAAGGGGAACTCCAATTTCAATATACTCCTGCAGACTTACATCTCTCTCAAAAACTATCAATGCTCCGATTTTTTTACTTGCCAATGATTGGGATGCTTTAACTATTTCTTCAATGGCTTTCATCTCTCCAGCTGAACTAAATTTATAAAAAATAGGTGTCTCTCCCATCTGGGCAAGAGCTTTTCTGATTTCAGGTTGAAAAAGTATGATTAGCACAATAACAATTTGTGTCCAGAAACTCTGTATAAGCCAGTCAAGGGTGTAAAGTTCAAGAAATCTTGAAAAAAGAGAAAGAGCAAGCAAAACTCCAACTCCAACGAGCATCCTTGCAGCACGAGTCCCCTTTACAAGCAAAAAAACCTTGTATATGATGTATGAAACTATTGCAATATCAAATAAATCCTGCCAACGAAGTTGGTTTAAAAAATGCTCCATTTCTAAGATAATGCCTCTTTGTTTACTTTTATTGGTATATTAGACTTTACTGCATTTAAAAAGGCTTTTATATAAGCCTCATCAGAGATTTCACTTGCTCCCTTTGAAGATGCTATGACCTGAAGAGTTTTTCCAATCGTAATCTCCCTTTTTAAGCTTGCTTCATATTGAGCAGGATTTAATCTGTTTAATTTTAAGACCTGAAAATAAATATCTCTCTGAAAAACACCGTTTCTAATAAATCTCGGGTCATTAATGATGGCATCCTGAACTTCTTTGTCAGTTGCCTCTATTTCATATTTTTTGGCAAGCCATAGCAAAACTTCCTCGTTAATCAAGTCCTCAAGTATTTTCTCTTTCAGTCCTTGCTCCATTTGAGTAGCCTGCTCTTTAAAAACTTCTCTATAAAATCTTCTTGTCTCTTCATAGATTCTCCAGAACCTTTCAGCTGATATCTTTTGTCCATCTACATCTGCCACATATTCCATTTTTGGCTTATCTACTGTGCCTACTCCCCAGAAAATAAAGGTAATAATGACAAGAAAAAATAAAAAATAGAAATACTTAGCATTTTCACGCAAAATTTTGATCATGCGATTCCTCCTGTCAGAGCTATAACTAATATTTACTTTAAAAGAATTTTTAGGTATAAGGCAAGCTATGATATAATAAAAAAGCCTATACAAAAGAGTAAGGGGTGATAATATGCCTATCTATGAATATGCTTGTAAAAATTGTGGTGAAAATTTTGAAGTTCTTGTATTTGGTAACAAAACTGTTACATGTCCAAAGTGTAATTCAAAGGAAATATCAAAAAAGCTCTCATCCTTTGCAATGAAAGGTGTTCAAAAAGGTAATTCAGGTTGCTCTTCTTGCAAGTCTTCTTCATGTAGTTCCTGTAAGTAAATTTTTATGATTAGCAAATCAAAATCAATAAGCTCTCGATATTGTAAATCTCTTGATTTTTTAAAGCATCTTCATGACTTGCCTTGCACCCTTCGGGTGCTTGCTATGATAGAAATGTAGAGGTAAAAGATGTCAAATATTGTCAGGGTAAACATTGAAGAAGAGATGAAGGTTAGCTACCTTGATTATGCAATGAGCGTAATCATAGGTAGAGCTCTTCCAGATGTTAGAGATGGATTAAAGCCTGTGCAAAGGCGTATTCTTTATGCAATGTTTCGTGAGGGACTTCTTGCAGGCAAAAAGTATTCAAAGTGTGCAGGTGTAGTAGGAGAAGTACTTAAAAAATATCATCCACACGGCGACCAAGCTGTATATGATGCACTGGTCAGGCTTGCCCAAGATTTTAATATGCGATATCCCTTAATTGACGGCCAGGGAAACTTTGGCTCAATTGACGGAGACCCTCCTGCAGCATACCGTTATACAGAGGCGAGGCTAACAAAAATAGCTGAAGAATTGCTTCAGGATATTGACAAAGAAACAGTTCCCTTTGTTCCAAACTTTGATGGCACAACCGAAGAACCTCTTGTTTTACCAACAAGAATTCCAAATCTTTTGATTAATGGCTCCTCTGGTATTGCAGTTGGAATGGCAACAAACATTCCGCCTCACAATCTGAATGAAACAGTGGATGCTTTGCTGATGCTCCTTGAAAATCCTAATGTTACAGTGGAAGATTTAATGCAGGCAATTAAAGGACCTGACTTCCCAACCGGTGGAATTATTTATGGGACAGAGGGTATAAAAGACCTTTATCTCACAGGAAAAGGAGCTATTAAATTAAGGGCAAAGGCAAAAATTGAAAGGGAAGCTAAAGGTAAAAAGGTAAGGGAAGTTCCTCTGTTTGAGATAGAGCAAGAAGGAAAGGCAGTCAAGGAAAGGATAGTCATTACAGAAATTCCTTATCAAGTTAACAAAGCAAGGCTGATAGAAAAAATTGCAGAGCTTGTCAAAGAAAAAAAGATTGAGGGAATTACAGAAATAAGGGATGAGTCAAACAGGGAAGGTATCAGGGTTGTCCTTGAAATAAAGCGGGGTGAGATGCCTCAGGTTATTCTTAACAATCTCTACAAACATACGCAGATGGAGACAACATTTGGTGCCATAATGCTTGCAATTGTTGATGGACAGCCTAAGATTTTAAATCTGAAAGAAACCCTCCAAGAATTTTTAAAACACAGAAAAGATGTTGTCCTTAAGCGAACAGCCTTTGATTTAAGAAAAGCAGAGCATCAGGCTCATATATTACTTGGACTTAAAATAGCTGTGGAAAATCTTGATGAAGTAATATCTATCATTAGAAGCTCCCAAAATCCAGAGGAAGCAAGAATGAGGCTTATGGAAAGGTTTCCTCTCACTCAGATTCAGGCGCAGGCAATCCTTGATATGAAATTACAAAGACTTACTGGATTGGAAAGAGAAAAGATAATTCAGGATTACGAAGAACTTCTTAAGGAAATTGAAATATTAAAAGCCATCCTTGAAAGCGAAGAACTGGTAAAGGGCATAATCAGGGATGAACTAATTGAAATTAAAGAAAAATACGGCGATGAAAGAAGAAGCGAGATTGTGACTGAGACAAAGCAACTTGATGTTGAAGACCTTATTGCTGAGGAAGACATGGTGATAACTCTTACCCATCTTGGCTATATTAAAAGAACTTCACTCAATGATTACAGAGCACAAAAAAGAGGCGGAAAAGGTCTTACTCCAATGGAGACATTATCCGATGACTACCTTGATGCTGTAATAATTGGCTCAACCCATGACCACATACTGTTTTTCAGTAATCTCGGAAGGGTCTATTGCCTAAAGGTCCATCAGATTCCTGAAACAGGACGAGTTACTAAAGGCAAGGCAATCGTCAATCTTTTGCCCCTTCAGGAGGGAGAAAAGATTACAACAGCCCTTGTGTGCAAAGACCTTGAAAAGGGCTTTCTTACAATGTTTACCAAAAAGGGTCTTGTTAAGAAAACATCCCTTGAAGAGTTTAGAAATATCCGAAGTCGTGGAGTAATTGCTATTGACCTTGAATATGGTGATGAACTCATATCTGTAGTGAAAACCAGCGGAGAGAATCAGCTCATTATTGCTACAAAGGAAGGCATGTCCATAAGATTTGATGAAAGAGATGTGAGAGCAATGGGTCGCTCTGCAAGGGGCGTCATTGGAATACGGCTTTCAAAAGATGACGAGGTAGTATCAGGAGACATTGTTACAGAAGGCTCTTTTGTCTTTACAATTTCAGCAAAGGGAATTGGTAAAAGAACGTCTATTGAGGAATATCCTCTTCAGAGAAGGGCTGGAGTAGGTGTTATCAATATGAAGGTTAACGAGAAAACAGGTTCAGTCGTTGCTTCTATGCAGGTTAAAGAGGATGATGAAATAATTCTTTGTAGCAGCAGTAAAATGATAAGATTAAAAGTTTCAAATATTCCATTGCGAGGTAGAAATACAATGGGAGTAAAACTCATAGACTTGTCTGAGCAGGACTTTGTTGTAAGTGCAGGACGGATTTTAGAGGGGGAAGACAATGTCAATATATAATCTTGAGTATTTTTTTAATCCCAGAAGAATAGCAGTTATTGGAGCAGAAGACAAACCCGGCACAGTGGGATATACAATATTTAGAAATCTCATAGGTGAGGGTTACAGAGGTATAGTTTATCCAGTTAATTCAAAATATGACTCTGTTCAAGGAGTAGAGGCTTACAAATCTTTAAGTGATATTTCAAAGGAGATAGACCTTGCCATAGTATCAACAGACTGTGGCTCAAATGTTATTGATGTTCTTGAGGAATGCGGACAAAAAGGTGTAAAGGGAGTTATCCTTTTCTGTCCAGATTTTAGAACAAGAGTAAAAGAAGCAATGCAGCTTGAGGAAAAGATTGAAAAAGTACACAGAAAATATGGATTTAGACTTTTAGGTCCTAATACACTTGGCTTTATAAGACCGGGATTGAATATAAATGCAAGCCTTTACAGGAGAAAGATAAACAAAGGAAATATTGCTTTGATAGTTCAAAGTGCGACTTTGGCTGTTGCGCTTCTTGAGAGAGCTGCAGATAAAAACATTGGACTTAGTTATTTTGTTTCACTGGGTTCAGACATAGACATAGACTGTGCTGATTTAATTGATTTTTTTGGAGTAGACCCATCAACAAGGGCAATAGTAATATATATGCAGTCAATAAAAAATGGTAGAAAGTTTATGACATCAGCCCGCTCATTTGCTTTTACAAAACCTATTATTATCGTAAAGTCCGGAAAGTTTATGGAGTCCCTTGAAATTGCTCTTACCCATTCAGGGCTTCTTGCTGGTGAAGATAAGATTTACGATGCAGCAATTAAAAGAGCTGGTGCCGTAAGAGTTGATGAAACCTTAGATTTATTTTATATAACAGAGACTCTTTCAAAGCAGAGAAGACCAAGAGGAAAAAGGCTTGCAATAATTACAAATGCTGGTGCTCCAGCGATAACAGCAGTTGATACCCTTTTAAAACTCGGAGGAGAACTGGCTGATTTTTCGGAGGAAACAAAAAAAGAATTAGAAGGCTCTGTGCCAACTAGATTTATAAGAAATCCTTTAGATTTAGTCTCCGATGCCAAACCTTTAGATTATGAAAAGGCTTTGAGAATTATCCTGAAAGATAAACATGTTGACGGAGCCCTTGTTATGTTGACACCATCATTAGGCACATCGCCAGAAGAAACAGCAGAGATTGTTGCTAAAGTAGCTAAAGAAAATCCTTACAAACCAGTTCTTACTAACTGGATGGGTGCAGAACTTGTTTATGAGGGTAGAGAAATTTTAAATAAGCATGGAATTCCTACATTTGTTACTCCTGAACAGGCTGTAAGGACATTCATGTACATGTATCGCTATGATTTTAACTTAAAACTCCTTCTTGAGACACCACAAACGATCCTTCAAGATGTAAAATTTGACACTGAAAGAGTTGAAAATATAATTGAAAATGCAATAAATGAAAATAGAGCAATCCTAACTTTTTTTGAAGCTGCAGAGATTTTATCTGCCTATGGGATTCCGGTTTTGCTGACCAAAAAAGCAGACAGTATTGAGGACCTAAAAAAAGCAATTTCCGAGATTGGTTATCCTATAGTTCTTAAAATAGATACTCCAAAAATAATACACAAATTCAAAAAAGGAGGAGTTATTCTTGATGTTAGGGATGAACTTGAGGCAGTTGAAGGATTTAAATGGCTAAAAAGATTAGCAGAAGAAAACGGTGATCCCTCTGCTTCTGTAATTGTTCAACCTATGGCAAGCACATACGGATATGAAGTTGCATTGGGAGCAAAGAAAGACCCAACTTTCGGAGCAGTGATCTTATTTGGCACTGGTGGAAATCTTTTGGAGGCTTTGGAGGACTACTCAATAGGTCTTCCTCCCTTGAATCAGACCCTTGCCAGAAGACTTATGGAGGAGACAAAGATTTACAGATATCTTACAAATTATCCACAATATGAGAGTGTTATAAAAAGACTTGAAGAGACTGTTGTAAGATTTTCTTATCTTATAGCAGATTTTCCTCAGATAAAGGAGTTTGACATCAATCCATTATTTATTGCAGACTCTGAAATTTTTGCCCTTGACTGCAGTATTATCCTTGATAAAACAGCACCAAAGAAAAAAGCCCTTGTAAAAGGTGAGTTTTGTCCACCGCATTTAAGTATTTGTCCATATCCTATTCATCTTTATAAAGAAGTTGAATTAAAGGATGGTACAAAGGCAATTTTAAGACCCATAAAAGCAGAGGACGAAATACTTTTTGCTGAATTGTTTGGCAGGTGCTCTGAAAGAACCATAAGCTTAAGATTTTTCCAAAGAGCAATAGATGTAAGACATGAAAATCTTGTAAAATTCTGCCAGGTTGACTATGACAGAAGCCTTGCATTTGTTTGTGTAATTAAAGAGGGTGAAAAAGAAAAAATAATCGGAGATGTAAGAATAGTGCGTGATCCCGACGGATTTGATGCGGATATGGCTATTTTAGTGGAGGATGAATGGCAGGGAAAGGGAGTTGGGAAAGCCCTTTGCACTTATGCAATTGAAGTGGCAAGGGATTTAGGGGTAAAGAGAATATGGATGGATATTCTGCGAATTAACACATACATGTTAGGTCTTTCAGAAAGATTAGGATTTGTAACCCACAAAGTAGAAGATGACAGTGTTAAGGTTATTCTAAAGCTTGAAAATGACTAATGACTGAGCGATTGCTTATAGTTGACAGTAACAGTAATGAGGCAGAAAAATTAAGTCAGTATCTACAAAAAGAAGGCTTTGTTGTTGATTGCGCCTATAGCTTTGAACAGGGTTTAAATGTTTACTCTTCTTATTTCCATGATTTTGCAATTATTGAAATAGAATTACCAGATGGTGACGGGATTGAACTTACAACTAAAATTAAAAGTCTTAATCCTGATGCAAAAGTAATCTTAACTACATCTTATCCTTCAATAACTACAGCTCTTAAGGCTCTAAAATTAAAAGTTGAAGATTATCTTATAAAGCCCTTTGTCTATGAGGAAATAAAGGCATCTATTATGGGCTTAATTAAAATTTCAAAAAAAGAACAAAAGAAAGAACAGATGTTTTCCCATAAAGACCAACATGAGGAAATATGCTCAATTATCGGCGAGTCTTCAGAGATTAAGCTTTTGCTTGAAAAAATAAAGAAAATAGCCAATACTCCTACAAATGTTCTTCTTCTTGGAGAAACAGGAACAGGCAAAGAACTTTTCGCAAGAGCTATCCATGAGGCAAGTTACAGAAGAAAAAAAAGCTTTGTTGCAATAAATTGTGCGAGCCTGCCTGAGAATCTTCTTGAATCTGAGCTCTTTGGTTATCAAAAGGGAGCATTCACTGGAGCTGTTTCAGACAAAAAGGGACTTATTGAAATAGCAGATGGTGGAACAGTTTTTCTTGATGAAATAGGTGATATGCCCCTTTCTCTTCAAGCAAAGCTGTTGAGGGTTCTTGAGGATAAAGAAGTTCGTCCGCTCGGGAGTACAGTTAGTAAAACAATTGATGTCCGAATTATTTCTGCCACTAATAAGGACTTACTTGATGAGGTAAAAAAGGGAAAGTTCAGAGAGGACCTTTTTTTTAGATTAAATGTGGTTACATTTAAGATACCACCGCTTAGGGAAAGAGGCAAAGACATAGAATTACTTGCATATCATTTCATGCGAAAAGTTGCATTGCGAATGGGTAAAAATCTTAAAAAAATAAATCCAGAGGCTTTAAAACTTCTATATAAATATCCGTGGCCCGGCAATATTAGGGAGCTTCAGAATATAATTGAACAGGCTGTTATATTTGCTGAAGAAGACACAATTATGCCTGAGCATCTTCCAGAACACATTCAAAATCCAGAAAAGTTTTTTGGTAAACCGCAAGAAATACCTATTCTTTCAATTGAGGAATACACAAAGGAATTTATCCTCAAATACCAATCAGTTTATACAGAGCAAGAGCTTGCAGACATACTTGGCATAACAAGGAAAGCCCTATGGGAAAAGAGAAAAAAGTGGGGCATTACCAAAAAATAAATGTTACCTTTTTTCAAGCATGAATTACAAAAGGTAACATTCATATCTTTGTACTTCAATTAAAACTTAAAGATAAATATGAACTCATCAATGCGAATATTCTTTTACGAGCAAAAGCGTGGCAATTCTTCAATTCATCACTACGAGCCCTTTTTTTCGTCATTGCGACCGAAGCGAAGCAATCTCTACTTTCCTTTGCCCCGTTTCCAACTAAGAGAGATCACTTCGGCTTGCTTCGCAAGCCTCGTGATGACGAAAGAGAAAGTCACTGCGAGTGATAGCAACGTCTTTGGCTCGCGACAGGCTCCGCGACGAAGCAAACTCCACCACCCCGTCATTGCGAGGAGCTTTAGCAACGAAGCAATCTCGCCGTCATAGTGCCACAGAGCGACAGAACTTATTTTAAGAATTTTGAGAAAAGACTGCTTCGGTCTTTCTCGCATGACGAAAAAAAGAGGCTCGCAATGATAGGAAAAACACTTAAATTTCAAATGGTTATAGAAATTTTTTGATTTTAGAATATTTTGTAAAACCTTTATCTTTTTACCCCCCCAATACTTTGGCATCTTTTTTGCTGTCATATTTGTATGTTTAAGTTTTTCAGAAAAAGGGAGTTAAGCTCAGAAATCATAAACAAAAGGGAATTTATTGTTGTTGATACAGAACTCACAGGATTGGATGAAAAAACAGATACCATCATTTCAATAGGAGCAATTTTAATGAGAGAAAAAAGCATATCAATGGGTGAGATTTTCTACAGGGTGCTTAATCCACAGTGTAAACCAAAGGAAGAGTCTGTCTTGATTCACGAATTAACTCCAACTGAGCTTGAAAGATGTCCTGATATAAAGAATATACTAAGGGAATCTTTGTCATTCATAAACAGTAGAACAATCGTTGGACATTTTGTTGATATTGATTTAAGATTCCTCAAAAGGGCAATAAAAAAAATACTCCACATGGATTTCAATCCTGAGGCAATTGATACATTTATTATTTTTAACTGGCTTATGGAGAGAGGACTAATCAATAGAAAGCACAAAGGAGCAAAAACACTTGCTGAAATTGCAGAGGTTTTTAATATAAAAGTTGAATCCCTACACGATGCTTTGTATGATGCCTTTATCACTGCACAGATTTTTCAAAGAGAAATCTCTCTCATTCAATCAATTAACTCTGGTTGGTTTGACTTTTTAAAAAAAATTGGAAAACCGCATGTATCCGGATACATGTTTGGTCATTACGACAAAACATATCAATTTTAGGAGGTTTGTCATGGTTAAAAGGGAAATTTTGAATGCCTACTGGATGGAAAATAAGCGGTTAATGATGGTAACACTCTTTATTTGGTCAATTGTCTCATATGGTGCTACATTAATTGCAGGAAGCCTTAATAATATTGTAATTTTCGGATTTCCACTTGGCTATTACATGGGTGCGCAGGGGTCACTTATTGTTTTTGTTATTCTTAACATCATCTATTCCTCAAAGATGAATCAGATTGACAAAAAATATGAATTACATGAGGAGGAATAAAAATGGCAATGGATGCTTGGACAAGACAATTAAGAAAAATATATGGAATTTACACTGGAGTGTTTGTTCTTTTTGTAATAACGCTCTGGATTGCAGAAGGCATGGGATTAGAGTCTAAATATATTGGTTATGCCTTTCTTTTTGGAACAATAGGCGTTTATGCAGCAATAGGTATTATTTCAAGAACATCAATTGTGGCAGAATACTATGTGGCAGGAAGAAGAGTGCCTGCTGTATTCAATGGTATGGCTACAGCTGCGGATTGGATGAGTGCAGCTTCATTTATTGGAATGGCTGGAGCTCTTTACAATCAAGGCTATGACGGACTTGCATTTATAATGGGATGGACAGGTGGCTATGTTCTTCTTGCAGTTTTAATAGCTCCATATCTTAGAAAATTTGGTCAATACACAATACCTGACTTTCTTGAGGCAAGGTATGGAGGAAAAATCCCAAGATTCATAGGTATTATTTCAGCTATTATCGTCTCCTTCACATATTTAACAGCTCAGGTAACAGGAGTTGGAATAATAACAAGCAGATTTGTTGGAATTCCCTTTGAGGCAGGTGTGTTTCTTGGGCTGGCTGGCATTCTTGTTTGCTCGTTTTTAGGAGGTATGAGAGCAGTAACATGGACACAGGTTGCCCAGTATATCATATTGATTATTGCTTACATGATTCCTGTTGTTGCAATATCATACAAGCACACAGGTGTTCCAATACCTCAGATTATGTATGGACAAGCTCTGCAGGCTATTGAGCAAAAACAAGCTGCCCTTAAGGATGACCTAAAGGAAATAGAGGTTAGAAATATTTGGAAGAGCAAGGCAGAAGAGCTTAATGCTAAGATTAAGGGACTGCCTGAAACATGGCAAAAAGGCAAAGCTGAACTTGAGGAGAAATTAAAAAGCATGAACCCTGATGACCCAAAGCGGGTAGAAATTGAAAAGACTCTTAAGGCTTATCCAAAATCGCCTCAAGAGGCAAAGGAGAAATGGACCGCTTCAATGAAAGAAGCACAGGCAATGGCAAAGCCTGCAAAGTCCTATGTTCAGCCTCCAACTGACACAAAGGGAATGATAAATTTCCTTGCATTAACATTTTGTCTGATGGTTGGAACAGCTGGTCTTCCCCATGTTCTTATGAGATTTTACACAACACCCACTGTTCGTGAGGCAAGAAGCTCAGCTGCATGGGCTTTGTTCTTTATCTTTCTGCTTTACTTTACGGCACCTGCCTATGCTGCCTTTGCAAGAAGTGAAGTTTTAACAAATCTTGTTGGGCAGGCTTTCAGTTCTCTTCCTGCATGGGTAGCAAAATGGGCAGGAGTTGGATTGGTTACCATCAAAGATTTAAATGGAGATGGAATAATACAGTTTGCTGAGATAATCATTAAACCTGATGCAGTTGTTCTTGCAACGCCTGAAATAGCAGGTCTTCCCTATGTGGTTGCAGGACTTATTGCAGCTGGAGGTCTTGCTGCAGCCCTTTCCACTGCTGATGGCTTACTCATTACGATATCAAATGCGATCTCCCATGATCTTTACTACAAGATGATAAATCCAAATCTTTCACCTTCCGCAAGAGTTAAAATCGGCAAAGCTCTTCTTCTGGTTGTAGCAGCTATTGGT
>FWWM01014677.1_pt1 | contig 12213 bp, 5 predicted proteins | sample 2228351 | NCBI WGS metagenome assembly FWWM01 (sample SAMEA103939774, study PRJEB20133) | metagenome | reverse complement strand
GCACCGCATATGAAGCACCATATATAGTTAAACCACGCTGGCTTGACAGCCTAAAGATCTCTTCCTCAAGCCCTGCAACAGATCTCTTTCAATACATATATGCTGTGACATGACCTTAGCTAGCTTAGATGCCGTATCAAGATCTATGCGCTTTAAGAGATAGTGCTCCTTCCAACAGCGTTGAGAGCCTCGTAGAGCGTAAGAGGAGGAGAATATACCAAACAGACATCAAACTGGAATGAAACAGACGCTACGACTCAATTAATAGACATCACCTTAAAATAAATAATATAAATCGTTTTTGAATTCCATTGAAAATTAGTTAGTAGCCATTATTTCACCTCTTGTTCCAAAGAGGGGTTTTGCAGGGAACACCTCCAAGCCGTAATGAGTTTAATTAACTTCTCTTAATACACGTTTCATAAGCCTAAATATGCTTTTAGCACTCGAGCTAGCGGATCTCTTTTAACGGGATGAGCATTAGATGTGCGCGTCAAGTGGAATACTAGTCGATCTAAGCGCCCTGGTTAATATATCAAGAGGGGGAGCTCTATAAGCTTCGCGAGGCGGTTGTTCTAGGTTTTTGAGTAGTTAAGTTCTAGTGCTAGCTCCATTGTTGTGACAAGATATTCCATTAATGGCGTTCCGCCTAGAATCTTTTTCAAGAGCTATTCAATGGATGTCTATTCATCGCTTTGACCTTCTATACTTAAAATGTGATATTCTCTATCTTCCTTTTTGACTTTAGTTAAATGCCTTAGTTTATTAGATTTAAATGGTGATCTAAATCTGAGTAAATTTGGTTTATCACGTCTGAAGTCTGCCACATAAAGCCAATAGTTTGCTCCTCCCTCCTCGGCCCTTATGGCGAATTCATACTCTCTATCCGTATATATTATTATGTTTTTCCGAGTGAGTCCTTTTACCTCTACAAGTCTCTGTTCTTGGTTGTTTACTAGTATTAGGTCATAGACGGGAACTATGTCTCCGACTATAATTATTCCAAACCTTCCTTCTTCAAGTTGAGTTATCAAATTGATGCTCTCTTTCTCTACTTTCAACTTTTCCTCTGTATATTCTCCTAATGATATCTCTATGAGCTTTTTTAGCTCTTCAGTTTTATCCACCTTAATCTCGGCTAGTAGTTCCATGTCTATATCAACATCATTCACGAAGTTTGAAGCCCACTTTGTCCTCTCCCTTCTAAGCCCATGCTTATCTGTGGATTCTAAGTACTCTGCGATGGAGTTCAGACCCCTGGCCAGCAGGGTTTTCTTAAGTCTCTCGCGTAGAAGGGACTCGAGGTAGTTGATGTTAGATCGTTCCCTATCGACTTTCAGGCTTTTTTCATCTATAAAGAGGGCCGAATCCATGATCTCCATTAAAGCTTCTAAAAGCTCCCTTGTGTGGAATATTCTTTCGATTCTTCCGGTTTCCGGCTCTATCTCTACGCCCAATACTATTTCAAACCTCTCTACGTTACTGACCTTGATCTTAGCCTTAAATATCTGGATGTAGCGAGTTTTTAGATCGCTGTAAACTATTATCGAGGTGCTCTTAGGGGAGGGGGCCTCTAGAAGGCGGCTCGTGTGATGGATGAGCTCTTCTATCTTCATGTCGGCTAAGCTATTCTGGGTAGCCCGATCCGCTACCTCTATAAACTCCTTGCCTCCTATGACCCTCAACTTGCCTTTATGCTTTGCTAGCATTCTCGCGAGTTTAGCTAGGAGGTCTCGAGCTTCTTCGACTGAGGAGAACATATTTGTCAAGGCCAGCTGCTCCCCTATCCTCTTTTCCGCATCAGGGAAGACTGAGGAGGAGCTCACCTTCTCCATAAAGCTGTTGAGGGCCCCTACATACCATTCTACGAACTTTGCGAACTCTTCATCTCCTTCAGCCCAGCTTAGAATGAAGTTTCTCTCGTTCAATGTCTTACCTTCCTCCGCCGGAGGCACATAGGTCAGCCTAGGGATGGAGATGTCTCCCTCGTAGTAGAGCTCTAGGACTTCGCCTAGAAGGGGAGGAACCTTACCCCTCAGGGCCTCGCTCATATTGAGGAGTTTCTGATACAATATTGTGAAGATCCGCCCCTCGCCTCGACTTCCCAGAGCTAAGATAAATATCTCCACAGGTCTCTTCTGGCCGAGCCTCCAGACCCTGCCTATCCTTTGCTCCAGCTTTATTGGTGACCAGGGTATATCATAAACTATGAGGTTATTTGCGACCTGGAGGTTTAGACCTTCTGAAGCTACGTCAGTAGCGACCAGAACCTCATATCTCTCTCCTTTAACGAAGCCCTCTTTCACCTCTTGCCAGAGATCCTGATCCTTTCTCCAGCCGCCCGTCAGGATGTAGACAGTGTCGCCGACCTCCTTCCTAAGGGCCTCTCCGACGTACTCGGCGGTCGCCCTATACTCAGTGAATATTATGACCTTCTCGCCATCGTTGAGCTTCGCCTTTACAATCTCTTTAAGGGCCTTAAGCTTCGTATCTCCCTTGTCCTTAACCATGCGGGTTAACTCTACAAACCTCTTCAACCGATCTTCTAGTTCCTTTCCCCTAAGGAGTTCTGATGAGGCCGCGTAATAGTTTGCGATATCATCGAGGCTGGGTTGCTTGATGCCTAGAGAGCTGAGGTTCTTCTCTAGGAAGAGCCTGTCCTCTTCGTCCAGATCCTCGAGCTCGTATTCTAGTTCGAGATGGCTCCTGAGGATCCTCCTGAGGGTTTCTGCCCTCCTCTTAGCCTCTTCTTGCGAGACCCCCTTAGCCAACTCAGCTCTCTTGATGAGAATGAAGTTGAAGGTATCGAAGGCAGAGGCCGGGCTCGAGAGGGCTCTTTTAGCAATGATCGTTAAAAGTAATTGTAGGTCTTGGGGGGCCTCGCCCCTCAGGTCACGGTACTTCTTGAGCAGGTCAGCGAGGAGTGATCTTACTCCATCGTGGAGCTCCCTTTCCCTATTGCTGGGCTTTAGTATGAGCGTCTTTATCGTCGCCTTAGGGAAGGCCTCCGGCTCTCTGTATACTTGTCTCACGTCATCTTTAGTTCTCCTAAAGATTAAGGAGTTCCAAGTGGCTCTATAGAACTCTGGGCTATTAAGCTTCTCCTTAGAGCCCTCTAGAGTCGGGTCTAGTAGCCTGAGCCTTGCGAGGTAGTCATCTGGAAAGCCCTTATGCGGTGTTGCGGAGAGAAAGATGACATTCATCTCATGGCTATGCTTTATCAGCTGCGCGATGGTTTTCCACCTATCCTTCGCGGTGGGTGAGAGCCTATGGGCCTCGTCTACTATCAGGAGATCCCATGGAACCTGATTGATGTGTTGGAAGTAATCCTTACGCTTGATGAGGTCCATAGAGGCGAGGTACCATCCCTCGGGAAACCTAGACTCTGTAATGCCTTTAATCGTATCTCTCTCGATGGGCTTGATCTCAACATCCCACCAGGCGAGCTCATCCTTCCACTGGTCTATAAGTATCCTTGGTGCAAGTATCAGGATCCTTCGGGCTTCACGCACATCCCAAAGGTACTTTGCCAAGACTATTGCAGTGATCGTCTTTCCTAGGCCTATCTCGTCGCCGATGAAGATCCTGATGGGCCTCCTGAGCATACACCTATCGAGAACCTCTATCTGGTGGAGGAACGGCTTTATGGGTATTGGCCTTGTGACCCAGGAGTAGGATAGAAATCTGAGGAGAGGATTGAAAGAAGCTAAGCTTTTGAAGACCTCACCTATGAGCGGGATCAGGCTCGACAGGAATTCCTCACCTTTCAAGGTCATATAGGAGCTTGAAGGCCTTAGCCGGTCTATATAAGCACTTGGAACCCACACCAGCCTCATTGGCATTCTTTTGATAGATCTCCGTGAAGGTGCTGGCCCACCACCACGCATCCGCCGCGAAGTCCTCCATCAACACTAGATTCCTGAGCTGCTCAACCTTAATTGGTAGCCTCAGGCTTCTCCTTACGACCGCGTAAACCACGAGCTTGTTGTAGGCATCGCTGTTGTCCGTGCTTATCCACTTCTTCTCTTCAATTACCTCGCATCCAAGCCTCCTGGCGAGGTACAGAAGCTCCTCTAAGTTCTTGACCGAAACCTTCACATCTAGGTACTCCCTTGCCCTGCTACCGCCCCGCGGCCTGTTCTCTGTCACCGGATAAGACCTAAAGGCTACATAGAGCCTGCCCTTCTTTCTGATCCATGTTATCCCGTAGCTTGGGTTTTTCATCTCCTTCTCCTCCTCTTAATGACCACAACTCCCCTCCGTGACGGCAAGGAGAAGCCCCTCAGGACGGCCATGACCCTCTTCAAATCAGCATCATTTAAGGGCTTCTCCTCCTTAAAATCTAGGCTAGCCTTCACGTCCCTCTTCACGAGGTGGTCGAGGCTCTGTATCAGAGCCTCGGCTTCACCATAAACCACATCGTCCAGCCGCATCTCGACCTTTCCCCCGCTCTTAGGACTACCCGTGACCTCTAAGCCAAGCTTCAAGTCTCCAATCCATTGGAAACGGTTGGCCAGAATGCTCACGACTTCTAGGCTGTCTAGATCTTCGAAGCCCTTAATAATGTCCCCAGCAAGGGGATTGTACTCGGCTATCGGAAACTTAAGGATCTCCCACTCTCCGAAGACCTTGACACTGATTCTTGCATCCGTTTTAAGGCTTCTTGAGGCGCCGGTTACCGTATAGGTGTAGATTCCTTCAGCCTCCTCAGCGGTAAGGCTCCACAGAGCCCTGAACGGCGGAGTCCCGATTGATGGTTCTAGGTGTCCATGATCTACGTGCAAGCGGACCTCGTCCCTAAAGCCTCCCACAGGCTTCACATCCACCTCAACCTCGATGGGGCTTCTAGGCTTAGCCTCAACTGTTGAAGGTTTAACACCGATGTAGAAGCCCATCGATATTGTCTCGACGACTAGGTGTAGGGTGTTCTTTGGATCTTTCAGCATCAGTGGTAGCTCCTCTCTATGCTTGATCGCTAGGTCTCTAATCCTCTCCTCTCCCGACTTTGTTCTTAAAACGTAGAACTTTCTCACAACTCTGTCCGGCTCGATGACTTCCCCCTCGGTTTCAAGCAGATGGTTGATGAACATTTCACTATAGACATTCCAGAAGGCTATACTATCCCCCTCCTTCAATCCATCCAGAGACATATCAGCGGGACTGTCTCTAGGGCTAGGCTCCTCCCCTGGTTTATAGATGCGCTTCCAGTAAACTCTATCCCTGTACACTGCTAGGTCTAGGTCTCTATAAAATCTCTCCAGAGCCCGGGATACCATATCCTTATCAGCTAGGTATAGCCTCGGGTTCATTAGGAAGACCTCCGAGATGCTTGAGAACTGCTTAGGCTCCTTCATCAGGTCACAGCCCGCCTTTCTCAGCTCATCGAGAAAGACGTTGAGATCAACTCTATCAGGGTCCAATAGTTTCTGTTCCTTCACCAGTACAGCTAAGGCGAGGGCTAGGAGGCTCCTGACCGGCTCCGTGTTTATGGCATTCCTCGGTATGTTATCTCCGGGGTACCAGACCCTCTTGAATGTGTCCATTACGAGCTTATCGATATTCTTAGCAGCCCACTTTTCTATGTTCTTCAGCCTCTCATTGTTTATATTTCTAATCTCCTCCTCCGGAAACATCTGCTCCAGCTCTTTCTTGAGCCTATCGCAGGCTATCATAGTGGCGACACGCTGCTTGAGGTCTTCAAGGTTCTTCTTGGAGACATCGTCGCTAGGCACGTCAATGAGAATAGTCGTATTGTTATAGCTCCTGTAACCTTGGATCAGCGTGCCTGCTAGTCTTCCATCCGCGGTGCCTAGATATATAATGACCCTGTGGATATTGCTCTCCTCAGGCAGGAGGCCGTCTTTGACCTCCTTCTCAGTTAGTATGATTGAGTGTTCCCTAGAGAAGGGTCTATGGCTAACGCCGGTGGTTACGAGCCACCCCCTTACGATCTCCCTGAGGCGATCAAGGACCTTGCTCTCCTCCCTCCCGTAGATCTCTCTCGCCGTCTTCTTGACGAGCTCATCTATAGTGAGGATACGTGTGAAGAAGACACGGTTGCTCCGTTCGACTATGTAGCTAACATCGGGCCTTCCGATTACCTCTTCTAAGGCAACTCTTACCCTTGCAAGCTCTGCCCCTAACCCCTTGTCATAGACAATCCAGTATAAATCGCGCCTATCTGGGTAAACTCTCTCGGAGAAGGGCAGCCCGTCGTATAGGAAGGTTCTGATGAAGATGGCCTTGGCCACGAGCTTCGCCAGCTCGGGCTCAGAGAGGTTACCGCATCCCTCCAGCATCTTGGAGATGTAGACGGTGTATCTATTCTCAGGGTCAATAAGGTTCCTGATGCCTGGGTCTTCTAGATCTATGGCCCAGACATGTATGAAGTCAGGATCTAACTGAGTGCGCCATAACCTCCTAACGACCATCCTAGTGAGGGTCAAGGCGAATCTGGTTTTCTGGTACTTCCCTGGGTCGCCGCGCTCGGCGACGTGTCTAAGTATGGTTTCTATGTAGGTCGGGTGAAAGGGATAGTACTTTAGGTGAGAGTCTATGTCTCTGGCCTCTTGTGGGAACATATCCTCTGAGTAGGCTCTATCATAGTGTTCCCTCAGTTCTAGAAGATATCTCTGAGGTAATTCTGGGCTTGCTCTGCCAAAAACTCTCTTCCTCAGGATCCTCACGACTTCATTCTCTTCTAGGATCATTCCCTCAGGGGACTTCTTATCTTCTAGCCTCATGGGCGAAATGACTCTGTACTGGTGGCGTAGAGCCTCGTAAAGTTCTTTGAGCCTGTTTTCCATATCTGCATAGAGTCTTTCGACCTCTGTGGTCGCCCCGACGATCCTCATGGGCACGGTTAGGAGGACCGCCACCCTCGATCCCTGGATGGCCTGTGGGAGGGCCTTCAGCAGTCTTAAGATCTGCTCCCAATACTTCTCCCGGATGTTTTCAGTTTCAGGAAGCCTTAACACATACTCAGCAAGCTCATCTATCAGGATCACGACCCTTTTGCCCTTGAACAGCTCTATTAATGTGCCTAGGTGTGGGGCTATGGCCTCCTCGTCGTACTTCTTGACAAGCTCATAGCGGCCTAGGAGGTATCCCATGAGGCCCCAGAGCGTTCTAATAGTGTAGGCTCCTGCATGGAGTGGCTCGACCGGACTTGGGGCGAGCATACCCCCATACTCGCCGTCTATGACTATGAGTTCGTCCCACTTCAGCCCTCCGAAGTTCGCTACCTGCTTGCTCAGAGAGCTGGCCTTCTCAGGGGGGTCGGCTCTCGCTATATCTAAGGGGTTTAGGAGACCATGTATGAGGGCTATGAGTATGTGGGTCTTCCCACCGCCGAACACCGACGGTAATAGTATGACTCCCCCCTCGCCCCTTGTAAGTGCAGAGAGGACCGTGTGGAAAACCTCTTCCATACCCTCTGTGATGTATGTCTCTTCGAAGAACCTAGCTGGGTCGCCGTAGACCTCCATAATGGCCTTGTCCACGGGGCTCTCGACCTCGTACTTTCCCATAAGGTACTGGTAGACCTTACCTAGGGATGGGGCCACAGCCGTGTCAAGCTCGGGGTTTTCTAACACACCTTTTACTGGCTTTAAGACCTGCTTCAGGCCCATCTGGTTACCCGATATAAATATCTAACCGGATAATATATGCTGGGGTGTGTGTGGCTTCAGGCTCATCTGGTTATCCTCCTATGTATAGAAGGAGGCTATGGCAGAGCCTCTTCTCAACATCCCCCTCGGGGAGGGCTGCGATAAGGGCTTTGGCTAGGGCTATTGCTGTGGAGTACTGGTTCGGATACCTATCTCCGAGCTCATTGAAAACAGCTGATGGGTTCCCGCGTCTCCTTGCCACATACTCCATCATGTGGAGCAGGTCAACGGCTGACGTGGGCCTATCCATCACCTCAAGCCTGATGGGATCTATGCCCCTTCTCCTAAGGAACTCTTCCAGATCCTCTGTTAGAGGTTCAAGCAAGATGTACTCTTCCGAGCTGTCTTGTGGTTTATAGATAAGCCTCGATCTGGTTGGCTCCTCTTTCCCTATTCCCACGGCTAGGGTTAGTAACACCATATCGTTTTTCTTCACTGTCTTCCGTCTGGGAGCCTTCTCCCCGCCGTCCCTGATGGCGAATAGTATTTTGACCAGTAGGTAGAACTGGGCTAATGGATCCTTGATCACGGCCTCTCCTGAGGAGGCCTCTCCAATCGCACTCACAAGTGCCCTACCAGTCAATGGGGTGATGTACTCCTTTACAAGCCTCGAGGCGTCTAACTCGCCCATCATATCCGTTAGTCGACTATACCTAGTGGCGACCGAGAGGATTCTGGCGAAGGTTGTGAAGAATAGGTCTCTGCCGTAATATCTGCCCAGAACCTTTCTCGCCCAGTCTAACCCCTCACGGAGCATAAGGTCTTTTATTTCTCTGATATCAGCTATGGGTTTAGAGCCCTCAGGCTTCCTCCAGACCACGGCTATGCTTGTGTCTAAGCTGAGCTTACCCCTCTTGATGATCGAGGTGGCCGACTCCGTTACAATTGGAAGGGCATTCGTCACAGTGAAGCCCGCAAACCTCCACCCAGCCTCGATGAGTTCAGCCCAAGCCTCTGGGTCGGTATGGGCGAAGTAGGTCACTAAGACGCCGTCATCCTTAAGCCTCTCATACATCGTTAGGAAGGCCTGAGCCATAAGAGATCTATAGTGATATAAACCATCCTTAAGACTAGCCCGCTCGCCTAGTCTTCTCGGGTTTAGGCTTATCTCCTTAAGCCGGTATTCCTCCCATTGAGTCCTGACCTCTCTTCCATCTTTAAAGAAGCAGTTGAAAGGCGCGGCGTGGAATTTAGGCTTGAGCCTGCCATCCTCGACATCGCTCAGGGCTCTCTTAAGCCATACATAGTAAAAGTCGCTGAGCTCTGTATAAAGTACATCATCCCTATAGGGAGGGTCTGTAACAATCAGATCAAACTTTTCGTCAGAACTAAGCTTCGAGAGCACAGCAGCGTCATCCAGCAGAATGCTTATCCTCTCTACCTTTTCACTTGAAGGAGCAAAGAAAGAAGATTTATTATCGCCAAGAAAAGCAAAAACAAGATACTTCAAACCATCAATTTCTTTCTCTACACATTTAACCCATGAGTCTGTTCTTAATACACCTCTTGTAATAATAACTGGATTTATATCACCCCAATTCCATCGCATTCCTAGACTTCTCATTGCCAGTGCATATCTTATCTTTATGCCCATAGGATTTGACGGGTCTAATGATGTAGCGGTGTTATTATGAATAACAAATCTTGTTAATGCTATTGCTAGGTATGTTGTTACCGCTTCTGCGTATTCGTAAGCTTCTTCTGGCGTTTTGCCTTCTCTGAGTTTCTCCTCCTCGATTCTCCTGCCTGCTTCACGAATTAATTTGACGAGCTTAACAAGCGCCAAGAGTTGGCGCGGATTAAAGAGTTTGTACCATTTATCAAAACCATAAGCAATGATCCATACATCTCTTACCTCATAGAGGGGTAACGTCTCTATTGGTATGTCTGGATTTCCCCATATCTGCCTCAACTTCTCTAACGCCCCCCAAAGCCTCTTATAATCTTCGTCTATTGCTGGCTCAAAGCTTGGATCCCTATCTTTGATCTTTACTTTAACTAATAGAGTTGGCCTCGCCTCGCACCGTTTAAGTTCCTCTATGCCTATCTTTTCCTCAAGATATTCTTCCAGTTTCCTATTCCACTCGTTCAGGGCCTGCTTGACATACCACTTTTCCTCCACCTCTCTTTCTATAAGCTCTCCTAAGGCTTTCTCAACTCGGCTCTTCCTACCCTTTAAGCTGGTTTTGAGATTCGGGTTGCTGGCTAAAAAGTCATTCAGCGCCTTCTTTGTGCCATGCTGTAGTAGGGCTAGGATCAGGCTTCTGCTTGGCGAGGCGGGGATGCCTAGCTGCTTAAAGAGATTGGCTATATTATCCGCAAGCTTGGTGACGGTTTCCTCATCGGCGATGATCGGGTTTCTGCATAAGAGGCATTTAGCGTAGCTGACTCTAGTTGCTATATTGGGCTCCTCAACCCTCCACTCCCTATTACCAGCCCTTATGGTATAGGTTAGGAGCTTGGAGTTTCCCAATCTCCTCTCATGCTTCTTTATGATAGCTTTCTTGAGCACATCGTTACCATATACCTTATTCAGGTTCATAACCTCAATGTTCACCCGATCGAATTCTGACTTTGCCGTCATCCAGGCCAGAGCCTTCCACCCCCCCTTGGGATCCTTAACCCTTGCAAGCCACCAATCCCCCACGAGTGGCGTATACCTGTTACAAGATGGGCACCTCACCTCCCAGGTACCGATGTATACTGCCACATCCTCATCATACATCTCTTTAACATCGGGATCCTCCTTCAGCCTCTCGGTCACCCAGTTCCCCCACTTCTCAACATCACTTATGAGCTGAGAACTATACCTGGCTGGATAGTCTAGAACGGCCTTTAGGAATATGTAGGCAACAGGGAGTAGATCGACAGCAACAACCTTGGATAAGCCGAGCCTCAAACCTTCTAGAGGTATAGAACCAAAACAAGCGAAGGGGTCCAGCAATGTCTTGCCCTGGAAGTAAGGTTTCCAACTCGGCGGTATCGTTGGATTCACATTATGAATTGCGTTCTTTATAGCTCCGCCCTCGGATCGAGCCCCTAGATAGTACATAAAACGCCCTGGATCAGGCATCTCGGGTAAGAGAGAGCCCGCGATCACAGCCCTAGTGGATGTCAGTGGCTTACGAGTCCACCAGAAGACCATCTCCCAGTGCGGCGGCGTACCGCCTCCTCTCTTCTCCTTTGCGGAGGCCTCGTTCACAAGCTGCAAAGGAAAATTAGCGGACTCTATGAAGCGCCTCCCACCCACCGAGGCATATTGATTTTCTGGTTCCATAACCTCACTCCTACTATTTATATTATTCATGTTTATAAGTTTCTTAGCACGTAAAATGAGGAAGCCGGGGAATGGGGGCAAAAAAAAGAAATGTGCAAGAGAAATCGCCATGCTAATTCTGAATTGGGGTTCAAGGCGAGGCCTCGCACCAAATTTTTGCCTCTAAGGGCAAACTTCTTTCGATCCCTTTACCGAGCTCACGTCCCGCCCTTAAATGAGGGCTAAGGCCTGAGTCGCCTCTACTCGCCTTCATTGATAAGCATCTAGCCCCTGAACCCGATGAAAGAGGTGGGGCGGATTTTTATATACGCGTAGGGTACCGTTACCAATAAGTAACTTGAAGGCGTTTGACCTTGAGGTTCATTTAGGGTTTTAACCATGTTAATCCAGGCATAACTCTTAGCCTTTGCTGGCCTTTCATTAGCATGCTCCTAAGCATCGAGAACGGGTCGATAAAGAGGTTAAGGGATGTTGACTTTTCCCGGTCCAGGTAAAAGGCGTTTTAGGTAAAGGTAGAGTTTTAGAGAGCTGTTAGGGCATCCTTAAATCGACGGCCTCATATATAACACGTTCCAGATGGAACAACTTTACATGACCTAGAATTAGCGCACCAGCGGTTTTAGATTTAGAGCTTCCACTCGATGCTAATCTATCCACCCTCGAGCAGCTCTCCCCGAGCATGGGCTTGCTAAATGCGTTATGTAGCTTATGTTCAAGCACGCCCTCTCCAGCTCATTTTAACTGCTATAAATATATGGGCTGATCTAATTTCAGGCTTAGCCTGTTCCTTTAATTAATCGCAGCGAGCCATAGCTATCGAGCTTTCAGCCTCTACATCGAGGCTCAAAAGCGGGGTTAAGCGATTGTTGGGGCATTTGCTTAGCCGCGTCCTTCAACCTGCCTTTAGCTACACATGATGGAGGTATGCCCATGCCCCTCATTTTATACTCCTCCTTAAACTAAGCCCGAGCACTAGCGTTCCCTTTAACGCTGAAGAGGTAGCTGAAAGACTATAGGGGATACGTAGTTTTGCTTGATGGTGAATATGTCAGCGGCTCGTCTGTTTGCAGATGGACGGGATTCCCGTTCTCTGTAAGAGCAATTCGACTTGCTCCTCAGAAAGCTGTTTTACGACACACGTATATAGGTTTATAACCTCGATGTTCGTCATAAGTCTGTTTGCCGCGCTTTTTCTGCTGAACTCGGCATAGATGGTCTTCCCAGAGCTGTCTCTCAGATCAAGATCTCTAATAAGATCCCTGCTAA
>FWWM01014675.1_pt1 | contig 12215 bp, 8 predicted proteins | sample 2228351 | NCBI WGS metagenome assembly FWWM01 (sample SAMEA103939774, study PRJEB20133) | metagenome | reverse complement strand
CTACCTCATCGTCGGCTGAGCCGCCGCCCTCGCCTGCCCGGCTGCTGCATCCCCCTGTCGTCCCCCGCCGGGGATGCCCGCCCCCTCCGGCCTGGCGACGAGATATAAAGAATTTCTAAAGAGGCGCCCCCTTTACCTTTATTTACCCTCAATTGTGAGATGTTTTGCTATACTGTACTTAACATAGTGATCGGAATGAGCTTGCGCTGCTCCCTTCCTTTTCCCTTAAGGAAAGCGCGGGGCGAACCGCTCTGCCCCACTCCTGGGAGGGGCGCAGTGAAACAGTCGGGCAGGAAGACGACCACAGTCGAAAAGGTGGGCCATGGTGCAGCACGAAGAACACTCAGCTCTCGGTGTGAACGGCGCGTCGGAGGAGCCGGGGCCTCCCGCAGAGGCGGCCCCCTCCCCAAAGGCCGAGCCTGAGCACAAGACGCGCGAGGTCTCCATTGAGGAGAGCAGTGAGAGCCGCCCCGGCTGGGGCACGGCCTACTTTGACCGGCAGCGGCGCTTGCTGCTCTTCGCGCCAGGCTTCAACCAGGTCATCCGCCTGGACATCTGCGGCAACGATACCCTGCTGCTGGGCCGCTTTGACCCCGAAACAGGGCTGACGCCCGATGTGGACCTGACGGCGTTCGACGCCGTAGCTAAAGGAGTCTCCCGGCAGCACGCCCGCCTGGACGTGGGGAACCACGCCCTGTATATCACGGATTTAGGCAGCACCAACTCGACCTACCTCAACCGGGTCCGCCTGGCCCCCTTCCAGCCGCGCATCGTGCGCGACGGGGATGAGCTGAGCCTGGGCAGCCTCCGGTTGCAGGTCTTTTTCACCCGGCTTCCGGACTAGCGGCGCGATATTGCGCTTCCAGTTCCCGGTTTATCATGTACAATAGAGTAAGGAGCACTTGCCGTGAGCGGTAGCGCGCTCCCCAAACCGGACGTAAAACACAGGGACGAGGAAAGTGCTGGTATGCGCCGCGCGAGAACAATGGGGTGGCTGTTGCTGCTCCTCCTGCTGCTGGCCCCCCTGCCGGGCCTGGCCCAGGACAACCTGACCTGCCCGGAGATCGTGCGCCTGGCCCTGGCCACCACCGAGCAGTTGTGCAGCGGCCTGGGCGGCAACCAGGCCTGCTACGGCCACGTCCTGGTGGACGCCCGGCCCCGGCCCGAAGCCGAGGACTTCGTCTTTGAGCAGGCCGGCGACATCGAGGACCTGCTCGACCTGCACACCCTCCGCCTGAGCGCCATGGACGTGGAGACCGGCCTGTGGGGCATGGCCCTCATGAACCTCCAGGCCTACATGCGCTACACGCAGCCGGAGGAGGTCACCTTCCTGCTGGTGGGCGACGTGGAGATCGAGAACGCCGTGGAGCCTGCCGCCGCCATCGCGGTGACGGTCACCGGCCAGGACTACGTCAACGTCCGCCTGGGGCCGACCACGCGGGCGGGCGTCCTGGGGACGCTGGCCCCCGGCGATACCGTCATCGCCGAGGGGCGGCTGGAGGATAGCTCCTGGCTGCGCGTCCGGCTGCCGGAGACAGGCCGGGTCGGCTGGCTCTCGGCGGCGGTGGTGACCAGCGCGGAGGACATCGCGTCGCTGGCCGTGGTGGAGGCCTGGTCGCCCTACTACGGGCCGATGCAGGCCTTCTACCTGCGCACGGGCGTGGACGAGACGCTCTGCCCCCAGGCCGCGCCCAGCGGCCTGCTCATCCAGACGCCGGAGGGGGTGGCGGAGGTCAGCCTGCTGGTCAACGAGGTGAACATCCAGTTGCGGGCCACGGCCATGCTGCAAGCCCGGCCCGGCGGGGAGATGACGGTGACCGTGCTGGAGGGCTGGGCGGCGGTGGAGGCTGGCGGGCAGCGGCAGACGGCCTTCGGGGGGACGCAGATCAGCGTGCCGCTGGATGCCGACCTGTCCCCGACCGGGACGCCCGGCCTGCCGCAGGCCGTGGACCTGACCGCCTGGGAGGAGGCCCTGCCCACGGCGCTGCTGCCGCAGCGGGTCGTCCTCTCCCTGGCTGACAGCCCTGTCTTGCCCGGCGACGACTCGACGACAGCAGCAGGGTCTTCGGATGGCACGGTGGCAGACGACCAGCCCCCCGCCTCCAATGCATCTTCCGGGCGGGACATCGTCACCCCGGCAGAGGGGGGCGCGCCGCCCGGCCTGGATGGCGTGCTGCCCCCCGGCATGGGTGGCACGCCGCCGGGGCAGGGTGGCGAGCCGCCAGGACAGGCAAAGTAACGGCAAAGTAACGGCAATGAGGAAAGACGAACCCTCCCATGCAGGTATCGTCAGCATGAGCACGGCCAAGCGTTGCCCGACCTGCCAGCACGAGAACGAGGCCGAGGCGGCCTACTGTAGCCGGTGCGGCACGCTGCTGGAGGGGAAGTCCACCAGCCTCACCACCATCCCCGTCTCCGAAGCTGAGCAGCAGGAGGACCTCACCCCACACAGGCCCCCGCCGAAAATGCCCCCCCTGCGGGGCAACACGCTGGCCCTCTTCGTGATGGGCGGGGAACAGCCCATCCTGGCCAGCGGCGGAGAGCCGCTCATCCTGGGCCGCGACGCCCCCCACGAGGACGACGAGGGGGCGCTGATCGACCTCGGCCAGTATGGCGCTCACCAGGCGGGCATCTCCCGCCGCCACGCCCTCATCGCCCCTTCCAGGGACGGCTATACGATCAAGGACCTGGGCAGCACCAACGGCACCCTGCTCAACGGGACCCCCCTGCTGGCCGAGATCCCGTACTGGCTGCAAAGCGGCGACCAGATTCGGCTGGGCGCGCTGACCCTGTACGTCTACTTCAAGCTGTGACTCCCTGACCTCTGAGCGGATCCGGCTGCCGGGAGTGACCCTCTTCCCTGCGGCCAGGCGATTCTCCAGGCTGGTCCCCGCCCGCAGGCAGGCTATCCCCCCGTCTACTGCCGCTGGTAGCCGGCCTGCGATCCCTTCCTCAGCACAAAGGCGGCTGTCGCCGGTATGGCGGGCCAGACCTTTTTCCCGACCAGGCAGCGCTTCTTTCTCCCCTGGCAACCACAGCCAATTGTAAAGAATAAGTAAACATGCCCCCTTTTTAACTTTCGTTTACCCCCTGTAGGACAACTGTTTGTTACCCTTCAAACAAGAGGAGACGATTAAAGAAGCATTGATTTCTGGCTGCGCCTTCTGATCTACCGCAATTTTACGGCGCACATCTCTGACACGACATGGGGAAATAGGACAGTTCCATGATCACAAGCGAACATCCCAAAGCCGAAAGTGGACAGGCGCTGGTCGAGTTCGCCTTCACGCTCCCCATCCTGCTCCTGTTGATCTTCGGCGTCACCGACTTCGCGCGGGCCATCTTCGCCCTCTCCCAGGTCATCGACGCCTCGCGGCAGGGCGTGCGCTACGGCATCGTGACCGGCTTGCAGACCGGCAGCCCGCAATACCTGGACTGCCAGGGCATCCGCGACGCGGCCAGGTCCGTGCCCGGCTTCACCGACCTCCATAACGTGACCATCGACGTGTACTACGAGGATGCGCAGGGCGCCTTCCTGACCGACTGCCTGGACACCCTCACCGTGTGGGACGTTAACCACGGCGATGTCCTGGCCGTGCACGTCTCCGGGTCGATCAGGCCGCTCACGCCCATCATCATCCCCTTCACGGAGACCTTCACCTTTGAATACACCTCCCGCCGCACCATCGTCGCCCAAGGCTCGGCCTTCACCGACGAGTGGCCGGAGCCGCCCCAGGCTGCCCACAATTTCACGGCGACGGTGGACTGCAACCTGCGGGAGAACAACGTCAGCTTCTCCTGGGACCCCATGGAGGTCCCCGACCGCCTGGAGATCCACGACTCCTTCACCACGGAGATCGTGGCCCTGCCCGACCCTCAGGACGCCTACTGCAACGCCTGCGCCACCATCGACCCGGACGGCGGCAGCGGCATGTTCTACATGGTGGCCATCACCGGCTCCATGGCCGGGCCAAGCTCCTCCGACGCGGTGGTCAACTGCCCGGAGCAGAGCCAGTTCGGCTCCATCAGCGGCCTGGTGTGGTACGACGGCGTGAAGGTCGACGGGCGGCAGGGGCCGGGCGAGGAGGGCATCGGCGGCGTCACCGTGCACCTCACCAGCGCCGGCGCTGACCTCGTCTTCGACACGGAGGACGACCTGGTGTACTCCGACCTGGTCACCGGGGACGATGGCACGTTCCGCTTCTTCGGCCTTTTGGCCGGGCAGTACCGCGTGGACGTGGAGGAGAGCAGCGATCCGGTCGCCGGGATGACCCTGAACACCAGCGACCTGCCGGGCACCCCGCAGGACATCACCCTGGGCGAAGGGGAAGACCGCACCGGCATCGACTTCGGGTTCTACTAGGCCGCCGCGAGCCAGCATGAAGACCGAGCGGAGCGCAGGAGAGAACAGGATGACCGCAAAAAGCGACAGGCAACGTGGGCAGAGTCTGGTGGAGCTGGCCATCACGCTGCCGATCTTGCTCCTGCTGTTGGGCGGGGTGATCGACCTGGGCCGGGGCTTCCTCATCCTGGTTGCCGTGGAGAACGCCGCCGGGGAAGGCGCGCTCTACGGCGCTGTGCACCCGGAGTGCCTCACCGACGACCACGCCCCAACCATCTGCCAGGGCAGCGAGAGCGTGGCCGGGCGCGTCCGCGAGGAAGGGCGGCCCATCATCGAGCTGACAGAGGACAACGCAGTGATCACAGTTGAGGTTGAGGGCGGCGCGCCGATCACCGCCGGGAGCACCCTGCTGGTCACAGTGACCTATACCTACTCCCCCCTCACCCCGGTGGGTTATCTGGTGTGGGGCGAGACGGCGGAGGTCACGGCCACGGCGCGGCAGGCCATCCTCAGCCCCCCACCGCCCGGCTACCAGTATTGATCATCATCCTGATGAGGAGGGCGCGATGCGCAGGTACATACGTCATCATGGCGAACAGGGGCAGGTTATCATCCTTTTTGCCCTGGCAATGGTCGGGGTCGTGGCCGTCGTGGCCATCGCCCTGGACGGCGGCATGCTCTACTGGAATCAGCGCCGGGCGCAGAACGCCGCCGACGCCGCCGTCATCGCCGGGACCAGCATGCTCGTCTCCGAGATGCAGTCCCCCAGCTTCCTGTGTGGCATCACCGCCGACCGGCCAATCCTGGACCAGATCGTGCTCTACGCCGGGCTTAACGACGTGCCCAACGCCGACGTCGCCCAGCAGGTGACCGCCTATTACCTCACCGAGGACGAGGCCGGCAACCGCATCGACCTGCCCAACCCGACCACCGGCCAGCCCTGGCAGGTGGGGGACACCGGCGCGGTCCCCTGCGCGGAGATCGTCGGCCTGCACGTCCGGGTGCGCTTCCCCCAGCGCACGTTCATCGCCGGGGTGATGGGCATCCCCCAGACGCGGGCCACCGTCGATGCCTATGCCGTCTGGGATTACCGCAACTGGTGCACGGACTTCGCCGTGTTCGGGATCAATACCGACCGCGACAAAGACGTGCTCAGCGTGATCGGGGCGGGGACGCGCATCACCAACGGCGGCCTGCACAGCAACGGCGGCCTGCACCTGGGCGGCGGCGGCCAGAGCATCTACCTGGAGCCGGGCAGGCCGGTGGAGTTCGACGTTAACGGCGACAGCCAGATCAGCTACGACAAGATCGAGGGCGGCCCTGACCCGGACGCCGAGGACCTCGGCATCACCCAGGTCCCCAGCTATCCCCTGCCGGACGACTTCTTCTACCGCTTCGAGGACTTCGCCCCCGGCGGCTTCATCTGGAACGAGACGGTCAACGCTTATGGCGATACCCCCGTCTGGAACGGCTCCGGCACCGCCTACGAGGGCCAGCACGTCTTCTACCACACGGGGGACATCCGCACCGAGGACGTGAAGAACCCGGACGGGACGCTGCGGGACGGCCTCTACGTCGTGGAGGGCAGCATCGACCTCAACAACCTGGACAACCTGGGCGAAGGGGACCGGCCCTGGCGGGCCACCCTGGTCGCCCGTGAAGAGATCCAGGTCAGCGGCGGCATCAACCAGCTTGCCTTTGCGCGCGGCGTCTTCATCTACACGGAAAGCGACAACGTCGCCGTCGGCGCTGTCAAGCTGAGCGGCAGCGACAACAGTTGGTCGGGCCTCATCGTGGCCCCCAACGGCAACGTCAACATGTCGGCGGCCAGCAACAGCGACCTGGCGGGCATGATCGTCGCCAACGCCATCAACCTCTCCGGCTCGGACAACAGCATCAACCATCGCCCGGAGTATTGCCCGCCAAACCCGCCGCGCATCCTGCTCGTGCAGTGACGCGCCGGGCCATACCACAGCACAGTCCGCATGCCGGGCAGCCCCGGCGGCATACGAAAGCGAGGACTGACATGAAAATCCGACGAGTGCTTGCCATTTCCGCCACGCTGCTCTTCATCGTCCTGCTGGTGGGCCTGCGTGGCAACGGTGGGACGGCGTCCGTCGTCGGCGTGCGGGCGGAATCGCTGCCCCGGCTGGAGGAGCGCGCGGCGGAGGACACAGCGCCGGCAGCCGTGGCGCACGAGGCGGCCTACGCCGCCCCGCCCGCCAACCGCCCCACCACGCCGCTGCTTCAGAATCCCTCCGATCCGCTGTCCCTCGTCCTCAGCGGCGAGATGAGCAACGGCGGCTACTGGACCTGGGAGGACATCGGCAACCTGCTGGGCGTCTACAGCACCTACAACGCCTTCTGGACGGTGGAAGTCCAGGGCCAGGCCTACACCGGCGTGCCCCTGCCCTACCTGCTGGACTACGCCCGGCTCAACGAGTACGCCCGCACGCTGGTCGCCGTGAGCCGGGACGAGGCCCGTTTCGCCTATCCGCTGCACAGCCTGCGGCAATGCGCGGCGTGCCTGGTGGCCCGCAGCGCGGCAGGCACGCTGGCGCTCCTGCTGCCGGGCCAGGCCCCGGCTGTGGTCCCGAACCTGATGCGGATCGACATCGTGGCCGACGCGGCGATCAGCGCTGCCCCCCTAGAGGTGGAAATCCCCGCCGATTCCCAGAGCCTTTTCCTGGCCGGGGCCTTCGGGCGGGGGGGGCTGTGGACGTGGAGCGACGTGACCAACCTGCTGGGGGTCTATGACCAGTACCAGGCCTTCCGGACGGCTTACGTGGACGGGCAGGAATACGTCGGCGTGCCGCTGAGCTACCTGCTGGACTACGCGCTCCTCGGCGAGACGGCCACCGCGCTGGTCTTCCACGACCGCGACGGCGAGCGCATCGCGGCCTCGGTGGCCAACCTGGGCGGCTGCGACGCATGCCTGATCGCCCCGGCGGAGGATAACACGCTCACGCTGATCCTGCCGGAGCGCGAGCCGCGACAGATCGCCCGGCTGGCCGCCATCGAGGCGCGCTGAGGCAGGCACGGCAGGGCTTTTGCATACAAGAAGTGGCCGGGTTCGGCTCACACAATAGACCTGAGTTGAGGGGATGGACATGGCTCACCTGAGAGATTCCAGGCCGTGGCGAGCGGTGCGGCGCTTCGTGGGGCGTCAGCGGCGGCAGGCTGAGTACGGGCAGGGTCTGGTGGAATACACCCTGATCGCCGTCTTCGCCATTCTCGTCCTCCTGGCCGTCCTCACGACGCTGCTCCCGGCCCTGGCCGGCGCGTTCAACAACACCCTGGGCGCTTTCGATCCTTCGCCCACGGCGATGAACCCGACCGAGTTCTGGCATCAGGTCACCCTGGCCGCCTCCTACACCCCCGAAGTGGGCAGCGTGAGCATGCCCGGCACCCCGGTCGATACCCACGCGCCAATCGCCGTGGACGACTGGGTCAACACCGATGTCAACACCGCCATCAACATCGCCGTGCTGGCCAACGACTCCGACCCCGACGGCGACCTGATCGGCATCGTGGCCTTCGATTCCACCACCGCCCAGGGCGGCACCACCGTCCTCCACGACAACGGCACCCCGCACAACCCCAGCGACGACTACATCACCTACGCGCCGCGCTACGGCTTCCAGGGGGAGGATACCTTCACCTACACCATCAGCGACAACCGCGACGGCACGGCCACGGCCACGGTGACCATCACCGTCTGGGACGCCTCCCTGCCCAGCCCCACCCCGCCACCCAGCCCCACGCCCCAGGACATCGTGCACAGCGCGCCGTACTACGACGCCATCGGCCAGCCGAGCTGGTGGCGCTTGAACGCCGGGGCGGTCTTCCTGGGCTACGAAGGGTGGGAAGTGGCATGGTGGGCGTGGAGCGGCTCCACCACCGCCGACGTGGAGGCCGCCATGGCCGGCCCGCCGGACTGCACCACCGCCCAATCCTACGCCCAGCCCATCAACTTCTACTGGGGCAGCGGCGGCCCCGCGCCGGGCGGCGACTGCGCGGGCGCCCCCTGGCGCACGGATAACTTCGCCGTGCGCTGGACGCGCACCTTCGGCCTGGCCGAGGACCTCACCGTGGAGCTGCAAACCGTCGCCACCGACGGCATCCGCGTCACCATTGACGGCGCGCCTGTCAGCGCCATCAGCAATTGGGGCGTGCACAGCAGCCCGGTATCCGCCACCACCACCCACACCTTCACCGGGGGCGTGGAGCACACCATCGTGGTGGAATACTTCGAATACCTGGGCGCGGCCACCGCCGCCTTCCTGGTCAGCGACGGCAGCAATGACGACGTCGGCCTCTGCAACTGGACCATGTCCGGCGAGTACAGCCACACCGCCCCCAGCGCCTGGAGCGATTTTCCGGGCCGGGATTACTACGACAACAGCCGGTGCCACATCGCCCTGCGCGGCGCTGTGGACCTCTCCACGCTGGGCAGCGCGGCGCAGATGACCTTCTGGAACCGCTGGCGCTTGAACGACTACGACGAGGCCTGGCTTCAGATTCGGGAATACGGCTCCGGCATGCCCTGGTACGGCCTGCTGCTCCACCGGGGCTTTGCGGAGCAGCTTACCTGGAGCCGGGAGGTCATCGACCTGGCCGATTACGACGCGATTGACATGGACACCGGGGGGCCGGTCAGCAACCTGGACTGGACGGGCCGGACCATCGAATTCCGCTTCCTGCTCAAGGCCGACGCGAGCAGCACGCAGGAGGGCTGGTGGATCGACGACATCGCCATCGAGGACAGCGGCCTCAACGTCTACACCGTCGGCTTCGAAGACAACATGGAAAGCGGCAGCATGCACTGGCTGCCGGAAGGCGACTGGACCATCTCCTCCGAATACACGCGCAGCGGGAGCGGGGCCTGGTCCGACAGCCCGGCGGCGCACTACGCCAGCAACACCAACGTCAGCCTGCAGCTCGACGGCGTGGTGGACCTGACCGACCCGGCCTCGGTCGATCCGGAGCTGGTCTTCTACCATCGCCTGGACCTGGGCCTGAACGACCGGGTCTACGTGGAAGTCTCCACCGATGGGGAAACCTGGGTCTCCCTCACGCCGTCCAACCCCGGCGGCGCGCTCTACACCGGCACCAGCAACCACGCCTTCCTGCGGGAGGAGATCTCCCTGAACAGCGCGGAGAACCCCTACCAGGGCAGCAGTTTCTTCCTCCGCTTCCGGCTGGAGGCGGACGGCAGCGACGAGGGCGACGGCTGGTGGATCGACGACGTGATGCTCCGCAACCGGCCCACCGGCTACCTGCCCTATCCGTTCCTGGATAACGTGGAGGCCGGCAACGAGTGGTGGCTGCCGGAGGGGACCTGGAACATCTCGCCGGAGGCGGCCCACAGCGGCTACTCCGCCTGGGCGGATAGCCCCGGCGCGCAGTACGGCCACCTCACCGATACCAGCCTGCAAACCGCCCGGCCCTTCCTGCTCGCATCCGGGACGGCGGCCCAGCCGGAGCTGAGCTTCTGGCACAGGCGGGACCTGGCCGCCTACGACAACTTCTACGTGGAGGTCAGCACCGACGACGGGGCGACCTGGACCGCGCTGTGGGCCTATGCGTACGCAGACGTCAGCAGCCCCCACCCCGAAGCGCCCGGCTCGCCCGGTGTCGGCGGCGTCCCCCTCTACGAGTTCAACCGCCAGTTGGCCTGGGAATACGTCTCCATCGACATGGCCGCTTACATCGACGTGCCCTTCTGGCTGCGCTTCCGGCTGGAGGCGCTGAACGACGCGCAGGTGGCCGACGGCGTGTGGATCGACGACATCCAACTGGCCGAGCACCAGGAGAGCGCCCACGCCCTGCCCTTCAGCGACGACATGGAAGGGACGACCAACTGGCTGGCCGGTGGCTCCTGGGCGCTGAGCAGCGAGACCGTCCACGCCGGGTCCTACGCCTGGGCGGATAGCCCCGGCGGCGCGTACACGGGCGATAGCTGGTCGGTGCTGGCCCTGCGCGCCCCCCTCGACCTGACCGGCCTGGCCGAAGGCGACTTCCCGGTGCTGTACTGGTGGGATCGCTTCAACCTGGGGCAGTACGACTACGCGCGGGTGCAGGTCTCCACCTGGCAGGGGCCGTCCTGGAGCGACTGGTCCGCCTGGACGGAGGTTGCCCAGCAGTACTACACCACCACGCTCTCCTGGAACCGCCATCAGGTGGACCTCCGCCCCTACATCGGGCAGAAGATACGGCTGCGCTTCGTGCTGGACGCCCTGCAGCAGAACGACACCGGGGACGGCTGGTGGATCGATGACGTGTCGGTCGTGCTGTACAACCCGCAGGTCATCCCCTTCGCGGAGTTCACCGACAACGCGGTGAACCTGGACCGGTGGATCGTGGAGGGCGGCTGGGCGGTAGACACCACCCAGAACGCGGGCAACATCCCGGCCACCATGCAGCCCGGCTCCTGGGACGCCTACTTCTATGACCTGCGCCAGTACGGCGTCTGCGGCGGCGACACCGACGCACAGCGCGCGCAGAACGCCATGCTGGGAGTCAGCTTCAAGACAGCAGGCCCCAACTGCAACCAGAACCCCACCCTGCCCTTTACACCTTACGGGGACGGCCCGGTCTCGCTGGCCGCGATCGACTTCCAGTGCGACGGCAGCAGCAGCCCGCACCCCGACGGCACGTGCAACCCCACGCCGTGGAAGGCCGACCACGATCACATGGCCATCCGCTTCGTGAGCACCATCGTCGTCGGCCCCGGCGAAAGCGGCAGCTATGACTTCCGGGTCACGCGCAACGACGGCGTTCGCCTCTTCATCAACCCCAACGCCGAATACAGCAACCCCATCCTCAACCGCTGGTCCGACGTGACGCCGGATACGTCCACCGTCACCGATATCGTCTCCCTCTACCTGCCGGAAGGCGCGCACGCCGTCGAGCTGTGGTACTACGAGAACGGCGGCAGCGCCGTCGTGCAACTGGACATCATCAGGCCCTCCTTTGCCTTCCACGATAGCCTCGGCGGCGGCAACCCGCCCGGCGGCACACACTACCCGCACCAGGTCAACCCCTCGCTCATCCTGGACGCCGTGCTGGACATGACCGGCGCGACCCGGCCCGTGCTCTCCTGGTTCAACGCCTACGACGTGGCCGACTACGACTGCCTGGTGGCCGAGGTCTCGCTGCCCTACGTGCGCTTCGACGACTGGTTCGAGGTCGGTCGGCGCTGCGGGGCTGACCAGTACCTCAACTGGGCTTACGAGGTCGGCGTCCTGCGCAGCGCCATTGAGCAGGGGCTGGGGCTGGCTCCGGGCAGCTTCAACTTCAACGGCGCGCTGCTGGCCCTCCGCTTCCGGCTGGATGCCCGCGTGGACCCCGACACCGGCGACGGCTGGTGGCTCGACGACATCGCCGTCAGCAACCCGCGCATCAGCCCGGTGCTGGAGTGCGTGACCAACAACGGCAATGGGACCTACACGGCGCACTTCGGCTATTCCAGCAGCTACAACGGCCCGGTCACCCTGCCGGTCGGCTTCAGGAACTACTTCTATCCGTGGCCGGCGGACCGTGGTCAGCCGACCGTGTTCCAGGCGGGGCGGCAGGTTGACGTGTTCACCGTGGACTTCAACGGCAGCAACCTGGTGTGGATACTCACCGATCCGGCTGGCAACACAAGGACGGCCACCGCCACCGGCAGCTCGCCGGCCTGCAACTGACGGGCAGGCCGGCCCGCCGCGTGACTCGCCTGGGCCAGCCCTGCCCGCAATATCCAACACCCTCCTGTACCGGCCTGGTGGCGCAAAGGCAGGCAGCCGCGCCGCCAGGCCGGGGCCGCCGCCCCCGGAACAGCCCCAGAGAAACCGACCGCGCCCCGGTGAGCTTACCCACAACTACATTC
>FWWM01014671.1_pt1 | contig 12217 bp, 14 predicted proteins | sample 2228351 | NCBI WGS metagenome assembly FWWM01 (sample SAMEA103939774, study PRJEB20133) | metagenome | reverse complement strand
ATCCTTTCCTCGAGTCTTTTTAATCTGTAATCTTTTATTTGCAATCCGAGTTCCTTCGCCTCTTCTTCAGTAAGTCCACCTCGAATATGCTTTTTCATGATATCTGTAATCTTTTATGGAAGTCTTAACTCTTTTCCGAATTCAGCTGTTCTTTAAGATACTTTCTTCATGGGTTGGCCACAACATACAAGTGTTCCAGCACCTGCATTAACGACAACGACTTCGTTACCACATATATTGCACTTATATCTTTCATTAACCTTTGTCGGCACATGAAACCTCCTTTTTTATAACCTGTCCGCATTTACAGACCTTTTCATTCTCGTCAGACCATATCTCAACCTCACTACCACATTCTCTACATAGGATTATCTCTGGAACTGGTGTATTTAAATAAGCACATGCAGGTTTCTCATTAGACCCTTGCATTTTCTGCCTCCTTTGCCTTTCTCCATCCTTCTTTCTGCAACCTCTCCATTCTATATTTTGCCCAGTTCTTAATCTCTTCAAGATACCTCCTCGGATCTGTCCTTGCAAGTGTAACTATACTTTCTCTCTCCATTAGGCTATCTATATGATCCGTAGGCGTCATACCTCTCCATGTGCAGTAACCCTCATCAAAGAGGAATTCAGGAGTAATATTGCCAAATCTCTGTCCTATAAATTTAGCTACATCCATATCGTACTCAATAATCCAGCCATTATCATAAAGCATTCTATCTGGAGAGAATCTAACATCCTTTGAACATTCAGGACAGTAGAGCCTACTTATCACCTCTGGAGGAAATATCCCATCCTTGAAATTAAAAGATGCGAATCTCTTTCCACATTCACAATTCAATTTATAATCCATGCACATAAATACCTCCTATTCGAGCATAGGTGAAAATCTTGATTTTGGTGCCCCACAAAGTGGACACCTCCAGTCTTCAGGTAATTCATCAAATGCCACCTGAGGTGGAATCTTGCCCTTTTTATCACCCTTAACTGGATCATAGATATAACCGCATAGACCACAAACATACGGCGTTTTCTTCTCTTTTACCTCAATTCCTTGCATCTTAACCTCCTTTACAGGCCTTTATGGGCCTCTTGTATTCCTTACTTCGTCTTTATAATATTCATCTATATTAATCATCTCCTGTCCACAACAGACAGGGATTTCACTTCCCTCATCCCTTCTACAGGACATATTTAAACTGTAGATCACCTCCTTTCTTAATTTTATCTTTAAGATACCTCCCAAAGACCTTGTCTATACTTGATATGTGACTGATCCACCATGAGCCAATGAGTTCATTCATCTCCAAGGTAGTATAAAGTCTCTCGCCAGTTTTATAGAAATCCTTGCCTCTACCTTCATGACATGCGGTTCTTAAATCCTTAAGTCTTCTTAGAAGCTCTTTATGCTGGTTATCAATATCAGAAATACCTGTTAAAAGTTCCTCAGTCCATTCAACTGCCATTATCTATGCCCTCCATAATCCATGTAGGTTACAGTATTCTCTTGCATGAACATCATGAGCATCAATATTAAAGACCGCTTCTGCAACATCGCCAGGCTTAAGCATCTTTCTGTAGACCATATCATGAGTAATAAGCTCAATCCATTCTATATAATGGCTCTCTTCCATAGGATGGGGTATGCTACCTACCTTTACTTTGTATCCACCATCTATTTTCTCTATGACAGGGACATGTTTTTCTTTTGAAGCATCAACTGTATTTTCCTCAAAAAGTATCATAGGCTTACCACAGCATACCAAAGTGCCTATTCCCTTATGAATGACCTCGACTATATTGCCACATATCTCACATTTGTAAACTTGTAGTCTCTCTGTCATTGTCATCCTCCTTTTTTATCAGGGGGATGTCCCCCTTGAGTTCAGTAGTTCAGTCTATTTCATCGCCTCATAGACCTTACCCACCAACTCCTCTGAAGGCTTCAGGGTCTTCTTACCTGGTTCCCATTTTGCAGGGCAGACCTCTTGAGGATTCTCCCTCACATACTGAAATGCCTTTACCTTTCTTAGAAGTTCATCCATATCCCTTCCTACATTATAATAACTCACCTCAGAACCCACAAGTACACCATCAGGGCTTATAATAAATGTACCTCTCAAGGCAAGACCTGTCTCTTCATCATATACACCGAATAACCTTGTTACAGTGCCCTTTGGATCTGCTCCCATATGATACCTGACATTCCCAAGAAGTTTTTCCTGATGATACCATCCATAATGTACAAATTTTGTATCCGTGCTTACAGAGACGACCTCACAATCAATCTTCTTCAACTCATCATGCTTTTCAGCAAGGTCTGCAAGTTCAGTGGGGCAGATGAATGTAAAGTCAGCAGGATAAAAGACAAGGACGGTCCATTTTTTGTTCTTCACTGCCTCTGACAGGCTAAACTTACCAAACTTTCCTGTCTCTGGCTCAAAGGTTTCGATCTCAAATTCAGGCACCTTTTGTCCGATTTTAACTGAAATTACTTCTGACATCTTTACCTCCTAAATGATTTAATATTAAGGGTCAAGGACCCTATGAATTCCTTTTACATCTAACACAGTAGCCGTAAAACTCTATGTGGTTCCCTGTAATCTCAAAACCTGTCTTTTCAGGCACACTGAGTTTATAATCAATATAGAGATCGACTATCTTCCCGCACCCCATGCATATAATGTGGTGGTGAGGGGTTGTGTTAGGATCAAATCTCTTTTTTTCTGGATCAATCTTTAATTCCGTGATAACGCCAGCTTTCTTAAGAACCTCAAGGGTGTTATATACAGTAGCAAGTGACATGCTTGGATATTTTTTTGATACAGCTTTGTATATATCCTCTGCAGTAGGATGTTCTTTATTGCCATCGAGATACTCTATGATGGCAAGCCTCTGTGGTGTCACCTTAAGTCCTATCTCTTTTAAATCCCTTATATCCATAATCTTAACCTATAATTACTATTTCCAAAAAAATATTATCAAATTAGAATTACTTTTGTCAATACCCCTTATATCTTATGTGGATAAAAACGGAATAGTAAGAGGCAAGCCTGCCAAAAGGTTATATGAATCAACATGATTTCCTCTCAATAGTGGATGTATAAATGTCACTCCACCAGGTCCCCCTCCTCAACTCCAAAGAGTCTGAGGATACGCAATGATGCTGGAAGTATCTGATTATTTATATAATATTCTGTATCGACCCTCTTTAAATCAGCAAACTCCACTGGTTGTGCCCTATCACTGATCGAGCCCTTACCTTTCTCGATAACAAATCCTATCACACTTCCCTCATCCACTGTTATACCCCTATCAATTAACTTCTTTGCAGCAGAAACATGTGGAAGGAGTTGTTTGTATTCATTGATCGGTTTTGAGAGTTGTTCATATACAACCAGATCTCTGAGTTCACAATCGAGCCTCTTAAGCTTTCTGATCCTTTCTCTTATAAGATTAACAGACCCTCTAATATCCCTTTTTTCGAGAATAAGTCTTAATATCTCTTCCTGTGTCTTCTTCGATACAGGAGACCAGTCCCTTCTTACCCTCTCGAGACCTCTGATCTTGAGGAGCCCTCTTTCATTTATCAATGCATACCTCTTTTTAGCAGTTCCTCCACCTATCTCCCTTGGAATGAATATGCCCCTCAGATATATATCCTCAAGTTCTATGTGCATTATCCCTGGAAGTTCCTTGTTTACCCTCTCAAGAAAATTAATTACATCCTCTCTTCTTCTGCCATTCATCGCTATGAATGCAGAATCAGTATCTCCATAAAGGGGTGTGAATCCCTCCTTTTCTGACCTTTCCATAATCCATTGTATCCAGTACCTGCCATATGCAGTTATAGATTCTGCACATTCTTTGGAATACCACTTGCTTGCAGGAAATGCATAGTATCCATAACTTGCATTCGCAATGGTCTTTATTGCCTTCTGTTTTGTATCGAGTATATGGTATTCATGGCTCGATCTATCAAATCCCTTCATCTCGTCCTTAATCCTCTGTCTCTCCTTAAGGAGTTCCTCTATCACACGAGATTCGAATCCCTTTTTCTCCATACAGAACCAGTATGGGAGTTCAGGTACCTTATGGACAAGATCCTTACAGCAGGCACAATTAAGTGTCTCTGTAGATATATTGTAAGTAGATGCTATTGATGGATAAAGAGAGGCAAAGTCAATAACCGCAATATCCTCATGTAACCCCTGCACAGGCTCCTTCACAAAACCACCTGTGTAGGTCTCTTTCTGTCTCTTCTTTATCTCATCAAAGGTGGGTTGGTTTGGAATAATCCTTTTCATCTCCTTTGCCCTTTTTGTGTAATACCATTCAACGAGCTGGCTATATGTCATTCTCGATACATCGAAGAGACTCTGTCCCACAATACCTGTCAATCCATATATCTGTGGTAATAAGACCATGGAGAGTCTGTATGTAAGTTCAGAATCCTTAAGTGAATATTCTGCGAGTTTTTCTATCCTTTTTCCTTCCCTCCATGCCTCGAGTATATCTGAATACTCCATCTCTATCTTCTCATCGCCAAGTATCTCTGATGATACTGCATCGAGGCTCAAAACCTCTGTCTGGAGGATGGATGAAAGGATATTATTCACAAAATTAAATATATCGATATGAACCCTTCCTATTAATCTTGCAGTCGTCACCCTTGCCCTTTTCGAGAGATTTATACCCGATCTGTCTAAGGAAAGGTTATCAAGGTTCAATTTAAGTCTCTCTGCTCTCTCTTTTAAGACCACGAAATCAAAGAGATCTGAATTAAATCCCGTGATGACATCAGGATCCTCATCCTCTATAATCTCCATGAACCTCCTTATTAGGCTCTTCTCATCCCTTACAACCTCGACATACTCTGGATAATCTCCATTTTTATATGTAAAAACCTTTTTCAATCTATCTCCATATATAGAGAGCATCACTATCTGTCTTTCACCTCTCTTCTCTTCTAGGACCTCTGTATCGAAGGAAATGACCTTCAATGGATATAATTCACCATCGAACTTTTTTATCTCCTTTGCCATGAGAATGATATCAGATATAAAATCTCCATCTCTTCTCTCTCCTTCCACCTCAAGCCATGTTAGAGATGAAATACCTCTCTCAATGAGATAACTCCTGTAAAATCCTATCTGGTATTCATATTCATCAAGGATACTTCCTGTACCACCCCTCTTCTTTTCAATAGTCTTTATAATGTCCCTTATCTTCTGGGTATCCTGAGGAAGATAGGTATATAATTTTAGAAAAATCTTCTCCTCGCCATGGACAATCCTCTCTTCAGTCTCGATTCTTTTGATACCTATATCTTGTTCTTTAAGTCTGTCCTCTATGTCCTTCTTTGCTTTCTCGATCTGAAAAGGTAGAACATAAAAGTATGGTTCAAATGTCGGATCTATTACTGTAATCCTTTTACCATCAGCCGTCCGTCCGAATAAGACAATGAATATGCTTCCATCAAAATCAGAATAATCAATGTCTATAAGGAAAAATTTCATAAGACTACATATCTTTTCTACTCATTGCCCTTATGATGTCTATCTTGCCTATTATCCCTATAAGTCTTCCCCCACTCATGACAGGTAATAGATGCACCTTCTTTTCAGACATTATGGTGGCAATCTCATCAAGAGGTGTGTCCTCGGTTACCGTAATTGGTTTCCTGGTATAGATATCTTCGACCCTTGTAGCAGTTATGCGCTTTATCTCTTCCTTAATCTTTTTATTCGTCTCGAGGATTATAAAGGCATCGAAGATCCTTAAGGCAGTGGGTATGTGTAATCTCTTTGAACGATTTATGAGATCATTCTCTGTAACGATACCGATAAGATTTCCAGAATCATCCACAACAGGTGCGCCACTTATCTTATTCTCAATAAGGATGCTCGAGAGCTCCTCGATGGTTGTATCGGGCTTTACAGTAATCACTTTATGTGTCATTATATCTTTTGCCTTTAACATAATAACCTCCTCACTCAATGACTTGAGAACCTCGACAATTTTTGAGGGTGTGAATGGTTTTTCAAGAAAACCATTCACACCAAGACTCCTCATCTCATTAATGACATAATCCTCAACATATCCTGTTGCTATGACTATTTTGAGTTTAGGATTAATCTTTCTTAATTCAATATATGCATCCCTTCCATTCATCTTTGGCATTATCATATCGAGAATCACAAGATTAATCTTATCTCTGTTTTTAAGATAAATATCTATCGCCTCTCTGCCATCTGATGCCTTAATAACACTATAACCATATGTCGTGAGAATATCCGTTAGAAGATCCCTCACAAATTCCTCATCATCCACCACAAGTATTGTTCCTTCACCTCGTAAAGATTCAGTTTCTATTTTTCTTTCTACTCTAAATTCTCTCTCCACAACAGGAAGTGCTATAGTGAATGTAGCACCTCTTCCAACCTCGGTATCGATATCAATAATACCATTATGATTCTTTATAATCCCATAAACCATCGAAAGCCCCATACCTGTTCCATCAGGTTTTGTGGTAAAGAAGGGTTCGAATATCCTCTTTTTAGTCTCTTCATCCATACCTGTACCTGTATCTCTGACCCTCACAACCACATACCTCTTCTTTCCTGACTGAGGGTCTACTTCCAACTCTGTATTTGATGTCTCAATAGTAAGAACACCTCCATGTGGCATTGCATCCCTCGCATTAAGGCATAGATTAAGAATGGCATGCTCTATCTGTGAAGGGTCAGCCTCTGTTATCCAAAGATTCGGTTCAAGGATGGTTTTTATCTCTATAATCCTGTCAAAGGAATTCCTTATAATCTTATAAAGATCTTCGACTATATGGTTGAGGTTAACTGGCTCCATAACATACTTACCTTTTCTAGCAAATCCAAGGAGTTGCCTCGTAAGCCTAGATGCCCTTTCTGCAGATGTCTCGATTATATTCAATTGCCTGATGATATCTTCATCATGTATCTTCTCCTTTATGATCGATAGATATCCAAGAATAATCTGCAGTATATTATTAAAGTCATGAGCAACGCCACCTGCAAGCCTGCCTATAGCCTCCATCTTCTGGGACTGATATAACTCCTCTCTCAATACCCTTTCAGCCTCTATCCTTTCCTGAAATTCAAATTCCGATGCTATTATCTCTCCGACTGTCCTAAAAAACTTTATATCAGTGTCATCAAACCTTTTTTCCTTTCCAAAGGCATTAATAATACCCTTTACAATTCCATCTCTACTCATAATAGGAAAACCTATATATGATTCAGCCTTTGTCTTCTGAAGAAACTGAGAATCAGGAAACTTCTTCCACGCATCCTTTTCCTCTATATGCATATGCTTTTTCTGTACCACTCCTTCACAAGGTGTTCCTTTAAGGGAGAGTCTAAAGTCTTTTTTTAACTCACCACCTGTGTACATCGAAATCACATGGACTGTATTTCCATCAGGAAAGACTTTTGCAATAAGGGAATCCATCTTGAAGATAATCGAGATCAGTGTAACTACATCATCACAGAACTCACTGCCCCTCTTAGGGAGTGAGATACTATAAAGGGTCTCTATAATTTCCTTCTCTTTTCTCACACTCTCAAGCAATCTCTTGAATTCATCACTCAGAAATTCGAATTCTGCTATACCCTTATAATTAGGAGATTCACCCATCTTTAATTTTTTGATGATAGAATTTACAGGTCTGTTTATTAATCTAAAGATCATTATGGATAAAAGTAGAGCTATAGAGGAAAAAAGAAGGAAAAAGATGGTATATACTCGTTGTATCTTAACAAAGAGAGGTTTGAATCTTTCCTCTGACTCGAGTATTATAATTCTCCAGTTCCAAGGCTCAAAATCGATCCGATATCCATAATAGATATCTCCATCGCTTTGTATCTTCACTGCGCCTCCTAATTTTATCTCCTGAATCTTCTTTATTAAAGAATCTGTTAAATTATCTAACCTCAAAACAGGAAATGAACCCTGAAGGATTACTGTCTGAAGTTCTCTTTGCCTTACAAAATTCTCGATCTCACCTATTGTATACGCCTTTGTTATCCTTATACTCTTTTCATCTTCATAAAGTCCCCTTTCTACCAGTTTGTCGAGATTTTTATCACATATAAGATAAACCTCCTCTGTAATATCACGAAGACTCTTCTCGATCTCATGAGTCAAAAAATCTTTTATTATATCCATCACAAGGAAATAGATAGTGGCAGTAAAGATAATGAATATTAGAAAAATAGTTATATTTATCCTGAAGACAAGACTCTTTCTTATGCCTCTTAGTAACTTCATTTTAATATAATAGGCTCTGAATTCTTTATCTCTTTAGGCCAAACGACCACCTTTTTTCCATCCTGCCACTGGATAATGACATTCCTATGTTTCACCTGAAGCCCTCTTTTATCCACACCATATCTACCTAATATGGTCAATACATCCATACTTGAGAGTTTATTTATGATCTTCTTTTTATCAAAAGAACCTGTTTTATTTATCGCATATTCAAGGAGTTGACCTGCTGCAAAGGCAGCTGCAGCATGGTAGGAGGGTTCAGTCTTGAATCTCTTTATATACTCATTATAGAATTCAATACAACAGGGTGTAAGAAACCCTCCAATGTATTCCCACATGGATGATGAAAATGTAAGGTCTGCATCACTACTAAGCCTTTTTTTGTAATCATAAAGCACAGGACCCACAGATGCAAAGTATGCCTTTGGATACCAATTTATTCTTTTGAGTGAGAGTCTTACATTCATAGATTCATCTAAATGACCACAAACAATCACTGCCTCAGATAGTGCATTCTTTGCCATCATAACATATAGATCCATCTTCTCTTCACCCTTTTTAAACACCTCGTATAATACAGTCTTTAGCCCAAATCTATCTGCCCACATCTTTACTCCCTTTGCAAGGTCAAGGGAAAAAGAATCGTCTGAAGAGAGTATCGCAATCCTCTCAATACCATATCTTACAAGGATCTCGAGAAACCCAACTGCATACCTACTTGCAGGAGAATAAAGACCGAATATATTTCTGTAACCCTTTTCCCATAATCTATCTGCTGATTCTCCGGAAATAATAATGGGATAACCTGATTCTGCCACAATCGGAAGGATCGCCTCTGTTATCTCACTGGAATATGGGGCAAATAAAAGATCTACCTTCTCTTCATTGATCAATCTCTCATATATCCTTTTTGCCTCATTAGGATCACTCTTATCATCCTCAATAATGAGCTTTACCTTTTTTCCAAGGATGCCATCTTTTCTATTAACCATCTCCTGCCATAGTAGAAAACCATTCCTCTGCTTAATGGCAATAGATGAATATTTCCCTGTAATGCCAAGACTCAATCCTATCCTGAGTGTTTCAGAAATGGCTAACTGTGGCAAGAGGATAAAGAATATAACTAATAGCGTTCGTACCATTATATCGATTATATCAGATTTTAAGAAAATTTTTTCAGTGTGTAATTATTTTTATTTTCGTTCGGCTTTGAGATCTCTAAAAAAGAGCTTTCATAATAACCTAAACACTAAGGGCAATGGCTACTACACAAAAACCTTATCACTGAGGCAAAGATGGTTAAAAAACTTTTTTAGATCCTGATTCTGAGGTCAATGATATAGAACATCCATGATATCTTAAACCGCAGGATACCGAGAAATAGTATCCTGCGCGATAATCTTTATACAAAGATTGTGCTGTCTGCTGAGAGGCTAAACTCTACGAATTTATCGGCATCAGCAACCTCTACTCCATCTATCAGATCCTCCTTTTTATACCCAAGCATCTGCATAGTGGCTGAACATGCTATGAGTTTTACACCTGCATCCTTACACATCTGAAGCATCTCAGGAATCGTTGCCCACTTTACATTCTTAGCGAGTTCAGGAAGGTTCTCCATCCCCTGTGGCGGAGAAAGTCTCTTATTGTACTCCTTATGGAGTATATTCAAACCACCAAAAGCAAAGAAGACCCTCACATCAGTATCGAGTGTTTGAGCAGTAGCTGCTATAACAAGGGGTGCATATGCCATATCGAGAGTCGCTTTACTGGCAATAATAGCCATCCTCTTCTGTGCCATGATTTCCCTCCTTTTTGTGGATATATCTTAGACCAATGGTCTATAAAATATATTACAAAATATTTATATGAATTGTCAATAAGTATAGAAATTATGAAACTAATATAGTTTAGAATGAGTCCAGACCTATTAGTCTTAAGAACAGTCAAACTGGGTTAAAATAAATAATGGTATATCTATTTAAAGCCTTCCTTAAAAAAGCAATATTTCTCAGAAGAACGAATAGATTTATAGTAGAGTGCCTGATGGATGGTGAGACTATCACGAGCCATCTACCAAATTCAGGAAGTCTAATGGAATATATGATACCTGGAAAAAAAGTTTATCTCTATAGAAATAAGAAAAATAAAAGAAAGACTGAATGGACTGTATTCTCAATAGAAAAGGAAGATCATCCTGTATTTATTCACTCTTTTATGACCAATACCATAGTGCAAGAAATGCTCAATAACAAGATGTTTGAAGAACTCAAGGAATGGATTGTCATAAAAAGAGAATATAGGCATAAAAAAAACAGATTCGATTTCCTCTTAAAAAAGGATAATATGAAGATGCTCCTAGAGGTTAAATCCTGCACCTTGTGGGGTAAAAGGATAGCAATATTTCCAGATGCTATAACAGAGAGAGGAAGAAGGCACATAATTGAACTCAGTAAAGCCGATATTTCTGGCTGTATTCTCTTCATCGTGCACTCACCGCGGGTCGATTACTTTTTACCCAATTATCACACAGATTTTGAATTCTCAAAGACTCTTTATAAGATGAGAAGAAGATTACTTATTATTGCATACGGACTCATATGGGCTAATGACCTTAATATTTTAGGCATAAAAAGACTTAAAATACCATGTGAGATATTAAAAAAAGAGATGAAAGATATGGGGAGCTATCTCCTGATACTAAGACTCAATGAATCAAAAAATATCTTAGTAGGAGGACTCGGTCCATTATATTTTAAAAAAGGTTATTATGTATATGTAGGGTCAGGGATGAAAAATTTATCTAAAAGGATACTAAGGCACAAATATCAGAAGAAGAGACTTTTCTGGCATATCGACTACCTTAGAGAAAAGGCTGAGTATATAAATATCCTGCCAGTAAGGTCATCTGAAAGACTTGAGTGTGAGCTTGCAAAAAATCTCTCAAAATTTTCAGACTGGTTTATCAAAGACTTTGGTTCATCAGACTGCCCATGTAGAAGCCATCTCTTTGGTTTCAATGAGAATCCTTTAGAAAAAGAAGACTTTATCGATTTACTGCTCTATTACAGGATTGATAGACTAAATGAAATATATGGACTTTAAAAATCTATTGATAACAGGTCCAGCTGGCTCAGATAAGACAACCTCATCTCGTGATTATACATTTACCATAAATTCCCCTTCTATAAAGGGGTGGCAAAAAATCCCCTCTTTAGAGGGGCAGAAGTGTTCTCCTGACTGGGTAGTTGCAGACATACTTTTAAAAGCGGAAAAAAGGAGAGCACCAAGATAGAGCAAATTAAAATAGAAGTTCAGGAGATTGGAATAACAGAGAATTAGCCTCTTCACCAACTCGCTAAGCCTTGAAAATCAAGAACTCACGAGCATCTTCAATTTTCCCTTACCGCATCTTACATGCAAGCCAAAAGCAAAGCAATCTCTTTATTTTCAAGATCTTTTGAGATTCAATCGTCGCTATCGCTCGTTATAATGACACCTAAGACCCCTTTGGTTATTGAACAGTCTCGAGGATATTATAGATATACTTGAATGGGAAAGGATATGAAAAGAGATTTGTGATTTTAGAATTGCAAAAGGTTATTGGAATCTGATTTTAGAAAAAGAGAGATTAAAAGATTTACTTTTATCAGATAGATATAAAATCTTGGCATTGTCAGAGATTTTGGAAGAAAAAATTTAAGATGATGTAATGCGATTAGAAAATATTGTTATTTTAGTAATAAAAAATCTATTGACCTGTTCTATAGAAAATATGCAAGGCGTTTTGAGACAGAGAATTTGCGTTACGATAAAACTTAAAAGGTTGATATTAAGAAAATAGAACAAAATATCGGTAGTGTCAAGATTTTTGTGCAAATTTTTTCAAGATTTCTTTTTTCATTGTATA
>FWWM01014667.1_pt1 | contig 12220 bp, 9 predicted proteins | sample 2228351 | NCBI WGS metagenome assembly FWWM01 (sample SAMEA103939774, study PRJEB20133) | metagenome | reverse complement strand
CCCTGGTGTTCGGCCAGGAGACGAACCTGACCATCTTTCTGGGGCACACCGGCGTGGCGATCATGGTCACGCTGCTGTGCTCGCTGTTCGTGTCTCTCACCCTGATCCCGCTGGGTGCTGCCAAACTGCTGAGTGGACGTGAGGTGAGCAAGGGCGACTGGATGTCGCGCTGGCTGACTTCCCGGGCGGAGCGGCGGCAGGCGCGGGCGGGTCATCCGCTGCCGGCGCCGCGGCCGGCGGTGGAACGCTATCTGTCCGCCATGAGCTGGACGTTGAGCCACCGCTACCTCTTCGGCCTGGTCGTCGTGCCGCTGGTGGTGGCAGGCTCCTTCATGGTCCTGATGCGCCTTCCGGACACCTCGATGGAAGCCGAGGAGATGCGGGACCTGGCGATCCAGTACGAGTTCACGGAGAACTACCACTACCTCAAGATCGAGCAGGATTTCGTCAATCCGGTGGAGCGCTTCATCCTTGACCACCGCGAGGAGTTCAAGATCAAGGATGTTTACAGCTTCTACGGCAACAACGAGGCGATGACACGCCTCTATCTGGACGTCGAGCGGGTCGGGTTCGACGAGTTGAAGGAGATCCGCAGGAAGATCGCCGACGGCCTGCCGGTCATTCCCGGCGCACAGATCCGGCTGGGAGGTCAGGAAGGCGGAGAGAACCGGAACTGGATCGGGGTCTCCCTTTACGGCGAGGACCCCGGACGCCTCATGGACCTGGCGCGCGAAGCCCGCAAACGGATGCGCCAATCCGGCAAGTTCTCGGAAATCCATACCGCCCTGGACCGGGGCCAGCAGGAGGTTCAGCTCGTGCTCGATCGCCAGGTCGCCCGCCGTTACGGGATCTCTCCCCAATCGGTGGCGGGCATCCTGGGCATCGTGCTGCGCGGACGGGAGATCCGGGGCTTCCAGACTCCGGACGGCGAGATCGACATCTGGGTCAAGCTCCAACCCGGCGACCGCGAGAACCTTGAGGACCTGGAGTCGCTGGTGGTGGGCGGCGGACCCAATGGAGAACAGATTCTGCTTTCCCAGGTTGCCGACCTGCGCATCGTGCGCACCCCCGGCAGCGTCCAGCGGGAGGACCGCCGTACCTATACCGGGCTGTTCTGCAACTATTCCGGCGACAAGCGGGACGAGGGCCAGAAGCTGGTCAGCGAGATCATGAACAGTTTGGAGTACCCCGACGGTTACAGCTGGACGTTCGGCTTCTGGACCCTGCGCGGGAGCAAGGAGAATCAGGAGTTTCTGTTCAACATCCTGCTCGCCCTGTTCATGGTCTACTTCGTGATGGCGTCGCTGTTCGAATCCCTGTCCCACCCCTTCGCCATCATGATCTCTCTGCTGTTCGCCTTCGTGGGAGTCGCCTGGTTTCTGCTGATCACCGGCACTCCGTTCAACATCATGGCCCAGATCGGAATCCTGATCCTGATCGGGGTGGTGGTCAACAACGGCATTGTGCTCCTCGATCACATCAACCACCTGCGGCGCGCCGGGATGACTCGGGCGCACGCCATTCGGGAAGGCTGCCGCGAACGGTTCCGGCCGATCCTGATGACTGCAGCCACCACCGTGGTGGGCTTGATCCCGCTGGCGGTGGGCAGCAGCTCGCTGTTCGAGCTCCGGTACTTCCCCATGGCGCGCACTCTGATGGGAGGACTGATCGCTTCGACGGTGCTGACTCTGGTGGTCCTGCCCACCTACTATGTGCTGGTGGACGATCTGGCCGAAGGGATGCGCCGCCTGTGGCATCGGACATCCGCCAGGCCCGAACCGTCGCCCTCGGCATCGCCCGCTGAAGAGACCGCCCAGGCTTGAGGGAGGATCGCGGCGGCCCGCCGAGGCGACCTCAGGGGTCCAGCCGCGCAATCTCCCAGCCGCCGATCGACAGCGTATAGAGGAACCGGTCATGCAGGCGGTCGGGCCGTCCCTGCCAAAACTCGAAGGCTGCGGGACTGACCACAAAACCGCCCCAGCTTTCAGGACAGGGAGGTTCGTTACCTTCCCACTCCCGCTCCGCCGCCTCCATCCGCCGCTCCAGGTCCTGCCGCGAGGGACAGATCTCGCTCTGGCGTGAGATCAGAGCCGCCAGCCGGCTCCGGCGCGGACGTTCGGCGAAGTAACCCATGGAGACTTCGCGGGAAGTACGGGAGGCGGTCCCGGCGATGCGAACCTGGCGCCCCAGCTTCTCCCAGTAGAAAAGGAGTTCCGCTTTCGGATTGGCGGTGAGGTCACGGGCTTTGGGGCTTCCGTAGTTGGTAAAGAAGACGAAGCCCTGGCGGTCGAAACCTTTCAGCAGGACATAACGGGCTGAAGGCCGGCCGTGCACATCGGCCGTCGCCAGCACCATGGCGTTGGGTTCGGCGACGCCGGCCCTGACGGCATCCTCAAACCAGATGGAAAACTGGTCGAAGGGATCGGGGCGGAGGAGGTTCCGCCGCAGCGGTGGGGCTTCGTACTCGCGGCGCAGGGACTCCAGAGACCTTTCGGACGACATGCGCCCATTATGATTCACTGCCGGCAGGGGCGCGGGGGTGACGCCGCGGAGGTCAAATGCCCACCAGTTTGCGAGCCCGGATCAGGAACCCGGTGTGGGCGACCATGCGGTGGAACGGCCGCATCGCCTGTTCGGCCACTTCCCAGCTCCGTTCCAGGGTCTCGCGGGTCTCCACCAGCTCCCAACCCGGCGTCTCCTGCAGGCTGCGCACCGTCTGATAGACCTGGGTGACCGTAGGCAGCCAGGCCAGCAGAATTCCCCCCGGTCGCAGGGCGCGCCACGCGGAGTCTTGGGCCCGGTGCGGCTCGGGGACGTCCAGCAGGACCAGATCCAGATCCTCAGCTTCGAAGCCTTCGTAGATGTCGCCGTGAACGGTTTGATGAACGGCGCCGGGATCGCCCATCAGTTGGTGGGCGGCACGGATGTTGGCCAAAGCGGCTTCGATGAATTCCTCCCGGCGCTCCCAGGAGATCAGGAGGCCCGCCGGGCCGATCGCCCGCAGCAGGAAAATGGACGCGGCCCCGGATCCGATGCCGGCCTCCAGTACCCGGGCTCCCCTGAACAGGTCACCGCGGACCACCAGCGTGGCCAGGTCCTTGGGATGGAGGATCGAGGTCCGGCGTTTGAGGCGTTTGAGGATGAAGTCTTCCAGGGTGAGCCGGGCGCAGACCACAGGCACCCCGAGGCTGCCGGACAGCAGGGTTCCCGGGGGACTGCCGATGATCGCATCGTGGTCCAGGTGTCCGGTGCGGGGATGGTGGAACTTGGACCCGGCGCGCAACTGGACGATGTGGCGCTGTCCCTCCGGTTCCACCAGCATGACCGGTTCGCCCTCACGGAATGGAGTCCGCACCGCCTCGGCGGGCACAAGGTCGCTCCCCATCACGCCTCTGAGGATAGCGGTCCCCGCCCGGCTTCGCCACCACCGCCTGCGGGTGCCCAGGATTGCGATTCTACCGACGACCGCGAAGCTGCGTTTCCCTGGAGCCCCGTAGCTCCGCAACCCGTGAACGGCGCGAGACGCCGACGGCGTCGGTTCAGCATTCAGAGCCTGGGGCAAGCCCGCCGGGCGCCGCCCCAGGGAAGACGGACCCAAGATGAGTGTCAAAGCCCTGAAAGGGCGGCCTCAGTCCCGTGCGCCGAACCTTCTCGGGTGCAACGCCCGTGAAGCGTGAGTGCCCAAAAAGCCCCGCGCCGGACACGGCTCAGCACCCCTGCAGCGTACCACCGGACCGTGCCGCGGGGATGGTTGCGCGTGAACCCTCTGGCACCCCTTCAGGGTGCAGGCATCCTCCTTCCTGCCCGCCGTTCCGGAGGTCTCCGCTGCGCTCCGACCTCCGGCGACTCTCTGGCATCCCCTCGGCGATGCCGTCTCTGGCCCGTGGCCCGGCAAAGTACGCTGAAGGCGTGCGACAAACTCAGCATCCGTCCGGGATGGACGGCCCCGACACCCGCGGAAGCCTGTTTCCGCCTTTCCCGTCCCGGCTGCCTCCGAACCGACCGGACAGGCCTGCGAGTTAAGCAACACCAATTCAGTGGACGGGCGGCAGCTTCTTGATCCAGCGCAGGCTGTTCTTCTGGGTGGTGGAGATCGCGGCCAGACGCTCCCGGTAGTAAGGGTTGGAGTGCTCGATGAGCAGCGGATTGTCGGCGTGGTCCAGGAACAGCCAGCGCCCCTTGCGGCTGTCTTCCACCTCAATCGCCGGCACCCCCACCTCGCTGCGATCAACCGTCAGCTTGACCGTGGTCCGGCCTTTCAACTCCAGAACCACCGGAAACGCATTCAGCAGAACTTTGGCTTTCCCCTTCCCGGACAGTTCGGCGAACAGGTCCTGGGAAAGCCACTTGATGAGGGTGTCCGAGGACTCGCTGTCCACTCCGGGTTCAAACAGCCCCGACAGGGTCAGCTTGCGGGCGGAGCGAACCGCCTTCCGGGACAGGTGCACCGTTCCCTGATGGCTCTCCGACTCCCACTCCATGACCCGGTCCGGCAGAAACCGCGCGATCCGCACCACAAACTGCCGTTCCTGATCCGCGGCGGTGTTGTGGTAGATCAGCACGGTGTGCGGGCCGAACTCAGGAATCGCGGACGTGGAGCCCGGGGCCCCCTGGACCCAGAGCCAGACGGACATGATGCTCCACATACTTGCTGATGATGTCCGCTTCCAGGTTGACCCGATCCCCCTCGCGGAGATCGGACATGTTCGTGACTTCCATGGTATGGGGAATGATGGTGACCTCAAACCAGTCTTCTCCCACGCCCGAGACCGTCAGGCTGATTCCGTTGAGAGCGACACTGCCCTTGAATACACAGTACCGCAGAACCTCGTCCGGAGCTTGGACCCGAAACACCCAGGAGTTCCCCTCGATCCGGATGCTCCGGACCCGTCCGGTGGCATCCACGTGTCCCTGCACCAGATGTCCGCCCAGGACGTCGGACAGCCTGACAGGGGGCTCCAGATTCACCGTCGAGCCGGGACTCTTGTCTCCCAGATTGGTGCGACGAAGTGTTTCCGGGGTGGCGTCCACCTCAACCCACCTGCCGCCTTTGTCGGTCACCGTCAGGCAGACTCCGTCCACACTGATGCTGCCGCCGCGTTCCAGCTCGTCCCACACCCCGGAGCATTCGAAGCGCAGGGTGACTCCGCCTGCCGCCTCCCTGATCTCCAGGATCTTTCCTTTCTCCCTGACAATTCCCGTGAACATGGTCAGCTCCGCCGTCGAGTAGGGCTTCTTTCAGCGCTGCCGGCGCGAACCCGACCGGGGAGGGCGAACCGCTCGGCCCGGGCGGTGTGCCATTCGCCGCCGGCTCGGGTGCGCCGCCGGCTCCGCCGGGTCCGCTCCGCCGCGGCCGGTCATCGCCTGGCGAAGCTGGTGAATCTCCCGCTCGGTCAGTTCCCGCCACTGACCCGGCCGCAAACCTGCCAGAGTCAGCGGACCAATGGCGACCCGCCGCAGACGCATCACCCAGCAGCCGATCGCCTCGAACATCCGCCGGATTTGCCGGTTCCTGCCCTCCCTCAGCACCACTTCAAACCACATGTTGGGGGAATCCTTGAGGCAGCGGATGGTGCAGGGCGCAAAGGTCTCGTGTTCCGACAGGGAAAGTCCCCGCCGCAGGAGGTCCAGCCGGGCCTCCGCCGGCCGGCCGGCCACCTTGACCTGGTAAACCTTCGGCAGGGTTCCTGCACGGGTCAGACCGCGGGCCATGCCGCCGTCGTTGGTGAGGACCATCAGACCTTCGCTCTCGTAGTCCAGGCGCCCGGCGGGATACAGGCGGAACCGGCAGGGAACCAGCTCGGTCACGACCCGCCGGCCTTCGGGGTCGGAAACGGCACTCAGGACCCCGGCCGGCTTGTGCACGGCGAAATAGACCAGCGGCTCCGGCTGGAGCAGCCGACCGTCAACCTTGATGTGGTCCCGGTGGGGATCGGCTTTGACCCCGAGTTCGGTGACTTGACGGCCGTTGACGGTTACCCTGCCCTGGCGGATCAGCTCCTCGGCCTTGCGCCGGGATGCAACCCCCGCGCGGGCGATGATCTTCTGCAACCGTTCCAAGCGCTGCTCGTTCACGACAGTCCTGCCGTCGGCCCGGCGGGGCGACACCCGAAGGCCGGCCGCTTCAAGGTACCACGAATTCGACAAAGTCCTTGATCATGCGGGCCGTAAGTCCCCAGATCACTTCTCCCCGGTAATCCCAGAAATAGACCTCCCGGACCCGTCCCCGCACCTTGCGCAGCTCCACCGCCGGCGGCGTGTCGGCAAAGAAGCGCACCGGGACTTCAAGAACGTACGCCACTTCCACGGGATGGGGGTGGTAGACCGTCCCGGAATCCACCATTCCCACCACCGCCCGGACGCGAAGGCCGGTAACCGCCCGGTATTCGTGAAACAGGCCAAGCACCTCGACTGATTCCGGGGGGACCCCGAGCTCCTCGGCGGTTTCCCGCAGCGCGGTTTCCACCAGATCGGCGTCTGACGCTTCACGCAGTCCGCCGGGAAATGAAATCTGCCCCTTGTGGGTGGCGACCGATTCGGTCCTCCGGGTCAGCACGAAGCAAAGGTCCGGGTTCCTTTGAACCAGCCCCAGCAGGACCGCTGCCGGTCGGCCCCGGGCGAGGGTGCGGCAGCGCAGGACCGCCAGCTTGGCCCGAATGGTGGCGCGATCGTCCATGGGGTCAGATCATTCCGTACACTTCCTCCGCGATGTCCACCGGGGGTACGTGCCAGATCTGTTCGTTGTACTCGCGGATGGAACGGTCGCTGGAGAAGCGGCCGATACGGGCGACGTTCAGGATGGACATGCGCTGCCAGGCGTCCGCATCACGAAACGCCCGGGCCGCCCTGTCCTGGGCTTCCAGGTAAGCGTCGAAGTCCGCCAGCACGCAGTAGAAATCCCGCTCCAGCAATTCACCGGTCAAGGGGGCAAAGATGCCCGGTTCATCGGGGTTGAAGAAATCGCCAGCCACCGCATCCAGGGCCTCCCGCAGCCGCGGGCTCCGCTCATACCACTCCCGCGGTCGATAACCGGAAGCCTTCAGCTGGACCACTTCATCGGCGTTCAGGCCGAAGATGAACATGTTTTCGGCCCCCACCTCGTCCCGGATCTCGATATTGGCGCCATCCAGGGTGCCGATGGTGAGAGCACCGTTCAGGGCGAACTTCATGTTGCCGGTCCCCGAGGCTTCGTAGCCGGCGGTGGAGATCTGCTCGGAAAGGTCGGTGGCGGGGATGATCTTCTCCGCCAGGGAAACCGAGTAGTTGGGAAGGAAGACCACCCGGAGCCACTTCTCCACCACCGGGTCCCGGTTGACGCGGGCGGCCACTGCATGAATGAGCTTGATGACCAGTTTCGCGTCATGGTAGGCGGGGGCGGCCTTGCCCGAGAAGATGACGGTCCGCGGAGTGTAATCGCCCTGCGGGTCGCTGCGGATGCGCAGGTAGAGCGAAATGACGTGCAGGATGTTCAGAAGCTGGCGTTTGTAAAGATGGAAGCGTTTGACCTGCGAATCGAACAGGGAATCGATGTCGAGGGAAACGTCCAGCTCCTTCTCGATGTACCGCTTGAGCAGGATCTTCTGGGACTTCTTGATGTTGGCCCAGGCAGCCCGGAACTCGGGATCTTCAGCAAACGGCTCGAGTTTGCGGAGCTGGGAGAGATCGGTGACCCAGTCTTCCCCGATCCGTTCGGTGATGCACTGGGCCAACAGCGGATTGGCCACCTTCAACCAGCGGCGGGGGGTGATGCCGTTGGTGATGCTGCGGAACTTGCCCGGATAGAGCCGGTGGAAATGGGGGAAAATCCGGGTCTTCAGGATCTCGGTGTGGAGGGCGGCCACGCCGTTGACGGACTGCGAGCCCACAATGGCCAGGTTCGCCATGCGTACCGCCCGCACCGGCCATTCCCGGATCAGGGACAACTCCGCAACAACAGCGTCATCTTCGGTGTATTCGCTGCGCACCCAGTCCAGGAACCGCTGGTTGATTTCGTAAACGATCTGGAGATGGCGGGGAAGCAGGCTGCCGAACAGCTCGACCGGCCACTCCTCCAGCGCCTCCGGGACGACCGTGTGGTTGGTGTAGCCAAAGCAGCGGGTGGTGATGTCCCAGGCTTCCTCCCAACCCAGCCCCTCTTCGTCCAGCAGGATGCGCATCAGCTCCGGGATGGCCAGCGAGGGGTGGGTATCGTTGAGCTGGATGAAAATCTTCTCCGGGAGCTGCCGGCAGTCATCGTGCTTGAGGCGATAGGCCGCCAGAATGTCCTGCAGGGAGGCGGAGACAAAAAAGTACTCCTGTTTCAGGCGCAAGACCTTGCCCTGCATCGAGGAGTCGTTGGGATAGAGGACCTTCGAGATGTTCTCCGAGCGATACTTGTTTTCGACCGCGGCGAGATAGTTGCCCCGGTCGAACTCGCCGAAACTGAACTCGTGCGTGGCCTTGGCGGACCAGAGACGCAGATTGTTGACGGTGTTCGACTTGTAGCCGGGGACGGGGACATCCCAAGCCACCGCCAGCACGTCTTCGGTATCCACCCAGCGCACGCGTTCCCGTCCCTGGGGGTCCCGCCAGGTCTCCGTCCTGCCGAAAAACCGTACCCGGTACTTCAGCTCCGGACGGATCGTTTCCCAAGGGTTGCCGTAGCTTAACCAGTTGTCCGGCTGCTCCACCTGGTAGCCGTTGCGGATCTCCTGGCGGAAGATCCCGAACTCATAGCGGATGCCGTAACCGCACGCCGGCAGACGCAGGGTGGCGAGGGAATCCAGATAGCAGGCGGCCAGACGGCCCAGACCGCCGTTACCCAGGCCCATGTCGTATTCCACCTCCATCAGGTCCTCGAGGATGACGTTGTCGGCCCGCATGATGTCGCGGCACTCCTCGTAGTAGTCCATGTTGATGAGGGTGTTGGCCAGTAGCCGTCCCATCAGGAACTCCAGGGAGAGGTAGTAAACACGGCGGGCGTCCTGTTGCCAGTAAGTCTGTTGGGTGCGCAGCCAGCGGCGGACCAGGCGATCCTTGACCGCCATCGAAAGCGCCAGGTAGTAGTCGTATTCGGTGGCGGTCAGACGGGTCTTGACCAGCCCGAACTCCATATGTTCAGCGAACTGGTTGCGCAGCGAGAAACCCGCTCTGCGAACGGAATCGGTGAAGAAGGTGGATTCCAGCCGGCCGTTGTCGTCTAGCGCCATTCCGAGTCTCCCTCGCTGACCTTGCGTCCGTCGATGAAGACGCCGACAACGTGGGAAGTGTACTCGAGCGGATCGCCATCGAACAGCACCAGATCGGCATCCTTGCCGGGTTCCAGCGAACCCACCCGGTCGGCGATGCCCAGCAGCTCGGCCGCACCCAGGGTAGCCGCCCGCAAGGCCGCTGCTGGAGCCAGACCGTAACGAGCCGCCGCAGCGGCCTCAAACAACAGCACCCTGGTCTTGGGGACGTAGCCCTCGAAACCGGTCTGCAGGGCGAACGGAATCCCGGCCTCGGCCAGTTTGGCCGGCGTCTCCATGCTCAGGTTCTCGGTTTCGCCGAAAGCACGTTGCATGGGGGGATGGACAATCACCGGAAACCCGGATTCCCGCACCCGGTCCAGCACCAGACCCACCTCGGCGGCACCGTCCAGCCACACCCGGATCTTGAATTCCTCGGCGATGCGCAGCGCCGTCAGCAGATCCGCGGCTCGCTGGACGGTGACCAGCAGGGGGACCTCGCCCCGCAGCACGGCTGCCAGCGACTCCTTTTCCAGGTCCCGCGGCGGAGGCTCGCCCTTACCGGGATTTTCCTGCCGCTTCAGGTAGGCTTCGGCCTCCAGCAGGCGGGCCCGCAACATGGCGGCTGCTTTGGCCCGGGTCCCGGGAGAACCCTGGTCCTCACGAGCTCCGGTGCCCAGGGTGCAAGCCACCGCCGCCCAGGGGCGCACCAAGGCCTCCTCGACGGTCCTGCCCGCGGTCTTGACGATCATGGTCTGACCGGAGATCAGTTTGCCGGGACCATGACCGGTATGGATGGTGGTGGTGCCAAAGGAGCGGATCCAGCCCACCAGTGGGTCTTCGGGGTTGTAGGCGTCGATGGCCCTCAGCTGGGGCTGGATCGGTGATGAATTCTCCGTCTGCTCCTGGTCGTGGCTCTGGTTGAGGTAGCCGGTGAGGCCGACCACGGTGTGGGCGTCCACCAGTCCGGGGGTGATCACTTCCGCTTCATGAACGGTGTAGCCCGGGGGAACCGCCAGCCGGCTTCCAACGGCTTCGATCTTTCCGTCACGTACCAGGACCACCCCGTCGGTCAGGGGTTCGCCGGCCATCGTGTAGACCAGGCGTCCCTTGAAAGCGGACTGCGCCGGAAGCGGCGCCAGGGTCAGGAACAGGATGCAAAGCAGTCGACATGCCGGTTTCATTCCGCCACCTCCAGTTCCAGCCACGGGTCGGCCGCCGGCGGCTGGTCGTGCCCGGCGCCATAGCCGCCATAGGCATAGAGCCGGTCCTGGGGCCGGGTCAGGTCAAATACCTTCTTTCCTTCAACCCAAGTCTCAAGAACATGCGTGTAAGTACTGAGGGGATCGCCAGAAAGCAGGATGAAGTCGGCGTCCTTTCCCGGTTCCAGGGAACCCACCCGATCCGCCAGCTCGAGCATGCGGGCCCCGGCCAGAGTGAGTCCTTCCAGGGCCTTTTCGGGACTCATCCCGGCACGTACCGCCAGCGCAGCCGAGCGCAGGAACAGGCGTGAATCGGTAATGGGGTCGTCGGTGTGGAAGCCCACTTCGGCATCCACATCTTCCAGGGCTTTGCCGTTCCGCATGGACACCTCCCGGGTCTCCAGTTTGCCACCCGGGCTGTCCACCACAATGATGGAACTGGCCACTCCCGCCGCCTTGATTTCCGGAGCCACCTTCCACGCCTCGCTGACGTGGTGCAGGACGGTCTTGAAACCGAATTCCCGTCGAAGCCGCAGCACAGTCAGAATATCGTCGAAGCGGTGGGTGTGGTGGTGAACGATCCGCCGCCCGGAAAGCACCTCCACCAGAGCCTCCATGGCCAGGTCCCGGGGCGGGGCTTTCTCGGGGTCCGCCGCGCCGGCTTCCAGTCGTCGCTGGTACTCCTGGGCCTTGACGTACTGCTCGCGCACCAGCGCCGCTGATTTCGCCCGAGTTCCCGGAAACGGTTTGGCCCGACGGGAGTTGGTGCCGTTGGCCATCTTCATGCCGCCGGCGATCGTTCCATCGGCGTTGCGGATCAGCAGATCCTCGGTGGTTTTCCCGTCCCGGAGCTTCAGATACAGGGTCTGCCCGCTCAGCAGGTGACCCGAGCCGGGCATCACATTGACGGTGGTGATCCCTCCCGCCTGGGCCTTCTGGATCCGGGCGTCCCGGATGTTGAGGGCGTCCAGAACCCGGACCTCGGGCTGGATCGGCGCACTGGAGTCGGCCCCTTCCACCTGGCCGATATGGGAGTGGGTGTCCACCAGTCCCGGCATCAGGACCCGCCCCCTGCAGTCGGTGACCACAGCGTCCGGCGGGATCGTCACCGTCTGCCGCGGGCCGACTGCCACAATCCGGCTGCCCTGGATGAGGAGTACGCCGTCCTCGATGGGCGAACCCGAGATGGGGAGGATGCGCGCACCAACGAAGGCATGAATGGGGTCGCCCGGCGGGGCCGCCAGGCCTGAGGCCAGGATTGGAGTTCCCGCCAGAAACAACAGTCGCAACCGAGTCAACCGCATGGTCCAGCTCCTTGTTGTGAGGTTCGCCCGGGACAGGTGCGTCATTTTACAGGAGCGGTGAGCCGAGCCGAAGCCCGGTAGCGGCGGCGGACCTGATAGAGTATCGGGACCGGGCGGCGGCCCGGCCGCTGGCCGCCGCACACAGCACAAACTCGACGGAGAGCTGCTTCATGAGAAATCTGGGAATCACATTCTATCTTGCTTTGCTTGCAGCATTTTTCACTGCCCTTCCGGCTGCCCAGGACGATCAGGACGTCCCCGAAATCGTCCGCCACATGCGGCACGTGAACGAGAACCTTCGGGCCTTGCGGGGACAGGTCGCCGATGTCGGGAGGAAAGAACAGAGCCTCCAGTTGGTGGCCCAGGTACGCCGCCATCTGCAGGCGGCCCAGAAGCTGGAACCGCTGAAAACCCAGGAACTGCCTCCCGCCGAGCGGGAGCCTTTCCTGAAAGAGTTCCGTGCCATGCTGGACAAAGTGCTGGAGGTGGTGGACGCCCTGGAGGCGGC
>FWWM01014665.1_pt1 | contig 12222 bp, 10 predicted proteins | sample 2228351 | NCBI WGS metagenome assembly FWWM01 (sample SAMEA103939774, study PRJEB20133) | metagenome | reverse complement strand
GCCCGGCGTCACCGCGCCGTCCTGCTGGCGCTCACGCTGGTTCTGGTGGCCGCGCCGCTCATACTCGGCACCCTCCGGCTCTTGGGCATCCTTTGAGCTGCGGGCAACCGGCCTGAAATGGTTGAAAACCTCCCGCCCCCGGGTTAGTCTATCCCATCATGAAACCACTCGTTTGGATTCCTTCTCTGGCCGTGGCCCTGCTGTTGGCTTCGCCCGCGGCCGCCCGCCAAATCACCGCGGAATTCGAGGACATCGAGTCTTTCCGCGACTTCTCGGTCTATGGCCTGTCCGCCGAACGGACCCTGTCCATCTTCCGGGCGGAATTCGATCAGGAAGCCGAGCGCCTCGCAAGGCGCTATCTCGCCGAGGGAGAGGTGCTCGAATTGATCTTTACCGACATTGACATGGCCGGCGAAATCCAGCCGTGGCGCAACCGCTACAACGCCGACATCCGCTATGTCGAGAGCATCTACCCGCCGCGCCTGAAATTCCGCTACCGCCTCACGGATGCGGGGGGCAATCTGCTGCTCGAGGGCGAGGAATCGATTACCGATCTGGCCTTTCAGATGAACCCGGCCGCCGCCATTCGTGTGCGCCACGAGCACTTTGTCTATGAGCTGACCCTCTTGGACGACTGGTTGCGCCGGACCGTGCGCGGCCGTTCCCCGGCGTCACCCAACGATTGAGCCTGCCGGGTTGATAAATCCGCCGGAAGGGAGTAATCCCGTTCCATGCGTTTCGCAACCCGCGCAAATCAGCCTCGGCCGTTGTGGCTGTGGATGGTGTTGGTGTTGGCCGTCTGGCCGGCTGCCGCTGACGCGCAAAACAGCCCATTTCTGCGCGACCGGCATGTTGAGGCCGCTCTGGTCGGAGAAAAGGTCCACCTCGAACCAGGCGTCCCTTACCGGGTAGGGCTGCTGCTGCGGCACGATCCCGGGTGGCATACCTATTGGAAATCCACCGCCACCGGCTACGCCACCTCGGTCGCATGGCGCCTGCCGGACGGATTCACGGTCAGCGAGTTGCAATGGCCGGTGCCGAAGGTGTACGCGTTCCAAGGGCTGGTCGATTACGTTTACGAGGGCGAGGTGCTGCTGATGGCCACCCTTGTGCCGCCGGCCGATTGGTTTGAGCCCGAACTGGAAATCGGCTTCACGGCGGAATGGCTGATGTGCGCCGAGGTATGCATGCCGGGCCGGGTGTCCTCCAGCCTGACGGTGCCGGTGCGCCACGGTGCGGCCCAGCCCTCCGCATGGGCTGACCGGTTTGCCCGCGCGGACTTCGCCCTGCCGGCCCCCCCCGTCGCCTATTCCGCCCGCGCCATGGGCGAGGCGCGCACCGTCATCCTCGAAATCCGGGGTACGCTTCCCGACAGCGTCTATTTCTTCGATGACAAGGGCGTTTTCCAACCGGAGCCCGCGGCGCGCGTGCAACGTCCGGCTCCTGATACCTTGCGGGTGGAGCTGAAGCTCGATCCGGCCACCGCCGCCCTGCCGCAGCGGCTGACCGGCACCCTCGCCGGCTTTCCCGGTTGGCCGCAGGCCGATCTGCGGCCCGGCTTGGCCATCGATCTGCCGATACTCGCGGCGCCTGCGGCCTCACTCCCGCCGGACGGTGCAAGCCTCGGCTTGCTGCTGCTGGCCTTCCTGGGGGGCCTGATCCTGAACCTCATGCCCTGCGTGTTCCCGGTGCTCGGGATTAAAATCATGGGCTTTGTGGCGCAAGCCGGCGAGTCGCGCGGCCGCGTCATCGCCCACGGACTGATCTTCACCGGCGGTGTGCTCGCCTCTTTCTGGGCGCTGGCCGGGGTCCTGCTGGCCCTGCGCGCCGGAGGGGAACAGCTTGGCTGGGGCTTCCAACTCCAGTCGCCCGGCTTTGTCTTGGCGCTGACCCTGTTGTTGTTCGCCTTCGGACTGAACCTGAGCGGGCTGTTCGAGGTCGGTCAGTCGGCGGTCGGTGTGGGTGCCGGACTTGTGCGGCGCAGCGGCCTTGGCGGCTCCTTTTTCAGCGGTGTCCTCGCCACCGTGGTGGCCACCCCCTGCGCCGCCCCCTTTCTGGCGCCCGCGTTGGGCGCGGCACTGGCGCTGCCGCCCCTCGCCTCGTTCCTCTTGTTCACCTGCATCGCGTTGGGCCTGGCAACGCCCTATTTGGTTCTTTCCGGGTTTCCCGCCCTGATCGCGCTGCTGCCCAAGCCGGGAGCGTGGATGGAGACCTTCAAGCAGGCCATGGCCTTTCTGCTTTACGCCACGGTCGCCTACCTTCTCTGGGTGCTGGCCGGACAATTGACGGAGGGCGGCGGCTACACCGCCTTCGCGCTGCTGAAGGTGCTCGCCAGCCTCGTGCTGCTCGCCCTCGGCCTGTGGGTCTATGGCCGCTGGACCGCCTACCACCGGCCGCGGCGGGTGCGCACCGCCGGCGCCGCGGTCAGCGTTGCCATCATCGCCGCGGCCATTGCCGCCGGTTTTTCCGGAACACGCCCGGAGAGCTGGGCCGAGCAAGGCCCCACATGGGAAGATTGGGCCCCGGGCAAGGCCGAGGCCCTCGCCGCCGCAGGCCGCGTCGTTTATGTGGACTTCACCGCGCGCTGGTGCGTCACCTGCCAAACCAACAAGGCGGCCGTCTTTTCCTCCGCCCGGGTGCGCGGTCGTTTGCGCGAACTGGACGCCGTGCTGCTGCGGGCCGACTGGACCCATCAAGACCCGGCCATCACCCAGGCGCTGGCTGCATTCGGCCGCTCCGCCGTGCCGTTCAACTTGGTCTACGGTCCCGGCACCCCGGAGCCCATTGTCCTGCCGGAGCTGTTGACCCCGGCAATCGTCCTCGACGCCTTGGAGCGCGCCGCACCCTGAAAATTTACAAGATGTTTTACCCTGAGAGCTTGCAACCCTCCGGAGAGCCCTCAGTATCATTGCCTGAGCAAGCAAACCCGCCCGCTTTCGCCATGGAAAAGATCATCGAAGTCCAGCCGGGCCAAACCATCATTCAACAGGGAGAGGAGGGGTCCGGCTTTTTCATCCTTAAATCCGGCACCTTGGAGGTGTTCAAGGATGACATCCTGCTGGCGGTGATCATGTATCCGGGCACCATCTTCGGGGAGATGGGCGACATTCTCGGCCGGCCCCGCACCTGCACCGTGCTGGCCAAGAACACCGCCCGTATCGCCTACCATCCGATCGAGTCGCTCGACGCTTTGGTGCGCACCAATCCGGAAATCGCGGTCAAGCTCATCCGCACACTGGCCAGCCGTTTGGACCGAACCACCCAAAAGCTGATCGACACCGCCCGGGAAAATCCCCTCTGGTCGACAAAATAAGCCGCTCACGGCAGGGCCCCTTGCGGATTTGGCAAAGCCGGGCACAGTGTTCCGGCATGAAACGGATTCTTTCCAACCTGACACTCTTGACCCTTCTGCCCATGAGCCTGTTTGCCAACAAAGCCCTTGACATTGGCGCCGTCGCGCCGGCCCCGCCGGTGGTCACCCACCTCGGGGAACCCTTGGACCTCGCCGCCCTGTATGCCCGGGGTCCTGTCTTGATCTACTTCTACCCCAAGGCGGATACGCCCGGCTGCACCGCCCAAGCCTGCAACCTGCGCGATAATTTCAGCGCCCTGCAGGCTGCCGGGGTCACGGTGGTCGGTGTCAGCACCGACAGCGTGAAAAGCCAGCGTGCCTTCAAGGAGAAATACGAGCTGCCGTTCATTCTGGTGGCCGATGAGGACCGGACACTGGGGCGCGCCTTCGGCGTCGGCACCCTCATGGGCATGGCCTACAAGCGCCAGACCTTCCTGGTTGTGGACGGCAAAATTGCCTGGCGGGACCTGAACGCGTCTCCTTCCACCCAATCAGCCGACGCCCTCGCGGCGCTCCACGCCCTGAAATCCGGCGAATAGCGCGCGCGCCGCACTGCTACGCGTCCTCGCCGGTCACACGATAGGGTCCGTACTGGTGCTGCAGCCGCACCGGAAGGTTGGCCGTGACGCGCATGGCGCCGTCCTTGGCCCGCTGCCCCTGCACGGCGCCGATTTCATGCAACTGGCTGACCAGCTGGTAGCGGTCGAACGGGATTTCCAATTCCATCGGCAGGACGCGGTCCTCCAGCAATGCCTCGCAGGCGGCGACCAGAAGCGGCAGGCCCGCGCCGGTGCGGGCGCTCACCGGGATCGGCTGGCCGGCCCGGTGCGGCGCTTCCAAGGGGCGCGCGCACAGGTCGATCTTGTTGTGCACGGTGATGATGCGTTTCTCGTCCGCGCCCAGTTCGTGCAGCACCCTGAGTGTGGTCTCACTCTGTTCCCGGGACTCGGGGTGGCTGGCATCCACCACATGAATCAGAAAATCCGCCAGCACAGCCTCCTCGAGCGTCGCCTTGAAAGCGTCCACCAGTTGGTGCGGCAGCCGGCGGACGAAACCGACCGTGTCGGTGAGCAGCAGCTTTTGCCCGGACGGCAGGCGCATTTGCCGGGTGGTCGGGTCAAGCGTGGCGAACAGCTTGTCCTCGGCCAGCACATTGGCGCCGGTCAACGCGTTGAGCAGGGTGCTCTTGCCGGCATTGGTGTCGCCGACGATCGCGGCGATGACCGCCGCCAGCTCCTTCTTCAGCCGCGCGATGCGTTGCCGCACGAGGCGCGCGTCCAACTCGATCTGGGCCTCCCCCTCGCCGCGCTGCGTGATGCCGCCCCCGCCCCGCTGCCGGCTCAGGTGGCTCCACGCGTTCTTCAGCCGGGGCAGCGCATGCTCGGCCCGCGCCAAGTCCACTTGCAGGACCGCCTCCCGGGTGCGCGCCCGCTCGCTGAAGATGTCGAGGATGACCTCCTCGCGGCCCAGCACGCACAGGTTGCTGGCCGCCTCCCAGTTGCGCTGCTGGGCGGGAGTGAGCTCGGCATCCAGCACCAGGCAATCGGCATGGCGCCGCTTGGCCGCCGCGATGATCGCCCGCATCTGGCCGCGGCCCAGCAGGGCATGCGGGTGCGGCTGGCGCACGCGCACCTGCTCCTTGCCGACGATGCCGATCTTGAGCGTGCCCACCAATGCCTCCAGCTCCTCCAGCAGGCTGTGCGCCTCGGCATCCGTCTCTTCCGGCATGGCCACACCGACAAGGTAGGCCCGCTCCACCATCTGGGGTCGTTCTCGCAGCTCGATCATTGCAAGGTGGCCACGCCGGGCATATTCTTACCATCTGCCACTCTTGACCGCCTGTCAATTTATCCAGACGCTGTGGGCCATGCTGGCCGGCTGCCGGATTCTGGTTCTCGAGGACGAGGCGCTGCTGCGCAAGACCCTGTGCCGCTACCTCGAGTCCAAGGGCGCCGTCCCCTTTCCGGCAGCAACCCTGAGCGAGGCGCGCCGCATCCGCGACGGCACCGAGCTGGATTTCGCCCTGATTGACATCAACCTGCCGGACGGCAACGGCCTTGACCTGCTGAATCCGCCCGGCTTTTCCCGCACCACGCGGGTGGTGGTGATGACCGCCGAGGGCGGGGTGCGCACCGCTGTCGAGGCCATGCGCCGCGGCGCCATCGATTACCTCAGCAAGCCGTTTGAGCCGGAGGAACTGCCCATGGTCCTGGCTCGGGCCTCCCGGGACCATGCGCGCTCGCGCATCCGCGAGTATGAGCAGGAAAGCCGCGCCGCGCCCGCCCTCTCCCTGTTCATCGGCAAGCGCCTGCAGGCGGTCGAATCCCAGTTGCGCAAAATCCTTGAGGCCGACCAAAGGCTCGGAACCGCGCTGCCCCCGGTTCTCATCGAGGGCGAGACCGGCACCGGCAAATCCACCCTTGCCCGCTGGCTGCATGCCAATGGCCCGCGCCGGCATGCCCCCCTCATCGAGGTGGTCTGCTCCAGCCTGCCGGAGCCGCTCGCCGAGTCGGAGCTCTTCGGCCACGAGCGCGGCGCCTTCACCGATGCCCGCAAGGAGCGCATCGGCCTCTTTGAGGCCGCCGATGGCGGCACCCTCTTTCTCGACGAAATTTCCAGCCTGTCCTTGGCCATCCAAGCCAAGGTGCTCACCGCCATCGAGGACCGCCGCATCCGCCGCGTCGGCGGCAACATCCAGCGCCCGGTCGATGTGCGCCTGATCACCGCTTCCCTGCATCCACTGGACCGCTTGGTCCGCGAAGGAAGTTTCCGGGAAGACCTGTTTCATCGCCTGAATTTGCTCCACATCCGCGTTCCGCCCTTGCGCGAGTTCCCCGAGGATATCCCCGAATTGGCCGGGCACCTCCTGGCCAGCCTGCAAAAGCGCTACCGCCGGCCGGATATCACCCTTGCTCCCGCCGCCCGCCAACGCCTCATGGCCCATAGCTGGCCCGGCAATGTCCGCGAGCTTATCCATGAGCTGGAGCGCGCCCTCATCTTCCATGAGACCGGTCCGCTCGAGTTCGGCCATCTGGGCGCCGCCGCCCAACCGGCCGCCTCCCCGGCCGGCACCGCCCAACCCCTGCTCAATCCGGCATGGACCTTACCCGCCGCGGGATTCCATTTCGAGGAAGCCCTGCAGGAACTCACCCGCCAAGTGATCGCCGAGGCCCTACGCCAAGAAAACGGCAATGTTTCCGCCGCCGCCCGCCGCCTCGGTGTCCCCCGCGATTACATCCGCTACCGCCTCGCAGACCATCCTGGGAAATAATCCCCAACCTTGGACGACGGACCCTTGCAGAACCTGGGGAAAATTTCCCGTCCGGCCGCTCGGAGCCGGTTGCCAGGATCGCCTGTTATTGACTTAATCATTTGATTATCAATAACATAAAACATATTTCCACAACTTGGCATCCAACCTGCCGATAGAAAAGCATCTCCACATGGTTTGTTTAACCCTCTAAAAAGAAAGGAACAGCGATGAAACACAGAATGTTAACCTTAACGGCTGTGCTGCTCGGGCTCGGGATGGCGCAGGCCCAAACCGGTAGTCCGGGTTTTGGTTCCGGTCCGGGTCCGGGTCCGGGAGTCAACCCGCCGCCGCCGATGGAAATTCCTCAGGAAATTCTGGACCTGCGGGCTGAGCTGCAGGTGTTGCGGGATGCCTTGCAGGCGTCGCGCGATGCGCTGCGGGAAAGCCTGATCGGCGCCACGCCGGAGGAAATCCGCGAGGCGATCGAGGCATGGCGCATCGAGCATGAAGCGGAGCTGGTGGCCATCCAGGAACTGGTGGCGGAATTGCGCGAACTGATCCGCGAGTTCCGTCCGATCATTCCGCCGCCGCCGGTGCTGCCTCCGGAAATCCAAGAGCTGCGCGACCAGTTGCACGAACTCCGGCAGGACTTGGCGGAAAGCCGCCGCGAGGCCATTGCCGGGCTGGATGACCCGGCGGCGATCCGCGCGGCGCTTGCCGCATGGCGTGAGGCCAATGCGGCCGCGATCGCGAAAGTCCGGGCGCTTGCCGCCGAAATCCGCGAATGGTTCAAGGCCAACCGCCCCGGCCGCACGGCCCCGCCGCCGATGACGCCCGAGATGGTGCAGCGGCGCACGCAATTCCGCGACAGCGTGCAGACCATGCGCCAGTTGCGGCAAGAGCTGCGGCAGGCGACCCTGGCCGAGGAAATCGAGCGGCTGCGGCTGCAGGTTCGGGACCTCTTGCGGGAGCGCAAGGAGCTCATGCGGCAGGCACGCCTTGACGAGGACGGTGCGGGTGGAGATCGCCGCCCTGGTGATTGATCCCTGCCGTTGAGAGCCCTGCCGTTCTTGTGGAGCGGGCGGATTGCAGTCCGCCCGCTCCTCTGTATCCACTTGCCACGACGGTCTGAATCCGCCAATTCCCCGCAAGCACATGCACATCAAGCCGCCATTCCGGATAATGCTCCTCCTGTGCGGGATGGCGCTGCAGCCTGTCGCCGGTGCGGCCGAATCGCCGCAGGACGACTGGGAGGCGCTGTTGGCGGAGCTGGAGGCGTTTGAAGCCGTCGCGGAGTGGGGATACGGGGAGCCCGTGGAGCCGGAAGGGGGCACGGCCGCCGCGCCCGCGTGTCTCTTTTCGGCCGCGGTGGCCGCCGGACTCGGCCACAGCGACAATTTCCTCAAGCGCCCGGTTGCCGTCGGCAGCGATTTCTGGCGTTTCGCGGGCGATGCCAACCTGATCTGGTTTCTGCCGTCCGCCACCCTGACCGGCGCCGTCTGGTACGACCGGACCGGTTACGCGGATGATCTCGAAGTGTCCTCGGAGACCCTGTTCATGGTGCAGGGTACCGGGCGTCTGGAACGCACCGCGTGGGGGGCCGGCCTTGAGGCCCAGTTGGTCTACAGCGACCAGATTTACGATGCCAGCCTGACCACGCTGGGCGCCCCCGCCGGCGCGCGCATCCGCCAAGTGCTGCCGGAAGCGACCCTCTACTGGGATTGGCTGGCCGGGCGCACCAGCCAAGTGCGCGCCGAAGCGACGGTGGCCCGGGCGGAATTCAACGAACCCGAAGAGGATTATTGGCAGGCGGGGACAGGCACCCAATTGCAGCGCGGGTGGCGGTCCGGCGTGAACAACACCACGCGGCTGGAATGGTATTATCAGTGGTACGACACCAAGCCCGCGCGTGTTTCGGTCACCTTTGCCAAAACGGCGCCTCCGCGGGTCGTGGAGGTGCGGGGTCTGCGGCTCGAGAACCGGATCGACTGGTCCCCTCCCGCGTGGCCTTGGGCCTCCCTGCAACTGACCGCGGGCGCCGCATGGGAACAGGACCGCTATGGCGACTACAACTCCCTGCGGCGCGCCTGGGCCGGGATCGGTCCCCGCGCCGCCTTTTCCTGGGGCCATATCCGCCTGACCGGCCGCTGGCTGGAGAACCGCTATACCGACCGGCGCGTCAGCCTGCGCGACCCCCACCCGCTGCTGCAGACCCATCGCCACCTCCGGGCGGAGGTCCTCTGCAAATTGCCGGACAATCTGGTCCTGAAACTGCAGGCCCAATGGGGCCGACTGGCCTCCCGCCTCGCCACCGAGAGCTATTCCGAGCGCCGCGCCGAAGCCGCGCTGGAATGGCGCTATTGACCCGCCCCGGCGACCGCATACCCTCACCGCATGGAAGCCAGCACCAGCCTGCGCCCCTTTCACCGGGTGATCTTCGCCCTCGGGTGCATCACGGCGGCCGTTTATGCGGTGGCGGTGCTGCTCGCCCTCGGGTACTTCCGGAGCGATATCCGCGCCCGCATCCTGCAGCGCGACGGCATCCTGCTCACCAGCGTCGCCCAATACCTGTACGACACGGAGGGCGCGCCGGCAGATGAACTGGACCTCCTGAACCTGGCGCTTGAAGCCAGCGAAATCCGCGGTGTCATCGGTGTGCGGCTGTATGCGCCGTTGGATATCGCTCCCCTGTGCGTGCCGGCCACCCTCAAACCTGCTGCCTTGGCGCCGGCCGACCAGCACGAGCTGGCGGCGGGCCGGCCGGTAACCCGCTATTCCCCGGCCCTGCGGTTGGACCAGTTGTTCAGCGATGCCACAGGGCCGGCAGCCGCCCCGGTCCCGCTCACCGAAGTCATCGTGCCCGTCCGCGACAAGGGTGACGTGACCATCGCCGCCATCCAATACTGGCTCGACGGCGCGGTCGTGGACGCCGAGTTCGCCCGGCTGGACCGGCTCTTGGCGGCGCTCGGGGGCGGGTTTCTCGGCGCCGGCAGCCTGATTTTTCTGAGCGTGTTCCTCTACGCGCGCCACCGCCTGCTGCGCATGGGACGGCTGCTGGCCGAGCGCAACCGCGCCCTGGAAAAGTTGAACGCCGACTTGGCGCTGGCGGCCCGCGCTGCCGCGGTCGGCTCGATCATCGGCCATCTGTTCCATGGGCTGAAAAGCCCGCTGGCCGGTTTGAAAGCCTACCTGCGGGCGACCACCGGCGACGAGGAGGCGGTCGCCCTCACCAGCCGCATGCAATCGCTCATTGACGAGACCCTCACGGTCCTGCGGCAGGAGGACACGGATTTTGGGGTCGAACTCACCCTTGACGAGTTGGTCGCCGGCGCGCGCCGGCGCTTCGCGACCGCGGCCGGGCCGGCCGTGCAGGTCACCGGCTCCGGTCAGGGCAGCATCTCCGCGCGCAAGGCGCAGCTCGCGCTGCTGGTTCTGCGCAACCTGGTTGACAACGCCCGCGAGGCCTCGCCCCCGGACGCTACCGTGCGGGTCGAACTCACCCTGCAGGACGGCGCCTTGCGCGCCGAGGTGTCCGACCGCGGTCCCGGCCTGCCGGAGTATGTGCGCGCGCGCCTGTTCCAACCGGTCCAGAGCGGCAAAAGCAACGGGACCGGCATCGGCCTTGCCATCAGCGCCGCGATCGCCCGCCATATTCCGGCCACTTTGGAACTGCGCCAAACAGGCGCCCATGGAACTTCCTTCGTGTTGCACGTGCCCCTACTATGAAACGGACATTTCCATCCCCGCTTCCGTGCCGGCCGATGCTGTGGACCCTCATGGCCTTCCTGCCAGCCGGCTTGTCCGCCGGCCCGGGCGATTTGCTCTGGTCGGTCAATGCCGGGGCCGTCATCTTTGGCGCCCCCGCCGTCGGCCCGGCCGGCGAAGTCGTGTTCGCCGCCGAGGACGCCCGCGTCTATTGCCATAACCCGGACGGCTCCCTGCGCTGGGTCTTCACCGGCGCCACCGATTGGATAGACGCCGCGCCGACCATCGCCCCGGACGGGACCGTCTATGTCGGCTCATGGGACAATTTCCTTTACGCGCTGGAACTCGAAACCGGCGCGCTCAAGTGGCAATTCGAAACGGGCAACATGGTGCTCGGCTCGGCTGCGGTCGGCCCGGACGGGCGGGTCTATTTTGGCTCCGATGACGGGATGTTCTATTGCCTGGCGCCGGATGGCAGCCTGGTCTGGGCGGTCGAGCCCGGCACCCAATACAGCCCGATCCACAGCAGTCCGGTGCTCAGCCATGCCGGCGACACCGTTTACTTCGGCAACGAGGACGGCGAGTTTTACGCGCTGGACACCGCCACCGGCAGCCGGCGCTGGGTCTTCAACGTGAATCCCTTGAGCACCCGGTATGCGATCACCGGCGCGGCCGCGCTGGCCGCTGACGGAACAATCGTGTTTGGCAGCAATAACGGCTACCTGTATGCGCTGCGCCCCACCGGGGTCATGGACTGGCGGTTTCCACCCGGCTTGGATGCCGGCACCGAGGGCATCCGTTCCGCCCCCGTGCTGGGGCCGGACGGCACCGTCTACTTCGCCGCCCAGGACGGCTACCTGTACGCGGTCGATGCTCTCGGCTTTCAGCTTTGGGAAGCCTTCGTGGGCGACGTGTTCTACTGCACGCCGGCGCTGGACGCCGCCGGCAATGTCATTGTGATCGGCTACGCGGGCCACATTTCCCCAAAACTGTCCCACGCCCTCGCTTTCGATCCTGCGGGCAACCTGCTGTGGCAGTTCGTGTTTCAGGGCTACAACGACTCGTCGCCCAACATCGTGCCGGACGGCAGCATCTATTTCGGCAGCCACGCCGGGCTGCTCTACAAATTGGCCGGCGCCGCCCCGCTGCCGGCCGCCGGCTGGCCCCGTTTCCAGGCCGCCCGGCGGCAGAGCGGGCTCGCCGCGGACTTGGCCCGCACCGAGCTGGTCGACTTGTTGCCGTGGCTCACCGTCAGTCGCGCGGGATGGGTCCATGTGCCCTGGTTGGGGCGCGGCTGGGCGACCGGCCTGCAACTGCCCTGGACCTGGCACCTCGACCATGGCTTCATGCACATTGTCCGTCCCGGCATGGAGGCACTCACCTTTTTCAGCCCCGCGCGCGAGGCATGGTTGGCCGCACCGGCGGCCGCCCAAGGCTGGACCTATGACTTGGGCACGCGCACCTGGCTGGCACCGGCCCGGCACCCCTGACCGCCCGACAAGAAGGCCTCGCTCCGCGGAGCGAGGCCCCTGTTACCCTAAGTTGCCCGCCCGCACGCACCTCGATGCGCGCCCCTTGCGGGCAATCATGTTGATACCCAACGAAGTACCCGGTAAAACACCGGCCGGCCGGAGCGAGTTGCAAATTTCCCGGCAATCCGGAAGACCGATTCCCGTTTCGGGTCCGTTTACCATCCGCATGCGCTACCTCATCCTGCTGTTTGGCGTCTTCAGCTGCGCGACCTCGGTGGTGTTCATCCGCATCGGCGCCACCGACCCGGTGGCCGCTGCTCCGGGCAGCCTGCGGGGCGACTTCGCGACGAGCATCGGCATGAACATCGTCCACGGCTCCGTCTCCCCCGAGTCGGCCGAGCGGGAGATCGCCCTCTTCTTCCGCCCCGAAGAGTTGGTGG
>FWWM01014659.1_pt1 | contig 12230 bp, 17 predicted proteins | sample 2228351 | NCBI WGS metagenome assembly FWWM01 (sample SAMEA103939774, study PRJEB20133) | metagenome | reverse complement strand
GTTGGTGTCCAGGTGCTGTCCGATGGCGGTGAACGCGGTCTGACCGATGCCCTCGCTGCGCACCGCGTCTCAGGAGGATGCTCTGGGACGTGCCTCCGTCGTTTCCGTTGGCGCCGTGGGTGTCTGCTCCCACCCCAGTTTTGCTCATCAGATTGCCCGGCGCGTCGTAGGGAGATGCCTCCGCCCTGGGTGGCGTTTCGTCGTTGAGCGTGAACGTAGCTCGCGTGGGTAAGCGTTGCCTGTATCGCCAGGGCACTGCTCCCACTCTCGCCTCGGACGTGGGCGCAGCGGCGACCGCCCTGGGCGTGGTGCACGTGCGCCTAGACGCCCGCTCCACGTCCCGGCGGCTCGTGCGCTACCCGCTAATCTTCTGACTGTGGCGGCGGCGCCTGGCGAGCGGCGAGCTGCTCCAGGCGGGCCAACGCGTCACGGGCTTCGCGGCGCAACTGCTCCTCGGAGATCTCGAACGGAGTTTCCTCGCCTGGAGCACAGCCAGGCCAGTAGCAGTCGACTGCCGCGAAGAGGGCATCCAGGATCAGGAACAGTTCTTCGTCCATACCTCCCGGTTCGGCTTTGAAAGCCGCCAGGTACCGTTCCTCGAACTCTGCTGCAGAGATCTCGTGCGTGAGAAAGGCTTCGATCAGGCGCTTATATTCCGTCAGGGTCATCGCTATCCTCCGCCAAGTGAGCCAGTGGTTGTCAGATGCTGGATCTGTTCCGGGCTGAGCTTCCAACCGCTGAGAAAGGTGCCGTTGTGATCGGTCATGACATTTAATCCTGTGGCAGGGTCGTAGTAATGGATCACGTCTTGACCATGATATGTGCCGCGAATAACCTGCGTTGTTGGTGCGTAGACGTGATCCTCAAGCGCCTGCTGAAACCGGGCAGCATTGGTTTTATTCCAGTTCCCGGTGATCCCGAAATCTGTCGCATGCTTGAACTTCTTCTGAATCTGCGACGGGGTAAAAGCGATGCGACGGGTCAGGCTCTCCGTCGCAGCGGGTAATGACTTTCCCGCCCCCTTGCTCCCCCCGATGATTCCAACCCGCAGCAAGTCATCGAGGGGCAAGCCAACCGGCAGCATGTCATCAGGGTCGGCCGCTTCCAGCGCGGCGGTCAGCGCCAGATTGGCAGCCGCCGCGCGTCGTTCCTCCACCGACGCCTGCGGATCGGCCAGCGTGCGGGTGGCTTGGAAGGCATCCCACGCCGTCCAGCCGTCGTCAATTGCCTTCAGCAGCGCAATCCCGCCAACGAGCAGCACCGGCAGCAGCGGCAGATGCCCCGTCGGGTCGGTGTATGTCAGCGGATTGTTCAGCGCGTAAGCGTAGCGGTTCAGGTCCTGCGGATTGACCGGGCCGCTGCCGGCGCTGCGCCACATCCCCTGCGCGGTCGTGTCGCTCGTCCAGACGGTGAGCGGCGGGCTGCCGGACGCGCTAGGATCGGCTGCCAGGACTGATTACGCAGCGCTACCCGACCAGGGACGCAGCGGAGCAAGGCTTGGCTTTGGCTCAGCCAGGTAACGCCCGTGCCACCGCCACTGACACAGGCGTCCACCCTGCGGTACGGCCAGAATGCCGGGTGCGTGGGTAGCATGGATGAGGTCATTGGGCTGGGCACGTCGACTGCACGGGCGGCGCCTGATGCTGGGGCATGTCGAGCTGAACGAATAGCAGACAGCACCAGGGCACGCGACCGGTCCGCTCTTGGCGACCTGTTCGGCGCCAGCCGCGTGCCGCCTGACTTCATGACGCAGCGTTCACCACCCGATCACGGTACACCCGCCAACGCTGGAAACTGGCGACCGCCTGTGCTGGGTCGAAGATATCACCAGTGCTGCTATCAAGGGCCCGCATCTGTAAGGTTTGGAGTATATCAGCAACAATACCGGAGGCGAGATCACTTCCACGCACGTGCAAGGTGAAACCTTCGACTATCTCAGCATCACCAAGGTTGACTTCTATTGAAAAGTCTTCGCCTTCGATGCTCCCCCATGACGGATCAGAAAAATCAGCGAACGGCGCAATTTCCAGGATCTTCGTGATGATCTCCGAACGACGACCAATCGGTGCCGGAACGAAATCACCAGGTATGTCTTCTACAGTGCGCGCAGCAATCGGCAGATCTTGCACAAAAATATCCCAACTCATCATAGACCTCCTTATGAGGACTTATCAGGGTGCCGGTGGCGTGTAAACAACTCGAATACCCGTAACATTGTTGTTCTGGAGCAAAACACGTATTGCGTTAGCTGCCTCTTGTTCTGCTACGTGCCATTCGATTGCCATCCCACGAGCGGCCACAATTTGGCGCTTAGCTGCAGCAACCAACTCCTGGGCCCCTGCTTTGAACCAGGGCTTCGGTAGTCCGTTTTCGAAAAAGTTCGCGTAACCAGGTCCCTTCGCATCGAGAAGTGTGCCATTCCGATAGCCATCAAATTTGACGCCATTGACACGATATACCTGCCCGCTTCGACCGGTAATCTGCTGCTGGTATGCCCGCGCACGATCAGACATTGCCTCATTTGCAGGTTCCCAGTTACCAGGCCCATGACTGTTGTTTGGCGGTGGCGGTGGTTGGGGCGGGACGGCTGGCGCGCCAGCGGTATCCACCAGCACGTTCTGGCTAGCCTGGTTAATCAGCGTATCAACGACGTTGATCGTATCGCGCCGTCGTTGTTCTGCGCCCGGACAAACAACATAGACGCAGCCGGCCACTACCGCTGTCGTAACCGCCAGCGCGACCCATCCGGGCGGCCCCGCAGCAGCACACACCGGTGCAGCGGGTCCGTAGCAGTGCCCCGTCGGGTCAGTGTATGTCAGCGGATTGTTCAGCGCGTACGCAGAGCGGTTCAGGTCCTGCGGGGTGACCGGGCCGCTGCCGGCGCTGCGCCTCCCATCACACCCAGTACTTGCTGTTCGCGATGGGCTGGTGGGGAGCGATTGCTATGACATGATACGATAGCAGTCGGCTAGTGTCTAGCTGTTGGGGAGTAAGCACGCGCTCCAGATGGTCGTGGTGCAGCTACGTCACTGTGGTAGTAGACGTCTGTTGCTGTATGACGAGCAGGCTCGGGCTTGTCGTACCTGGCACTGGTCACACCGGCAGTGCCGCGCACTTGCATTATGCTATCGGTCAGCGGGAGCGTCCTGTTGCCAGAGCTGCTCGCTCTGATCATGCCGCGGGGCAACTGCTGCGTGACCACCCGCAACGATTTCGATCCTGCGCAGTTCCCATCCATGCTCGTCGAGTTCATGAGAGAACTCAACGGGTTCATCTGCTAGCTTAGATGGTGTTTCAATCCTCCCAGCGCGCGACGTGATCATAGCGCACTCGTCGCACACGACGTGCACGTCTAGCCACTGTGCGCACCACCGACGTCTGGTTGATCCCAAAGAATGACCAGATACAGCCCCTGGTGCGCTTGAAGCGCCGCCGAGAGCATGTGACAGGCCGCTTGATACCCATGGATGGCTGAGGCACGGAGGTCTTCCGGCAGATGCCAGCCAGGTGCGTGCGTGCGCTGACGTAGCTCGTGGTCACGTGCACAAAGCCGACGAAAGAACGTGGCACAGTGTTCGACTCCCAGCCAGCCCCCGTGAGTATAGCTATAATCAGGTCGGATCCACCGCCAATACGGGTCGTGGTGTCGCACGATGTGGTCCTGGATGCCCACTGGTGCTTTTCCGATCAGCGTACCGAGCGGCTGGCCGTGCATCAGGAGATCGCATTCGGCCTGCGTCCAGCCTCGTTCGCGCAAGGCTAGCTTCAGGGCTTGCCAATGGAAGCCAATCGATGACGGACAGGGGCGGACGTACTGCGACAAAACGATCATCAGCCAGACATGCCGGTACCAATCGTCCACTTCGTCCTATATAGGTATACAGCGATAATTCAAAAAGCCTTCTTGCAGCAAGATGTGATACACTTTTTCTGTAATGCACACCATGTTCGGATTTCTATCGACAATGAAGAAGTCTGAACCATCCCATCGGTTGGTATCAATCGTTAGATTTTCCGGTTCCGGGAAAATAGTCCTCCTGCAATGAGAACACACCGTGATCCGCTCTTCATCCATATGAAGCCGCCAGGCACTTCCCTCCACGACAATCTCATACAGGCGAGGCACGTGAGCAGGTGGCTCCTCAATACCTGTTGACCATCTCGATTCGATTGGTACAGCTCTATAACCAGTGATCGAAGCCTGGCGAAGCGCCGCTACCACCTTGGGCACGACGATAATCTGTCCGGGAAAAGGGTGCATCATGTCGGGCAATCTGCTGCTTTGGAGCTCCGCCATCGGTGTGCCAAGAATATCACCAGGATAGAGAAAGGTAGGTGAAGGCGCATGAAGATGTGCAGCAACCTCGTGCGCTAACGTGGTCCAATCACTGTCTGGCAGGGGTTTACCGCGTAATCGTCTCTTAAGGCTGGTATCGTTAATAGGCAAGTACAGTCTTCTGCTCCCTGCCCAGGTGGATCCGCATTGTGCGCATATAATTCCGGGCATCCATACCTCAGGAATCATTCGGATTGGGTTCGAGGCATCTTCCTCCACGTCCGAGGTATACAGAGGATGGGTGAGATGGTAAAATTGCATCATTTCACCTCACTTATATGGCACAATTGGAAGCCGATTAAGTCCAAACTCATCCATTAGCTGACCTGCATACTGGTAAATTTCTTTAGCAGTAGCGTTAGGGTTCTGTTGGATAAATGCCTTCCATCGAGCATTCCACTTCCCCGGAAGCAGTACATTTCCTGGCCCGACGAAGCCACCACGTCCATGAATGCCAGTCAGATGGGTCACTCGTTCTAACGAGACGGCATAGTTGTCAATGTCAATACCTCTATTAGCAAACCATGTCCGAAAATGTTGGGGGAAGATGTGATGTAATTGTGTTTTACTTGACTCAAGTAAACCGCGAACGTGAGGTTCAGCTTGCTGGCCTACACGTACAGCGCTATTTGCAACAACTCCTACCCCCGACCCACCCCGCGCCGCCGCCTGCGCCGCGCCCGCCGCGTTGTCGGCGTGGGCCATGGTGTGCAGAGCGTTCGCCGCGTCATCGGTGTGGGTCGCGGTGCGCAGCGCATCATCGGCGACGTCATCAGGGCAAGCTTGCTACCTGCGTCTCAGCGTTGCCCCAATGCTTCCCACACCACCGCGCTCGCCCGCCGTCTGTACTGGTAACGATGCGTATTGCCCGGCAATCTCAGCTAGAGGTTGAGCAGAACGCATCGGGGAGGCATGTGGTTGGAGACGACGGCGTGCCAGCACGTGTGCGTTGGGCTACAGCTCAACCCCCCACGCGCGCGGATCGATCCCCATCCGTGCGCCAAGCGAACGGAACGTATGCGCAAGTCCCGGCGGCAGTATCGTGCGACGGTTAGCGATAACGACGCACATCTCGTCATATGCGAGCCCATATTCACCGACATCAATAAATTCACGCGCCATTGTGAGGTCCTCATCTGGATACATCGCCTTCAAGAACGCGAAGACGGTCTCAAGGTCTCGTTCTAAAGCATCATAATCGTACACGTCTCACCTCGGATTCCGTGGCAGGTTGATGGGATACGCAGTCACGATACGCTCGCCAATGCGAGGATTCTCAATCACGCCCCGGATGCGGACGCCATCACGCGTACCTTCCACAATAGTACGGCCACTGGGTAGGATGTAGCGATCAGCGGCTGGATCGGTTGCCACATCTGAAATCTCGCCGAGAATCTTCTCATCACTCCAGCTCTTGGGGAACTCACTTTTGCCAGGCTTGCCGGTACCGTACCGATGACCCCCGCCATACGCATCCCCTTCCAAAATATGGCGCTTCGCCCGATCATCGGTCAGGTCTACATAAATCCTGGAAGCATCTACCACCCGCCCCGCATCCGCCCCCTTGCTCCCCCCGATGATTCCAACCCGAAGCAATTCATCGAGGGGCAACCCGACCGGCAGCAGGTCATCAGGTTCGGCCGCTTCCAGCGCGGCGGTCAGCGCCAGATTGGCAGCCGCCGCGCGCTTCTCCTCAGCAGGAGCTTCCGGGTAGCTTGGAAGGCATCCCACGCCGTCCAGCCGTCGTCAATCGCCTTCCGCAGCGCCAGCCCGCCAATGAGCAGCACCGGCAGCAGCGGCAGATGCCCCGTCGGGTCGGTGGAGGGCAGTGGATGGTTGAGCGAATCGGCGGAGCGGGTCAGGTGCTGTGGGGTGGCTGGGCCGCTGCCTCTACTTCTCTCGCTTGCTGCTTCTGCATCATTTGGCGCGATCGTAAGCGGACCCGAGCCGGGCACGATGGTATCTGCGGAGATGAAGCGGCCAACCTGTGGCTCGTCGGCGCGGGCATGGTATTCTGACAGTTCCACACTGTCAAGTAACGAGCCAGTAGCGATGTGCGTAGACTGACGGATGCTCCTACGCCGCTCCGCTCCCCTGGGTCGACTGCCTGCGCCGCCCCCTGTGGCACGTGATGGTTGTGACTGCCCGACACGCGACGCGGGCTCCTCCTTGCGGTAACACCGTTTTTGCTCGACGAAGCGGTCTGTCTTGGGCACTCGATCGCCATCATCACGATTGCATGCGAGCCGCTGATGGCGGTCTGAACCGTGTTACGGAAAAAAGGGAGACGGCTATGCGGATACGATACATCTGGCTGTGCGCGCTTGGTCTACGCCGACAAGGTTGGTGTCAAGAACTGATTAGAAAAGCAGAGCCGTTTGCTTTCACACGCGCCAAGCTTGACCATCTGGGTATCGACCAGAAACTGACCGAGATCCCGTGACCAAAAAGCTGCGCAGAGCGCCGGGCTACTCGATTCTGGGTATCGGACAGAAACTAACCAAGATCCCGTGGGGCAGCAAGCGCTTCAAGTCGCCAACATCGAAGGGGAGTGCGTGGTGATGGGGTGCATCGGAAAGCAAACCAGTATTGAATGCAGTATCCCGCCGTCGACTACTACGAGATGAGCGGCCACATTGGTGTTTTCTTGCCAGGAATGTGAACAGTTATCACCTCTGGCAAGTATCACCAAACGTGAGGTGGTAACTATCAGGGATAACTCAGCAGCTAACTCCGGTCTTTGCACAGTCGCCGGACCACTGGTGATGTGAGGTGACTATCAAGGGTTTACACGGCTGAAACCCTTGATAGTCGTCTCACGCTTGATACCTATGCCAGTATTGTCGCTATTCGCATTAGTCTCAACAAATAGACCTTAAGTGGTGATATTACTCACTTCTTTTTCTCAAAACGAAGATAAACTTCACAAGAAGGTTGTAGGACCTGGTATTTGACATGTTCCAAACATTCGGTCGCTTCCTCAACCAATGGCAGATTGTGCCAGTCATCGCCGTACCATAATACGACTGATTGAGCACATTCAACTAAGTACATCAAGGTACGCGCTAAGCGCGTTGCCTCAAAGCAGCCATTTGCAAGTATATGAGCTTGTGCTTCAGTAGAACCTATTTCAAAAATGTCTGCTTGTGCTAGAATAGCGGTATGAGCAGACATGACCTCACCGATGACCAATGGGCGGTGATCAAACCGCTCATCCCGAAACAACAGCGCACGCGGGGTCGTCCGCGCAATGACGACCGCCGGACACTGAATGGTATGCTGTCTGTACTCCACACGGGCTGTGCCTGGGCAGACCTGCCAACGGAGGACGGGTCTCCCAGCACCTGCTGGCGACGATGGCACGCGTGGTCGCAGGACGGGAGGTGGGAGCGCATCTGGCGCACCCTCCTGAGCCGCCTCGCTGCCGACGGCACGCTGGCATGGGCACGTGTGTTGCTGGACGGTAGCGTCGTTCCAGCGAACCAAGGGGCATTAGCGGAGGCAAACCGACGGTCGGCAACGGCGCCAAGGTGATGGTCGTGGTCGATGGCACTGGCGTGTCCATCGGCCTGCACGTGGCGAGCGCACACCCGCACGACCGTACCCTGGCTGAAGCGACGGTGCGGACCATACGGGTGCCACGCCGACGCGGCCGGCCCAGCACGCGACCACACGACGTGGTAGCGGATAACGCCGATGACCGTGCAGCGTTGCGCAACGACCTGCGTCGGTGTGGGAACACACCCACCGTTCCACCTCGTGAGCGGTGCAACCGTCAGCAGCCCACGCGTGGGCATCCGCTACGTGCTGGCACAAACTATCAGCACCGCTGGAAGGTCGAGCGGTGCGTCGCATGGATGGACAAGTACCGTCCGTTGGTGGTGCGCTCTGATCGTCATCTGCATAGCTCTCGTGCGTTCTGTCTCGTCGCTATCATGTTGTGGTGCGTTGACCGAATTTTGAAATGAGTTCTAAACAGCGTATCGCTTAACCCTGTCTCTGTGGCTACAACTGTCCAACACGCTCCACGTGCTGTGGGAAACAATTCATGTGCAGCATGAACCAGGAAGGGTTGATCTGGCTGCACCAGCTTCACGTGCACATCAAAGTGGTTATCCAGCGTCTGGCAATCACCGGTCAGTAAGATGAATTGACTCATCGTGGCCCTCCTCGGTCAGAACGATTAACGCGGTGGCGCAATTCGCTGGATCGGAGTGCTGCGTCTACGCGGTTGATGTCACTTGCTGTTGTCACCTGGTCAGTGCGATGAATGAATTGACATCCCGTGATGGGATACCTATGGACTTCCGGCAGGTGGGTATGTGGGCTGCTGTAAGGAACGTGATCTTCCGCAGCGCAATCCCGCCAATTAGACGCACCGGCAGCAGCGGCAGATGCCTCAGCGGGTCGGTGTACGTCAGCGGGTTGTTCAGCGCGTATGCGTAGCGGTTCAGGTCCTGCGGATTGACCGGGCCGCTGCCGGCGCTGCGCCACATCCCCTTCGCCGTCGCATCGCTCGGTCAGACGGTGAGCGGCTGGTTGGGAGCGATGGCTCGTGCGAGCTATTCTAACTCCTTCAGTCAATGGTAGCAATGCGCAATGCCAGCTCCGAAGGTGCGCCACTGCCGCTGGCCGTTTGGGATTGGCCGAACATACACCGGTCGCTCGTGGATTGCCGATGGGCGCGCCGCCGCCTGCGCCGCACCCGCCGATGAGGCGGCGTGGGCTATGGCGGGCAGGGCAGCCGCTGCCTCGTCGGCGTGGGCAGCGGCGCGGATCAGTGCCCCTCCGCCGCCAGGAACGATGGGCAGCGCGGTGGACGCGGTGTCGGCAGCGAGCGCGGCCCAATTCCAGGGGTCGCTGGGGTTCTGCCAGACGGCAGCGGCGCTCAGGGCCAGATTGGCAAGGTCCCACGCGCTCTCAACCCACTGCCCCGTCGGGTTGGTGGAGGGCAGTGGATTGTTCAGCGCATACGCAGAGCGGTTCAGGTCCTGCGGGTTGACCGGGCCGCTGCCGGCGCTGCGCTCCCCATTACCTGGTACGACTGTTCATGATGGGCTGTTGGAGAGACGGGGAGTGATTGCTATCGCATGCTACGATAGCAGTCGGTTGGTGTCTAGCCGGTACGGTGTATGCACGCGGCAGATCAGGTGATCGTGGCGCAGCTCGTCACCGCAGTAGTGTACGTCTGTTGCTGTGTGACGAGCGGGATGGCGCATATCGTACCTGGCACTGGTCACACCGGCAGTGCCGCACACTTGCGTTGTGCTATCTGCCAGTGGTAGCGTCTTGTTGCCAGAGCTGCTCAACCACCTCCGAAGTGATGGCACTGGCAAAACATTGCGGGTCTATACTCACCACGGAACTTCGGCACGCTTGTCGCCTTATCGCAGGATATCCTCGATATACCTGCTGAAGATTCCTTCTTGCTCAAATTCCTTCAATGTCCGGTTCAGCCTATCTCGAAGTTGAGTGCCACGACGAATGATCAGGTGATATAGCCGTGCTCTGCGTCCACTCGAACTGAGCCTGGATCTGCTTCTCCCAGCCCAGCTCGGCCACATCCTTGATGATCGCGCCCACGATCCGGTTTGTATCGTCCACGAAGTCGGGGATTGTCGTGACAAGCTCGTTACCAACCCGCTCCTCAATCAGCCGCTTCTGCCTCTGTTGCCCATCCCTATTATGGGGCAGGTCATCTGCTGATTGCTGACGGCGATGATAGTGGCTCGCCGGCTTTCGGCATCACACACCAGGTTGGCCCCTCTACGGCATGGGCACGGCACAGGGGATCGTGCCCATGCTGCCGTTCCCAGGGCATGCGCATCTCCACCGCTACAGCTTCGGCCAATGCTCCACCGTGCCCCCCGGGCCAGGGGTCACTTTCGTAATCCCGCCTTTGGCATCGCGAAAGACAAGCGCATCCCCTTGCATTCCCTCAAACGTGAACCCATAGTGCTCGAAATAGCGGCGGGTTTCCGCGATTTCCTCCTCACGGCTCTTGGGCTTGGGCTGGAGTTCCTCTGCAAAGGGAACGACCGGTACCCGGCGAGGCGGCATGAGGTCTGCGGGCCGAAAGCGATCGGGCAAAAACCCGCCCCACACCGCTTTCAACACTTCCATGCGCTCCTGCACGATGGCAATGTCGGCGAAACAGTCGGCACCCAGATGCTCCCGCACCTGCCGCTCCGTCGCCCTGGCTTCGGGGGTATTCCAGTCGCACGGGGTCGGTGCGATGGTGAAAAAGATGCCGCCCGTGTCCAGCCACTGCTTATGCACGCAGGGCAGGGTCTCGAACTTCTCCCGCCCGAACCACTCCACGTAAAACGGGCCGAAGTAGTTGCCCCAGTACACGCCGGGAATGCCGCCTTCGTACAATGCGCCCCCGATGCCCCTTTCAACCTCAACCCCGTTGGGAAAGCCCGGTCGGGGTGGTGCTAGCCATCGAACGGTGTTCTTGTGGTCCCGTTCTTCGTTCAAGTGAAAGCGAGCATACCAGGCATCTAGCCGACCCAGCAATGCAAAGCTGAAATGCAGCCACGCATTGAGGCGTCGAGGGTCTTGTATGTAGCTCCCCTCAACGTGCCAGGAGCTGCTGCCAAAGGGGGTATATGGTCCGCGACTCCAACTGATGTAATAGGTACAGCGAGGCTTTTTCTTGTGGACCAGGAAGACGTCACCGCTTGGTCTATCCGGGGTCAGGCGCTGCTTCTCCTCATTAACCAACATGCGAATGGCCGGCTCCAGTTCCGTGAGTGCGAAGGGGGTGCGAAAGGGCTCATAGACACCGCAGCGGTCTGGTTTGACAGGCGCATACTCGGCGATAAAGCGCAGGATGGCCTCCGCCTTGTCCGGTGTGTCAAACATAGCCCGACCTTCAATTGAGGCACTGAAATTGCGCATGTAATCGGTCATAGCTAGTTCCCTCCCCTCAGTGCAGAGGTATATCCCGCTGAAGATTGAGAAGACCTCTGGCTTTAAGTCCTTCAAGCTTGTCGAGTAAATCAGCACTCAACTTCGTATCCGGTCGAATATGCAGCTCGTAGACCAGGTTATTATCGAGTGCATATTGTATCTGTGCACGGATCTGCTTATCGGCCGACAGGTACGCGACGTCTTTGATCTCACCGATGACCTTGTCATCGATGTAATCCTGAATCGTCTTGACGACCTCTGGACCCAGCCTCACCTCCAGCAGTCGCTTTTGTCCCTGGCGGTCCAACTGAGCGAGCATCCGGTCTTCGGTCGCCATGCCCCGCACGATGGGCCGCAGCCAGCCCGGCAGGTTATTGAGTGCAGCCGTATCCCCCGCCGCCAGCGCTTCGCGCGCCGCCCGGATCAGCCCCCGCCGGGTCATATCGTCAGCCGGTACGGCTACCGGTAGGATATCATCCGGCTCGCCGGCTTCCAGGCTCAGCGCCAGGATGATGTTCAGCTCCGCCAGGTGCCGGTCTAGGGTCGAGGCGTTGGGGTCGCTGAGGACCTGTGCAGACTGATGGATATCCCACGCCGTCCAGCCGTAGTCCACCAGTTTGAGGACGCCAACGGCCACCGGGATGCACACCGGGCAATGCCCCGTCGGGTCGGTGTATGTCAGCGGATTGTTCAGCGCGTACGTATAGCGGTTCAGGTCCTGCGGGTTGACCGGGCCGCTGCCGGCGCTGCGCCACATCCCCTGCGCGGTCGTGTCGCTCGTCCAGACGGTGAGCGGCGGGCTGCCGGGGATGATGGTATCGGCGGAGCGAAACCGCCCGATGTCGGGATCATTGTACCGGACATGATAGTACAGCAACCCGTTGGTGTCCAGGTGCTGTCCGATGGCGGTGAACGCGGTCTGACCGATGCCCTCGCTGCGCACCGCGTCTCAGGAGGATGCTCTGGGACGTGCCGATGT
>FWWM01014658.1_pt1 | contig 12231 bp, 12 predicted proteins | sample 2228351 | NCBI WGS metagenome assembly FWWM01 (sample SAMEA103939774, study PRJEB20133) | metagenome | reverse complement strand
TCGCCCGACGGCCGCCTGCTGGCGTCGGGGAGTTGGGACGATACCGTGCGGCTGTGGGAGGTCGCCACGGGCCAGGCCCTGTTGACCCTGCAAGGGCACACGGACACTGTGCGGAGCGTGGCCTTCTCGCCCGACGGCCGCCTGCTGGCGTCGGGGAGCGAAGGCGGGACCGTGCGGCTGTGGGGACCGCGCGGAGAAACGGAGTGAGGGAGCAGACGATGGCGAGCGAAACGGTCTTGTTGCAGGACATTACCGCCCACTGGCAGGCCATCGGCCGCAGCGCGGCGGCGCTGCGCCGGGCGTATCCATCCTATCTGGCCTACCTGCACGGGGAACTGGAGGCGCATCGGGCGGCTTTCCCGTGGGCGCTGCTGCCGTGGGACGCCCTGGCCTGGGAGTCCTACGCCCCCCACGCTGGGGCAGAGACGGTCGGGCTGCGCCTGGGGCGCCTGGGCGGGGAGGACCTGGCGCGCCTGGGCGATTTCCCCATTCTGGCGCCCTTCTACGGGCAGGGGCATCTGCTGCTGGACGGTCCGCCGCCGGTGGTGCGCCCGGCCCTGCAGAGCCTGCTCTTGCGGGCGGTGGTCATCGCGCCGCCGGGCGGCCTGCGCCTGGCCGCGGTGGACGCGGCCGGGATGGGGGCGACGTTCGCCGCTTTCCTGCGCCTGCCCGATGCCTGCCGCGACCCCCAGGTCTGGTCGCGCGCCGAAGAGATCGCCGCCCGGCTGGAGGCCCTGGAGCGCCACATTGAGAGCGTCATCCAGACCCGCCTGCAGAACCAGTACCCCGATCTGGTCGCCTACAACCAGGCTCTGGGCGAGATCGCCGTGCCGTATGTCGTCCTGGCGGTGGCCGATTTCCCCGCCGGCTTTGAGACCCGCTCCATTCAGTCGCTGCTGCGCATCGCCCGCAACGGTCCCCGCGCCGGGGTGCATCTCCTGCTGGGCTGGAACGAGACCTTCCCCCTGCCGCGCGAGGTCTCCCGCGCCGATCTCCAGGCCATGGGGACCGTCCTGACCCTGGACGAGAACGGCACGCTGCGGTGGCAGAAACGCTCGCCCGTGCGGCTGGACCCGCTGCCCCCACCCGAACAGATCAACCGCCTGCTGGAGGCCTACGGTCAGGCGGCGGCGCAGGTCTCGGTCATCCTGCCGTTCCGCCGCGTGGCGATCCCGCCTGAAGAGCAGTGGGGTGGTCAGGCGCGCTTTGGATTGCGCATCCCGATCGGCCTGCGCAGCACCGGCGAGGTGCAGGAACTGCAACTGGGCGGCGAGGGCGTGGTCCACCACGGCCTGATCGGCGGCATCACCCGTTCCGGCAAGAGCAACCTGCTGCACGTGCTGATCCTGCAACTGGCCCTGCGCTACTCGCCCCAGGAACTGGAGATGTACCTGATTGATTTCAAGGAGGGGGTGGAGTTTCAGGACTATATCGCCCTGCCCCATGTGCGCGCCGTCGGGCTGGAGTGCGAACGGGAGTTCGGCCGCAGCATCCTGCGCCACGTCCAGGGCGTGATGGAGACGCGCGGCCGCCAGTTCAAGAGCCTGGGGGTGAGCGACTATGCTGCCTACCGCCGCCTGGCGGAGTCATCCCTGCCGCGCCTGCTGCTGGTGATGGACGAGTTCCAGATTCTCTTTGCCGAGGACGACGCCATCGCCCGCGAGTCGGGCCTGATCCTGGAGGACATCGCGCGGCGCGGGGCCGGCTTCGGCATCCATCTGGTGCTCAGTTCGCAATCGCCTTCGGCCGCGGGGATGTACGGCACCCGCATCTTCAACCAGATGGCGCTGCGCATTGCCTTGCGCTGTCATCCCGCCGACCTGACCGCCATCCTGGGCGAGGGGCATCCTGCGGCGGCGCTGGAGCGCCCCGGCGAGGCCATTTACAACGACGAGATGGGGCATCGGGAGAAGAGCGTCCAGGTGCGCATCGCTCTGCTGGAGGCGGAGGAACGTCGCCGCCTGGTGCAGATGCTCGCCGACCGCGCCCGGGCGCTGTCCCTGGAGCCGCCGGTGACCTTTGACCGGCGCGCTCCGGCCCGTCTGGAGGCCAATCCGGAGTGGCTGGCGCGGCTGGAGCAGCCCTTCCCGGCCACGCGGCCGCCGGCGGTGCGCGTCTGGCTGGGTGAGCCGGTGGAGATCAAGCCGCCTACTGCCGCTACGCTGGAACGCTACGTCCGCTCCAACCTGCTCATCCTGGGCGGCAACGACGAGGAAGCGCACGGCCTGCTGGTGGCGGCGCTGCTCAGCCTGGCGGCGCACTATGGGCCGTCGCAGGCGCGCTTCCTGGTGGCCGATTTTGCCCGTCCTGAATCGCCGTTGCACGGTCTGTTTGCCCGTCTGCGCCTGCCGCAGCCGCTGGAGGTGTTCGGTCCACGCCAGGTAGGGGCGGCTTTGAGTCAACTGGTCGCACAACTGGAGGAACGCCTGCAAGGGGCGCTTGCTGAAACGGACGTGTACCTGCTCATCGCCGGGCTGCACCGCTGGCGGGAGTTGCGCAGCGCCGATCCGTATACGCAATCCGAGCCGGCCAAACAGTTGACCCGTCTGGCGGAGGAGGGGCCGGAGGTGGGCATTCATCTCATCATCTGGGCAGATGCCTTCTCCACGCTGGAGCGCGTCTTCAAGCGTGGCGGCGTCGGTCACTTTGACCTGCGGGTGGCCTTTCACCTGTCGGAGAAGGACAGCGGCGACCTGTTCGGCAACAACCAAGCAGCCAAACTGGTGGAAAACCGCGCCCTGTTCCGTCACGAAGACTGGGAGATGGGACGGCTGGAGAAATTCAAGCCGTACGCTGTGCCGGATGCGGACACGCTGAGCCGTTTAATCGAGCAGCTCCAATCGTAACGCAGGCTTTAGCCTGCCCTGTGCAATAATCGTAACGCAGGCTGTAGCCTGCCCTGTGCAACTAATCGTAACGCAGGCTGTAGCCTGCCCTGTGCAACTAATCGTAACGCAGGCTGTAGCCTGCCAAAGAAACGACACACGACTATGACGGATTTCTTTCGCCGAGAGTTACCTCACTATCATCCACCGAACGCAACTTTTTTCGTGACGTTTCGGCTGGCAGGAAGTCTGCCGCGCCAGGTTATCGAGGCGCTGCGTCAGGAACAGGAGCGAGAGGAAAGAGTTTTGGCACAACGCTACCAGGGCGAAACATTGAAAGAGGAACGCTACCAACTTCAGAAGAAGTTGTTTGCTCGCTACGATGCTTATCTTGATCGCGGTGAGGGGCCACGCTGGCTTGCCGACCCGCGTCTGGCCGACATCGTGATGCAGGAAATCAAGGCGCTCGATCCGCAGCACTATCGTTTGATCGCCTGTTGCATTATGAGCACGCACGTTCATCTGCTGGTTGATCTGTCTGATATTCCTGACCCACCTCGACCACGATCGGGTCAGCATTACACTGCGCTCAGTCACGCCATGCGTTTGCTCAAAGGGCGCACAGCCCGTGCCTGTAACCAAATCCTGGGACGCAGCGGCCCCTTCTGGCAGGATGAGAGTTATGATCATGTAGTGCGCAATGAGAAGAAAAACGAATCATCTCGTATATCGTCAATAACCCGGTCAAGGCCGGTCTGGTGCAGGATTGGCAGGACTGGCCGTATACGTATGTATCGCCCGACTTTGTGGAGCGATAGGACAAGTAGGACAGGTCTTTGACCTGTCCAGTCGGACAGGCTAAAGCCGTGGACAGGCTGAAGCCTGTCACACAATTATGATGAGGAGAAAACCGATGAGCAAAGTTGCATCTGACCTGGAAAGCCTGATCGCCTTTCGTGAGCATCTCATCCGCTTCAACCGCCTGCTGGGAGAAGAGTTCGCTTCTATGCGCAATCACTGGCGGTCGTTGGGTGATGTGTGGGCCGACGAGAAGTATCATCAGTTCGGCGCTGCGCTGGACGAGGTGGCGCGCGGCATTGACCGCTATCTGGCGGCCACCGACGGGCACGAAGCGCACCTGCTGAAACTGATTGAGACCCTGCGCGCCTATCTGGTTCAGAAGATATGATCGATTCCGGGGAGCAAATCAAACCTGCTGAAACTGATTGAGATTCTGCGCGCCTATCTGGAGACCCGTTAGAAGGGGGCTGCGATGACCCGCGTACAGGCCGACATTGAGGCGCTCAAGGCGCTGCGCCAGGTGCTCCGCTCTATGGCAGCCCGGCAGGTCGAGGCGCTGGAGGCCGCCGAACGGGAGATTTCCTATACCCTGGCCGTGCTGGACGAGGCGGAGCGTCGGCGGCGGGATGAGGTGGAACGTTGCCGCGCTGCCCTGGCCGCCTGTCTGCAGGCGGCAGCCTATGCCGCAGCCGGGGGGTACTGGGTGGATTGCTCGGGCTATGAGTATGACCTGCGCTATGCCGAAGAACGCCTGACGCGGATTATTCAGGTCAAAGTGCAGGTGGAATCCGCCATTGCGTCCTATCGTCCGGCGGCGGAGCGCTTTCGCCGCTTTCTGGAAGATCAGGTGCCCCGCGCCGGTGCTTTCCTGGCCGACCGCATCACCGCTCTGGAAGCCTACTATGCGGCACGTCTGATGGGCGTGGTCCAGGCGGTGGCGGCTGGCGGCTGGACTGCCCTGATGGGCGGTGTGATCGCCGCCGTGCGCCGCAGCCGCGGCGAACTCTCCCGCCTGATGGGGAGTATGGGAGAGCAGGTAGCGGCCCATATCCTGAGCGAAAAGTTCGGCCTGGAGGAGATCCCCTTTGACCAGCCCAAGCACGGTTTTGACCGGGTCTTTCGCGCCCCCGGCATCCCGTTGATCGTGATGGAGTCCAAGGTCAGCAGTAGCGGCAAACTCCATCTGGGTCAGACGCAGGCCGGCCAGCAAGGATCGGCGGGCTGGGTGGCGGCGCAGGCAGAAAAGATGGCCGACCCCACGTCGGCGCAGTGGAGTCCGGCCAACGAGCGCATCGCGTCTCTGATTCAGGAGATGGGGCCGGAGCAGGTACCGGTGGTCAGCGTCGTGCTCAATCCAACCGAGGGGACAGGCGACGTGTACCTGCGCAGCGCAGAGGACACCTGGCGGCTTCTGGCAGAGGGATTGACGCTCTCCGATACGCCATCCCCGTCTCCGAGACCGATGGGACATCCGGGGTGGAAAGAGGGCGCCGCCGGTGGGCCGGAACAGAAAGGATGAGCAACGATGGCGCAGGCAGAAGAACAAAGCCACCTGGCGTGGCAAATCTGGCAGGAGGAGTGGAGCCGTTCCAGGGAGGTCTGGAACGATATAACGGCTGACTATTTCCAGGCGCACTTTGTGGAGCCGATGGAGGGCGAGACCCAGACTTTCCTGCGGGCGCTGGAAAGCCTGCTGGATACGCTGCGTTGGGCACAGGAGGAGGCGAGATAGCCCGATCTGGCGCGTATCGCCGGGCTTTGGGGGCAGACTGCATTCGGTGGATGGGAGGGTGAGGGTGGAGTTTGGCCCCGGCGCGGTGGCAGAACTGGCCGTGGCGAGTTACCGGCCGGTGACAGAAACGCTGCCAATGCCTCTTGGTTCCGTCGGGCCGGTCTTTGACTTGAGTGCGGCCTGGTACGGAAGTGGTGCTCCGGTGGAGAGTTTCTCGCGACCGGTGGCCATCACCGTGAGATACAATGAGGATGATCTGACAGGAGCAAACGAACACCGTTTAGCATTGCACTCCTGGGATGGTAGTGGGTGGATCGAAGTGCCTACCACGGTTGAAACGGATCGAAACCGGGCTATTGGCGTGGTGAACCACTTCACCGTCTACACCTTGCTGGAACGTAGACACACCGTTTACCTCCCATTGGTCATTCGGTGATGAGTGGGAGTATACATAATATTCTCGAACAAAAGATGGTTTACATTGATGTTGTGACCGGGGAAGTGGTGTGGAGTGATTTCGCGGAGCCGTAGCATTGTTATCGGTAAGTGTCAACCTTCAAGGGATCGTAGACGGTCCATCAACTGAACCGTCAACACAGACAGCGCTTTTACAACCGAACCTTCCATAGATCGTAGACACCGCCGGGGTGTTGTGGTTTCATCTCGTCTGTCCTTTGGCATCATCCTTTCAGGAGCAGACGAGAGGAACAATGAATTGGCTACCCGAAAAGCGTTCATTCACCTGGTACGCAAGTCCGTCACCGCTGCCGTTGCCGAGGTCGGGCAATCCCGCGCTTGGGGGTACAAATGGTGGCGGCGCTTCCGAGAAACCCACGATTGGGCGGAGCTGCACGATCGTTCCAGGCGGCCCCGCCGTAGTCCCAATCGCCTGCCTGCTTCGGTTCACCCATCCATCCGCCACGCTCGTAGTGTGCCGGAAGCGGAAGCACGCGATGGACAACACCTGGGATATATCGGCGCCCACGCCATCCGCGCCCGCTTGCAGCAGGAAGGCGTCGCCCCCCTGCCCAGTATCAGCACCAGCGAGCGGGAGTTGCGCCGGGCGGGGATGACGCACCCCAAACAACACGCCCCGCCGCCGGAGATCCACTATCCTCATCTGCGGCCCACCCGACCGCATCAACTCATCGATATCCTCCCCAAATACCTCACCGGCGGCACGAGCATTGCCTGCTTCAATGCGAGCGACGTGGTTTCCCGCTATCCCGGCGGCCGGCAGTATCCCCGGCGCACGGCCAAGAATGCTACTGACTTTGGGACGTTTGGCAGGAACAAGGTCTGCCCGAATATCAGCAAGTGGACAAAGAGTTGCTTCAGCGGTGGCTATACCCACCCCGCCGTCTTGGGGCAGGTCGTCCGCCTGGCCTTGCCGGTTGGCGTCCAACCGGTCTTTTTCCCCCTATTACCATCCCGAAAGCAACGGCACCGTAGAACGGTTTCACCGGGATTACGCCCGCTTTGTCTGGGAGAAAGCCCATTTGTCAGACCTGGCCGGTGTGCGGCAACGCTCGGGACTGTTCTTCCAGAACTATCGCACCGGCCGGCATCACAGCCGCTTGGCGGGGCGTTCACCGGAGGGGGTACAGCGGGAAACCCCGCCACAACGGGCCATCCCCGCCGATTTCCGCTTGCCGGAGCAATTACCGCTAACCGCCGGACAAGTCCACTTTCCGGGCAGTGGATGAGGCAGGCAAGGTGAAGGTCCTCAACCTGCCTTGGGAAGTGACCAGGGCTCAACCGCCTCAAGGTGTATGGGTGACGTTGAACCTGACCCCCCAGGGCGCAACGCTCCTGGTGTTTGACCAGGCCCCGGATGCTCCCAAACGCCGTCTCCTGGCCAGGCATCCTTTTCCACTCAAAGAAGAGGTCGTCCCTCTGACTCCTGAATTCCAGGGCAGGCCGCGGAGGCGAAAGTTCTCTCCCTCAGGGATTTGGTGGGAGCACTGAAGGCCCTGGTGTACCGGCCGTCTACGATGTCTTGAAGGTTGTTCCGGTTGTTAAGGTGCCGCTTTGTCTACGGTGTCTTGAAGGACGACATTTATCCTGTATCTATCCTCAACCTAACGTCGCAGGACAAGAGGCAGGTAGACCTCCCACGAGATCTTTTCCCACGCCAGTTGCGCTGCCGCCACGCCGCCGGAGTCGAACATCTCCAAGCGTAGAGAATGGGCGCCTCCGCCCAGCAACACGTCTGCCGTGTCGGTCCGGCAACAACTTTCCCATTGATCCAGCACCAACATGCCATCCACCCACAGCCGTGCCCCGTCATCGTGGAAGACAGAGAAACGATAGGTTCCACCATTGAAGTTGAGGCGGCGCGTCCAGCGAGCAGAGAAATCTGCGTTGACTTCCGGACCTGGCGCGTCATAAGCCCAGTTGAAGTTGATCGCCTGGTCATCTCGGACCAGCGCCGGCGAGCCGGAGAGTGTCAGGTTGTTGAAATACTCGCCCCACCAACCCGTGACCGGTGTCCAGTAGAACGCCTGCTCCCAGGAGTTGTTGCTCTCATTCGATTCGGCGACCAGATTGTCGGGGTCGGCCACGAACCGGAGTGCGTGCCAGCCAGATGTCGCCGTGATCTGCCAATCGAAAAAGGCCCACGTCCAACCGGCCTGGACGTTGCCAAAGTTGTAACGCGCCAGGCGGGTTCCATCGAGGTACAGTTCCCCGTAGACATCCGCGCCGCTGTCGGCGCTGCCGCTGTTGCTCACGCCCCAGTCCACGTAGGTGGGATAGTCAGCGTAGAGCGTATTGACAACGTTCGTGTCTTTGATCGAAGACGGCACCACCGGGTACTGCCAGCCTCCCCACTGCGAGGGCACGAGGTCCGGCCAGGACTGCTGCCGATTCTGCACCTTGACCGAGGAGACGACATTGGCCCCGATGGTGTTGTCGCTCAGGTTGGGGTCGTTGCCGGTGAACGTCTCACAGCGGCCTTGGTAGTTGTCGTGCTCACACAACACTGCCTGGACGTTGCCACCCACTTTGATGGACTCAGTGTTGTCGTTTCCAACGGAACCTAGGTATCCAGGATTAGGATACTCTCCAACACCAAGGGTTACACAGTTGCCGCCATAGTTCGTATTGGCGTAAAGCACCACCTGATCAGCGCCGGGGTCGTTACATCCCCGCACTTCTACCTTGACTGAGGAGACTTGGTTGTCGCCGATAGAGTTGTCGCCTAGGTTCGGGTCGTCGCCAGTAAAGGTCTCGCAGCCGCCGCCAAAATTATCGTCGCGGCATAGTACCGCCCGCACGTTGCTCCCTACCTTTAGAGACGAGATGGCGTCGTTGGGCAAGCCGATGGCGCCGGGGTTGGGGTATTCGCCGACCCCCTTCACCACACACTGGCCGCCGTAGTTGGAGTCCACGAACAAGGCTACCTGGTCGGTGTTGGGATTACAGTTGGGGGGCGGCGTCGCCGTTGGTGGGGGGGGACTGTAGGACACAATTACCCAAGCGTTGGCTACAGGGCGGCTGCCATTCCAAGCGAAGGAGTAGCCGCCGTCGTTGAAGTACATCCCCGATGAGCCACCGCCATCCATCTTGAGCGAATAGCGCGCCCCTTGTACCCATAGTACATCATGCATCTCGTGGGGCGTCTTGTTGTAGCCCGGCTCACTCACCGCAAGGTAGAGCGTGTTGCGGTCGTCGCTGAAGCCGATAAAAGTCTGCGGGCGATTCCACCAATTGTTGGCCAAGCAGCCAAACAGTTCGTCATTGATGACGACGGTGTTATTCTGACAGGCACAGTTGCCCTCAGTGTTACTGCTCTGGTACCAGCAACGCCAGCGGTATTCGCCGCTGAAAGTAACCTGCGGCCCGCCGCCGAGCAAGTAGCGGTGATATCCTCCCTGCTCGCTGGGCCAGCCGATGTTTGGGTCGTAGTTGTCGTTAAAGCCCAACGACCGCCGGTTCTGCCATTCGTTACCGGTGTAGTCGGTAAAGTCCACACCATCCACATAGGTCAGCCCCTCGCCGCAGTTTAGGGGCGGTGTTGTATCAGGGCAGCCGCTGAAATAGTCGCCGTTGATGGCGGCAAGCGCCCCGGCGCCCGAGGCCATGTCACTGAGCCAGGCCGTGCCGCCGCCGGGAGCGATGACGACGCGCGGGCGGAGGGTGTTGGCGTTGAGGTCCACCTTGACGACGCAGACGTTGTTGGCGCGGCAGAGGGAAAGGCCCGGGCGCGTCTCGACACACTGCCAGTTGGATAGATTAGTACAACTGGCACCATTTGGCGACAATAGTGCTGTCACCGGAGATATAGGAGTCGGCGTTGAGACTAAGGGCAGGCCGGGACGCTGTATCAGCGTTGGCATCGTTATCGTCACCGGAGATATAGGAGTCGGCGTTGGAACTGAGGGAAAAGTAACATCACTTGTAGTCGGCGAAACAATCCCTGAAGATGTGTGATAGGGCAATGCCCATAGGATAATAGTGACGATGAATGCCATAATGCTTCCGATTGGGATGGCTTTCCGATTCCACATAGCTCTTATTCTCCAAGCGCCCAACGGTCGGGTTCAGGCGCGTTGCGGAGCGTAGCGAAGCAACGTCGGCTGCAACCCGGTGTTAGACTGCCCCTCATCTGGACAAAGCTTGCCTCCCCATGGTCTGGGACACTCGCCACAAACGGTGATTCGGCGTCCTGGATGTCATTTTATCACATATGATGGCGTTTGCCAAGCGAGACACTCGCCACAAACGGTGATTCGGCGTCCCGGATGGCCTGCATCACGGCTCGCAGATCCATAGCCTGACCTTGTCCACAAACCAGCGCGTCGGCCTTTCGTTGTCGTTGTTCGAAGACCAGATAGAGCCGTTGACCCCGATAGTTCAAAAGGGAGGTCGTCTCCTCTTGCCATACATTCCTGGAGCTCAGGTTCGTTTTTGACCACTCGGCCACCAGGCTGCCGTCGCCCGCCCGCAGGCGCACATAGAACCAATCTGTCGGCGTAGTCGTTCCCTCCTCGCTCTCCATGTACCACCAGAAGACCAGGTCGGCCGTCTGGGCATTGGCCGGGATGGTAATCTCTTGCTTCAGGCTATCGTCCACGTCGGTGCCCATCGAGGTCGTCATAGCCGCCGAGGTAGGCCCCGTAGTGGCCCTCGTAGAACCAGGTGCCGTCGGCCAACGGGTAGCCGTCGGAGGAAGAGACCTCCCAAGACTTGGGCCGGCCGTTCACGAATTCCTCAAAGCCGCCGTTGTCAATCACCTCGTAGGAGTCGCCGATAGACCAATGACGATGGCTCTTGAGGGCGACAGGCAGGAAGACAAAGTGGGTTGGGGAGGGGCGCAGGGAGACCTCCACCCCTTCGCTGGCCGCGATGCGGGCGTAGCCGGAGAAGAGTTCGTTGGGTCTGAAGGCTTGGGCTACAGGAAGCAAAAGGGTTTCATTGGCAGCAAGTCGAATATACCGATAGGATGGTGGGTCAGGAGGTACACTGCCTAACCACCAGCGGTTGAAAGCATGGTCTTGGTTGTAGAAAGCGATGTCTGCGGCCAATGTGTGTCCTGTCGTGTTGCGTAACACAATGGTAGGTCCGTGGCCCCCGGCAACCTGGATGTCCCGAAGCAGGGTAAAGACCGGCTGCGGGGTCCAGTAGGGCGGCTTCCAATTTCCCAGCGGGTCCAGGCCGAAGATGCCCCGTGGAACCCAGGCGATCCGGGTCGGACGCCAGAGCCAATGGGAGTCGGCCGAAGCGCTCTCCGGGTGGGCCATCCAGCCCCAGACCTTCTCCTGGTAGGGATAGACAAAGGAGAACCCTTCACCGTATGGAGGTCGCCAAGGGTCAGGAGGGTTTTGCCGGTCTTCCGGGCACGCTCCCAGATATTCGGTTCGATTGGGGTCGTTGCACGCACTCCAGCCGTTGTAGGCGGTTACGGAGTAGTACCAGTCTTCCGGCGCCGTGTGGTCGTTGTCCCCGATGAGACGATAGATCGGCATGCTGAACCAGTTCCACTTCCCCTGGACCAGGAAGTTGGTGCCAACGCCTAGGTTGTAGGCCAATTCCCCGGCAGCCCGCTCCGGTTCGAACCAGCCACAGCCGGTATCCATACAGGAGGTCATCTGCATCACCCCGTAGCCGCAGTCGAGGGAAACCAGCGTACAGCCGTAGTCGCCGTCGGCAGCGTCGAATTGCTTCCAGGTGGACTCCTGCCAGCCCATACCCCGGAGGACGATCTGCGGAAGGGGCCGGGCTGTGGAGATGTCCACATAGGTGATTCCCGGCCCTCCGAACTCCGGAGGCAAACTATGGGCGGCCTGGCCGTAGGTCGGGCCGTCGCTGCCCAGGAGATTTCCGGCGGCATCGTTGAAGGTGGATCGCACGTCGTAGCGATAGGGCTGGTAGCCGTAGACCCGTTCCTGGGGACAGCCGGCCGGCGGCGGGGGGCAACTCTGGGCCGGCATAATAGGGTCTTGGGTAGCCTTGGCCCTTGTGGGACCAATGCCGCTTGGAGAAGCGAGGAGCAGGCCGATAAGACCGAGTAGCCAGGTGGCGGATCGGGGGAAAGGAGATAAGCGATTCATCTTCGGTTCTCCTTTACATCCCTGCTCCGCCGGGGAGCCAGGCCACGAAACGTACCCAGCAGCCCTGGCAAGAAGGGAGCGGCACCATCGTTCCCGTGGGCAGGTAAATCCAGTAGTAACCATCCTGATAAAGGTAAGCCATCAACCAATGGTAGTTCGGAGAAATGGCTAGCTCGCTCCAACCAGGGCCTTTAGCCTGTTTTCGACACTTCACTCCGGTATGGGGCAGCACCATACAAAGCTCCGAACCGGGAGCGATTGCACCTTGACAATCGAGCCACAAGCCCGGGCTAGAACGGTCGATATGGATACCGGCTGA
>FWWM01014650.1_pt1 | contig 12239 bp, 10 predicted proteins | sample 2228351 | NCBI WGS metagenome assembly FWWM01 (sample SAMEA103939774, study PRJEB20133) | metagenome | reverse complement strand
CGCTGTCCCGAGTGCGGCGCGCGGCTCGCCGCGCGCCGGGGCCCTTCGGGCGTGTTCCTCGGCTGCAGCACCTACCCGCGCTGCGGCGGCCGGCAGAGCCTGCGGGGGTTGGCCTGACCGTTCCGGAGCCTCGCGCGGGGCAGGCCGGCTCCGCGTCTAGCCGCGCGCCCCAGGTTCGGCCGCTTGCGGCCCCTGCGTGTCCTCTCCTGCGGCAGCCGCCGAGCGAGGTGCGCTCCTCGCCGGCGGCAGGACGGTGGCGCGCACGCAGCCCATCCCCATGGCGACCTTCTGGCCGACGCCGGCGAACTCCGCGAACTCCGCCAGCAGCGCCAGGAGGCCCGCGTAGGCCGGATCCGGACGCGCGAGGGTGAACTCCGCCTCGCCCACGAACGCCGTGAAGCGGCCCTCCATCGTCACCGAGACGCTGCGGATGCGGTGGCGGCGGATCACGGCGCACTGCTCGATCGTCGCTGCGGCAGCCGGGCCGAGCGGCATCCCGCCCCAGTCGTGCCAGCGGTCGAGCAGGCCCCCGAAGAGCACCTCCGGCAGCGGGAGCGGCAGCGTGCGGCCGCGCGAGTGGAACGCCGTGGGCGTCAGGAAGGTGAGGCGGACCGGGAGGGGCGCCCGCTGCCGGAGGAGCCGCTCGCGGACGAGCGACTCCAGCGTCGCCGTCCGGCAGAGCGCCACCCGCTCCAGCAGGAGCCAGCGCCCGTCGAGGAGGATGCGCCCCTCGCGTAACGCCCGCTCGACCGCGTCGGGGACGAGGTGCGCGATGGCCGGACCGGCGCCGAGGACGAGCGTCGCCTCCCCGTCATGCTCCCACAGGGCGAGGCTGAACGGCCGGGTGCCGGGCGTATCGTGAAGCTCCTCCACCAGCCGCTCGTCGAGGCGCGCGAGAGCGCCGTACAACCAGGCGTTCAGCGCCCGGCCGACGTGCCGCGGGCTGGGAGCTCCTGCCCAGCGCGCCGCCACCTCCAGCCGCGCCAGCTCGATCATGCCCGCTCCCGAAACTGCAGCGATACGACGCCCATGGGGACCGCGAACGGCGTCCCCGGTCTCCCACCGAAGAGCGCGCTGTCGACGGTCCCCACCTTGACCGAGCGGGGGAAGGGAACGTTGTCCGGCGCCTGGCGGCCGAGCCGCAGCTGGCGGGCGAGCGGCCGGCGCTCGCTGGCGGGCACGAGCGGTCCGATCGTGTGCGCGAGCCAGCCGGTCCCCCAGCCGAGGACTGCGAGGCAGTTGCCGGAGGCGTGGGGAACCCAGTCGCCGTACGGGGCACCCGCCCAGTCCTCAGCCTCCCGCAGGAAGTGCTCGGTGTCCGCTCGAATCTCCTCCTGCAGCCGCTCGAGGAGCTCGGCCGGCGCGCGGAGCTCGGAGGCGAGGCCGAGGTCGAGCGAGATCGTCCCCCGGAACCTGGAGCCGCGGAGAACGGACTCGGCCCAGACGGTGAGCACCGCGCGGCCGTCGTCGACGCGGCGAACCGTCACCGGAACGAAGGCCGCCTCCACATTCCGCATCGGTCGGAAGTCGCTCACCCGCACGAGGCGCAGGAGGTCACGGTTCTGCGGCTCTGCCGAGCGGCCCGGAGGTGCCAGGATCCGCAGGTGCTCGTCCTCGAGCTGAGACGCCGGACTTCGCCCTCCGGCCCGCACCGACTGCAGCAACCCCCTCGTGGCGGGGAGCGCTCGCAGCAGGGTGCGGAGCAGCGCGGTGCGGATCGCTCCCTTGATGCTGGAGCCGGGCACATAGGGGCGGCCGTCCGGGTCCCGGATCAGGGCGAGGACCTCGTGCGGCTCCGCGTCGCTCCCGAAGCGGAACACCGGCAGCACGGCCTTCGTGACTTCGGCGCGGCGCGCCTGCCCCAGCGCGCGGGCGATAGCGCCGTCGCGCGCCCGGTCGAGCTCCATCCGGTCCATCAGGTCGAGCGCGCGGTCGACGTCGATGACGTGCGCGCTCCCCTGCTCGTACACCCAGTCGACGTCGCGAACGAGCCGCGTGCCGTCGCCGATGTGCAGGGCCGACTGCACGGTGAGGGTGACGTCGTACGTGCGGAAGAGCTGCCTCATCGCCCAGCCTCCTCGTCGAGGAAGAGCCCGAACCCGTACCGGTAAAGCCGGTGGCGGCCTTCCGGCTCCCCGGGGGTGACGTCGACGAGCTGCCCGACGGGTGCCGCGAGCTCCGGCGAGAGGTACGAGCCCTCGGCGACCATCAGCACGCGCCGGGAGCGCTCGGAGAGCCACCACGGGCTCGAGCTCCAGCCGAACCGCTCGTCCACCCGGTAGCCGAGGGAGCGGTCCGGGTGCGCGAGGCCGCGGCTGACCTCGTCCGGCCGGGGAGCGATCCAGGAGAGCGCGATCCCCCGCGGCTCGGCGCTCAGCGGCAGGAGCGGGTCGCGGCGCGCGAAGGAGAAGGCTCCGCCCCCGCGTGAGCGGCGAGCCCCGACCCCCGTGAGGGAGAGGAGCTGCAGCCAGCGCTCGATCCGGGCGAGGACCGCCTCATCGGTAGCCAGGACGTGGATCGCCCAATGGACGGCGGGGAGCTGCAGCGCCGGCATCCCCGCCCGCCGCGAGGGCGGCCGCTCTCGGCTCTCCGCAAAAGCCACCATCGTCTGGTTGTAGAGGGCTGAGGCGCCCGACACGCGGTCCACCGTCACTCCGGGAATCGTGTCGGCGCGCCAGGGCGCGGCCGGGGGCGGGGAGCTCCCCGCCAGCACGAGCGGCCCCCAGGCGGCGGCTTCCATTCGCTCGCCTGCGTACCAGCGCAGCAGGGGCAGCTCTACGTGCGTGGCGCGCTTGAACGCCTTGCCGGAGGGCGCCGCCTCGTCCTCCTCTTCCGCGGCGCGCCACCGCTGCGGCCGCGGCACGAACGGCTGCCGGCCGTCGACGTGCGGCATGGCCGAGCTGAGAAGGAAGGGCGGCTCCCCGCTGCGGCACGCCTCGAGGAGCTCCTCCGGCCCGTCGCCGAGCAGGGAAGCGGCCCAGACGAGCGCGCCGAAGAGCGTGTCGCTCGCCGGGAGCGGCGACGCCTCCTCCGGGGCCGCCGGATGCGAGCCGAAGCGGAAGTGGCCCCGGGGGGTCAGGACGAACGTCGCCGCGGCGCGGTAGGCGGGCATGGCGCGGCCTCAGAGACCGAGGGAGTCGAAGGCGGCCGTCAGGTCGCGGAGCGTCGGGTACCGCTCCCCGAGCGGGGTGCGCTCGGCGAGGCCTCCGCCGGCCGGGAACGAGACGCGCTCCAGGCCGATGTCGCGGAACGAGATGCGTCCCGACCCGCGGCTGCCGGAGGAACCGAGGTAGTCCGCCTCGAGCAGCTCCATCCCTTCGAGGAGGACCTGGAGGTTCCGGCGAAGGTCGTCCCCCGCGTACTGGAAGAGGATGAACTGCGCCGGGCCGAACCGCGCGCCCGCAGGCACGCGCTCCATCGTCCGGGAAACGGCGGCGGAGGTCAGCCGGTCGATGGCCGCTTCGGTCTTCACCTCCGTATACGGGAGGTCGGTCGATTTCTCCGCCAGCTCGCGCCGGGAGGCATCCTCGAGGAAGACGTCGGGCACCCGAAGGCGCGCCAGGCAGAACCAGCGGGCGCGCTGCGGGGCGGCGATGCCGAAGAGCGGGCACACCGGGCACTCCGCGTACTCGTGCTCCTCCTCGCAGACGTGGACGTGGACGCGCCCGCGGGCGATCGCCCACGTCTGGCTCAGCTCGTAGCGGCGCTCGAGGAGGCTGCGCATCTTCCCCTTCAGGGAGGAGCCCGGGATGTACGGCTCGCCCGAGACGGGGTCGCGGATGACCGGGTGGTCGAGGCCGCCGATGGCGATGGTCGACTCCGCCGCGCCGATGCGGAGCCCGGTGTCGCAGCGGATGAGTGCGGAGAGGACGAGCGCCGACTCGAGGCGGCGGGCGCGGTCCTGGGCAGCGGGCGTGGTCATCGTCGGTCACCTCCCTTGTCCGGCGAGTAGGCGATCAGCGCCTCATAAAACTCGACGAAGCGCTGGAAGTGCTCCTTCGACTGGGTCGCGTACGGCAAGAGTTTCACAATCACCCGCTCGAGGTTTGCCACCGCCCCCTCCCGCTTCCGCTGGTAGGCGAGCCGGGGCTCGAGGAGGACTGCCCGACGGCGCGCCCGCTCCTCGTCCTGGTCCCAGCCCATCTCGATCCGCTTCACCTCGCCGAAGAAGCGGCGCAGCTGGGACATGTTCACGCCGAGCTTCGGCCCCAGGTCCCTCGCGGTCCGGACCAGTAGCTCGGCGTCGCCGTCGACGATGATCCGCCTCGCCTCGTCGTCGCTCAGGGACACGGCCGGGCGCGGGTCTCCCTGCTGCCCGGGGCCGCCTCCGCGGCCGTATCGTTGATGCTGGCTCATCGGCGTCCCTCCTGTTCTTGTGCTTCCCGAAGGCTGTTGCCGCGACCGCCCGCACCCGTCCACGTTCGCCACTCCGCGAGCCGTGCAGCCACGGCCAGGCGGGCAGGGCCGCCTTCGCGGCAGATCTCTCGCTCCACCTCCGCCGCGAGCTCCTCGGCCCGCTCGCGGCCTCGCTCCCGCCCGGAGCGCCGCACGCGGTGCGGAACGCGCCACATCGCCGGGCCGTACACCGGCTTCCCGAGCGGGTTCGCCTCGTCGATGGCGGCTTCCGCCGCCAGCAGGTCCTGGAGCACGCCGCGCGACACCCGTTCCTGGCCGATCTCGTCGCCGAGCCGGTTTGCCAGCGCGAGTACCGCCTCCAGCTCGTCCCAGCGGAAGGGGAAGCCGAACAGCGTTACCCGGTCTTTTCCTTCGGCTAGCTTCGCGCGCTCCAGCTCTCCTTCCGCGGCGCGCATGGCGAAGAGCACGGGCCGCGAGCGGCCGCCGAAGGCCACGCCCGCCGAGAAGTGGAGCGCCGGGTTCCCGGCCGTCCAGTTCCGGAACTCCTTCCGCAGTTGGAGGAGGAAGCGGAGCACCGCATCCCAGGGGCCGATGACCATGGCGTCGTCGCCGCCGGAGAAGACGAGGTAGAGGCGGTCGCGGAACGCCGGCGACTCGGCGACCCAGTCCACGAACCCCTCGAAGAAGAGCGACAGCATCCGCGAGGCGGAGGCGTACCGCGAGGGTGTGTCGCGAGCGCCGCCGTTCGATGCGGCTCCGAGCGAGCGGAAGAAGCGGCCCAGGTCGTCGATGTCGACCTTCGCGCAGGCGAGGACAGGCCTTCCCTGCGCCCGGCCCGCGAGCTGCTCGAAGTCGGCGGGCGTGCCGTCATCGCCGATGGGCACGTACTTTCCGACCACGAGCAGCCGCGCGGCCGGCTCGTCTGCCAGGGCCTCGGCGTCGAGCGCGAAGAGCGAGGCATCCGCCGGGCGCTGGCGGGGCGCGTCCTCGTGCAGCTCCACGTCCCATCCGAGGAGGCCGAAGAGCCGGCGCCACCCCTGGCGCTCGGAGCGCGTGCCTCCCGAACGCAGGGTGAGGAAGCGGCGGCGGGGGAGCTCCCGCCCCAGCTCGACGAGCCCGTTGCAGAAGTCGCAGAGGTAGAGGTCGTCGCCCCGGTCCGCGGCCCCGTCGGCGCCGCAGGCGCGGCACGCCGCGGAGGCGCCCCCGGTGCTGCGGGGCTCGAAGAGCGCCGGTTCGAGGACGCCGTCGAGGCGGCGGAGCTTGGCGACGGCGAGCTCCTGGCGGGCCCGCGCCACCGCCGCCGAGAACCTGCCGGTCACCTCTTCCCGGCCGAGGGGCGTCCAGGCCAGCACGACGTCGAGGTCGGGGCCGTGCACCTCCCGCATCGCGCGCCGGAGCTCTCGCACGGCCTGCTCGACCGTCTCGGCTCGGTCCGGAGGCACGAGCACCTGGAAGTTCCCGCCGGAGACGGAGAGGACGTTCGCAGCGGTCACGCCCGCAGCGCGCGCGATCGACCGCGCCGCGATGAGGGAGAGCAGGGACAGATAAAAGGATCTGGCGCGGAGCTGCTTGGCGGCGCGGGTCGAGGGCACGCGGTGGATGAACGCCTGGATGCCCGAGATGTCGCCCACGACGAGGAGCGCCGCGGGGTCCGCCTGCGGGTCGCCGCAGGCGGCGAGGGCGCCCGCGAACGCGCCCGCGAAGTGCAGGTGCGCCGCGAGACTGATGTCCGGGATGGCCTCCCAGAACGCCGAGGGCGCGAGCGAGGCCACGTTCTCGACCAGTCCGAGGACGGCGTCGACACGCGCGTCGCCCTGGAGCTCCTGGGCCCTGGCGCTGCGGGCCGCCTCGAACCAGCGCTCCACCAGGGTCCGGTAGTGCGCCCCGGCCTCGTCGGCGGCTTCCGCCCGCCGCACGGGAGGCCAGTCGTCGCCGAGAGCGCGCGGCGCGATCTGCGCCGCGGATCCCTCCGCGGCCAGCGGGGGGATGAGGAACGGGCGTCCAACCGCGGCGGCTCGGCCTGCTGCTTCGTCGTACCGCTCGTCGCGCTCCCCCGCTGAGAGGTGGTCCCCTGCCCGCACGAAGCGCAGAAGGTGCTCGATGTCCGGGCGCTGGGCGTGGTGGTACGCCACGAGGTCCACCTCCCCGGCGCCGTCGCCGAGGAGCGCCGCCGCCATCCGCGCCCCGAGGGTCGCGTGCGCGTAGCGGAAGCGCGGCTCGCAGCTCGGGCAGCCGCGGAAGGGCCCGCTCCGGGTGCACCCCTCCCAGTGCGCCGCGGCCGGGTCGCGGTCGCCGGCCTGGGCCCAGAGCTTCCCGATGTCGTGCAGCAGCGCTCCGACCGTGGCCTGCTCGACTCCGGTTCGCTCAGCCATCACGTTCGCTCCCGTGAGCGGCCGCAGTATAGCACCGCCGCCGCGACACCTGTTGACCGATTGTGGGATGCATGTCCGAGTTCACGAATCGTCGTACTTCCGCGACAGTAGGTGTCCGCGTTTTCTGCCACGGTGATGGGTTGCCCGATCTTCGGACCGGTCGAGGAGGCGAGCGATGCGGGTGGTTCACCTGACGCAGCAGGGCGCAGTCGTGCGGGCGGAGGGAGAGCTCTTGCTGGTGGAGGGCGACGGGGTGCTCGTCGCCAGGCTGCGGCTTCCGCTTTTGCAGAGGCTGGTGGTGCACGGGTCGGTGCACCTGACGGCAGGGGCCCTTGCGCGGCTGCTGGCATCGGAGTGCGATGTGGTGTTCGTGAGCCTCGACGGCCGCTACAAGGGCCGGCTGGAGCGCCCGGGGTCGACGGCCGGCGGACTGCGGGCGGCGCAGGCGCTGGCCTCTGTCGACCCCGCGCGGCGGCGGGAGCTTGCGCGGGCGATCGTCCGCAACAAGCTGCACGGCCAGTACCGCGTGCTGCGCGCGCTGCGGCTGCCGATCCCGGAGGCGTGGCGTCAGGCGGCGCGGCAGGTGCGGGTGCTGGCCACGGTGGCCGAGCTGGCGGGAGCGGAGGGGTGGGCGACGCGGGCGTACTTCTCCGTGCTTCGCGAGCGGATGGCGGGCGCGGGGCCCGCGTGGCGCCGCCGGCGGCGCCCGCCGCCGGACGCGGTGAACGCGGTGCTGTCGTACGTGTACGCGCTCGTCTACGCGCGCGTGTTCCAGGCGGTGCTGGTGGCGGGGCTCGACCCGTACATCGGCTTCCTGCACGCGACGGGCCGGGGCCGGCCGTCGCTGGTGCTCGATGTGATGGAGGAGCTGCGGCCGCTGCTGGGAGACTGGCTGGCGGTGCGGCTGCTGGACCGGCTGGGCCCTGCGGACGGGTGGGCCGAGGCCGGCGGCAGCGCCGGGGTGCGCCTGTCGGCTGAGGCGCGCCGGACGGTGGTGGAGGCGTTCGAGCTCCGGCTGAAGCGGCGGACGAAGCACGCCGCGAGCGGCCGCGCGCTCCCGTGGGAAGAGGTGATCGAGCGGCAGGCGGAGGGGCTGGCGCGGGCCGTGCGGAGCGGTTCGGGGGCCGTACGTCCCGTGTATCCGGCGGGTGGAGGGCGGGGGCGGTGATCTACGTGGTGGTGGCGTACGACGTGCCCGACGATCGCCACCGGCGGAAGCTGGCGAAGCTCCTGCTGGGCTTCGGGGCGCGGGTGCAGCGGAGCGTGTACGAGTGCGAGCTGACCGAGCAGGAGTACGAGCGCCTGCTGCGTCGGCTCGAGCGGGTGAGGCGGGAGGAGGACAGCATCCGCGTCTACCGCCTGCCGCCCTCGGTGGCCCGGCAGACGGTCATCTTCGGCGGGCCGGGCCTGGTGTCGATCCCGGACCTGACGATTCTCTGACGCCGGAGGGGGTTGCGCTCGCGCGGGCCAACCCTCTATCATGCGCCCGTGCGGCCCGGAAGTCCATAGGGTTGCACCGTGAAAATCCCCTCCGGGGGACTGCAACCTCTCGCACTTCTTAGGGATCTTCTCGTCGTCCAGTCCACTTCTGTTGCACCGTGAAAATCCCCTCCGGGGGACTGCAACCGATCGCCTCCGCCACGGCAGCGGCCAACTGCTGCGGATCAGTTGCACCGTGAAAATCCCCTCCGGGGGACTGCAACCTGGATAGTGCGATGGTCGACTGCCTGCGTTGCGTAGTCTGTTGCACCGTGAAAATCCCCTCCGGGGGACTGCAACGTGAGCGGAGACGCGGAGCCGCGTCCCCCGGTGGGCTGTGGGGCCGAGTTGCACCGTGAAAATCCCCTCCGGGGGACTGCAACTCGTAGCAGCGGTATGAGCAGACCCACGCTCTCGCGGGGAGCGTTGCACCGTGAAAATCCCCTCCGGGGGACTGCAACCAGATCCATTCGGCGAACCATCGCCCTCCGTCCCGTGCCCACTGGGTTGCACCGTGAAAATCCCCTCCGGGGGACTGCAACTCGTCGATTGTGGCAGGGGCGGGGAGCCAATCGCCTCCCAGGAGTTGCACCGTGAAAATCCCCTCCGGGGGACTGCAACCCTTCCGGCGTCGGCTGGGATGAGGGCCCAGCCGCTCCAGAGTTGCACCGTGAAAATCCCCTCCGGGGGACTGCAACCTGGCCTAGGATGCGGCGTGCCCGGTGGAAGTCCTGTCGGGTCCAGTTGCACCGTGAAAATCCCCTCCGGGGGACTGCAACGCAACGTCCTCGTCGTCCACGAGGACGACCACGCGATCCCTGTCCCTAGTTGCACCGTGAAAATCCCCTCCGGGGGACTGCAACGCCAATTCGTAGGTGCTTGAATGAGCCGCGTGCTGGCGTAGTTGCACCGTGAAAATCCCCTCCGGGGGACTGCAACTTGTCTCTCTGCACAGCAACCAGGTCTGCATCCGTGTAGCAGTTGCACCGTGAAAATCCCCTCCGGGGGACTGCAACTTGGACGTAGTCGTCGCACCCGCGCAGTGCGTGTACGACGACGTTGCACCGTGAAAATCCCCTCCGGGGGACTGCAACCGGGCTCCGAGCTTCCGCTCGAAGTCCTCCGGCGTCGAGAAGAGTTGCACCGTGAAAATCCCCTCCGGGGGACTGCAACAAGTCCATCCCCGCTGCGACGGTACCTTCGAGCGGCTTTTCACGAGGTTGCACCGTGAAAATCCCCTCCGGGGGACTGCAACTAGCTGAGAAAGTAAAAGGTTGGATTGAATCTGGTTTAGACAATATGTTGCACCGTGAAAATCCCCTCCGGGGGACTGCAACCTTGAGCCCAGGCGGAAGGTATCGGACCTTCCGAACGATCGGCGTTGCACCGTGAAAATCCCCTCCGGGGGACTGCAACCCCGGTCTTCTCCGGGAACGGCGGCTTAGGGCGGTTTGCCTACAAGTTGCACCGTGAAAATCCCCTCCGGGGGACTGCAACGCCGACGCTCTCATTGCCTCCATCGCGGAGCGGCGGTCGCTTCTTCGTTGCACCGTGAAAATCCCCTCCGGGGGACTGCAACTCCATCAACACCTCCTTGGGTGAAACTCACGAACGTAGGCCCTACTGTTGCACCGTGAAAATCCCCTCCGGGGGACTGCAACGTCCTCGGGGCCGAGATCTGGGACCGTGTGCACCTGCAGGACGTGTTGCACCGTGAAAATCCCCTCCGGGGGACTGCAAGGCCGGGCTAACGCCAAAAATCGCCGCAACAAGCCGCTGCGGGCGCAGCCGTTGAGACTCGGTCAGCTAATCCGCTCATGACGTGTTGAAAAGCGCCGTGGAGAGCCCGCGCGGGAGGGACAGCGAGATGAGGAACGGGCGGCGGTCGCGGCCCCTGGTGCCATCCGCTGCGGCACGCCGTGAGTTCGTGCCGCAGCGGGGCCGGAGCGGGGCGCGCGGCCAGGGCTCCCGCTCGGTCACGTCGACGCCCAGCGATCCCCCCGGCGAGATCGGCCGGCGTGGTCCAGCGGAGGACCTGGCGCTGGCCGCGCATGCGCGGACTTTCGTGGTGACGCGGCGCCGGAACTCCTGCGGCGGCGCACGCCCGCTGGGCCGGGGCGCGGCCCTCGCAGGAGCAGGGGCGGTGCACTGGGACCGGCTGCGCCTTCCGGTACCGGGCTCGAAGATCGGGATGGGTGCGGCGGATCGGCTGGAGGTTCGATGCCGGATTCGGTATAATCATCTTTGTGCTGCAGCACGGTAAGCACGTGAGCAACGGCATCACCCCCACAGATCGCAAGTCACCAGCCTCGTAATCCCCCACCTGCTCTCCGTAAGGTCCGCACGCACTCGGCTCATCAATTTCAGAGGAACCACCCGTCTCTCCTCATCGCTGGTATCTCCCTGTTTCAGCACTCAGGAGGTGCGACGACCCGTATGGAGGAGATCGCCATCGCCGTGCAGGAGCGCGTGCCGGTGCTCATCTGGGGGCCTCCCGGGACCGGCAAGACGAGCTTCGTCCGCAAGCTGGCCGAGACGCTCGACCTTCCCATCGAGACCGTCATCGCATCGATCCGCGAACCGAGCGACTTCGCCGGCCTCCCTATCGTTGCCGACGGGGGCGTGCGCTTCGCCCCGCCCCAGTGGGCGGTGCGCCTGGCGCACGCCGGGCAAGGCATCCTCTTCCTCGACGAGATCTCGACCGCCCCGCCTGCCGTTCAGGCGGCGCTGCTCCGCGTCGTCCTCGAGCGCGCGGTCGGCGAGCTCGAGCTGCCCGAATCCGTCGCCATCATCGCCGCCGCCAACCCGCCGGACCAGGCGGCGGGCGGCTGGGAGCTCTCCCCGCCGCTGGCCAACCGCTTCTGCCACCTCGAATGGAGCGTCGTCCGGCAGGAGTGGGTCCGGGGGTTCCTCTCCGGCTGGACCGAGCCCGCACCGGTTCCCCGGGTCGATCCCGGACGGCGGGAGGCCGAGCACGAGCGGCTCCGCACGCAGTTCGCGGAGTTCGTGCGGGCGCGGCCGGGCCTGCTCATCGGCGCGCCGCGTTCGTCCGAGCCCTGGCCCAGCCCCAGGTCCTGGGAGTTCGGCCTCCGCCTGCTCGCGGCTGCACGCGCCGCCGGCGCGGAGGCTGCCGGCGTTGCCCTCCTCGGCGGCTGCGTCGGCAGCGGCCCTGCCTTCGAGTTCCTCTCCTTCCTCGAGCGCGGCGACCTCATCGACCCCGAGGCGGCGCTCGCCGACCCGGACGCCTTCACGCTGCCGGCGCGGGGGGATCTCGCCATGGCCGCGCTCAAGGCCGTGGCGCAGGCCGTAGCCGAGCGTCCAACGGACGAGCGCTGGCTCGCCGCCTGGAAGATCATCGATGGCGTCGCCGCGTCGGCCCCGGACGTGGCGCTGGTGGCCGCGCGCGAGCTCGCGAAGGTGAAGCTCCGCCTCGCCCCGCACCTGCCGGTGCCGCAGACACGGCATCTCGCCTCGATCGCACAGGCGGTGGGGCTGTGAGCTCGAACTGGCAGCTCTCCCGGCTCGCTGCGGCCCGGTACGCCCTCTGCGGGGAGCGCCCGTACCTCGGAGCAGCCCTCTGGGCGCTGCGCATCGAACCGGAGCCGACCAGCTCCGTCCCGACCGTCGCGGTCACGGCGGACTGGGTGCTGCGCTGGAACGAGGAGTTCGTGGCGGGGTGCGGCGAGCTCGAGCTTCAGGGGGTGCTCTACCACGAGGTGTGCCACCTGCTGCGGCAGCACTTCGAGCGCGGTGAGGAGCTGGCCCCTGACGCTGTCGACCTCTGGCTCCTCGCCACGGACCTCGAGATCAACGACGACCTGGCGGCGGAGCAGGTCCGTCTCCCGGAGCCTGCGCCGCTGCCGCAGCGCTTCGGCTTCCCGGCGGGGGAGACCGCCGAGCAGTACTACGCGCAGCTGCGCGAGCAGGACGAGGGCGGCCTGGCAGCCTCCGTCGCTCGGCGCGCCCGCTCGTTCTGCAGTCTCGCCGAGGGCGGCGGAGCCGGCTCCCCCACCGCGGGCGGCGAGCAGGGCG
>FWWM01014643.1_pt1 | contig 12242 bp, 10 predicted proteins | sample 2228351 | NCBI WGS metagenome assembly FWWM01 (sample SAMEA103939774, study PRJEB20133) | metagenome | reverse complement strand
CCTGATCCGATCGCGTGAAGATCGCGGCATTGTGGTCGTGCTCGATCGACGGCTGCTCAGCAAGAAGTACGGTCAGCAGTTTCTCGATTCATTACCGCCAACCCGGGTGCGCACTGGCGCACTGAGTCACTTGCCGGCGCTGGTGGCTCGTTTCCTGCACGCGAATAATGGCGAATAGGGCAGTTATTCAGGCCCAGCAGGCGTCGCAGAGAGATCGTCAGCTTCCTGCCTGCTGTTGGATATGTTCACGAACAATCTGTTCCGTCAGCAATTGCGACAGCGAGCAATGGCGGGATGATTGCGCTGCAAACGCGCAACGTTCACCGGCGTTCCGCTGATGGCTCTTCTCCCGCGTTCGTTAGCGGCCAGTGGGGGCATAGCGAAAGAATAGCGCATCTTACTCCTCACCGCTCCCCGGCGAGATCTGCTGCGGGGTATCGATCCAGCCGCGCCGCAGGGCAAAGATGACAGCCTGCGTGCGGTCGTTCAGCGAGAGCTTGCGCAGGATCGACGAGATGTGATTTTTGACCGTCTGCGTGCTGATGCCCAGCGCATCGGCTATCTCTCGATTGCTGTTGCCGGCGGCGATCCGTTCGAGCACCTCGATTTCGCGGTCGCTGAGCGGGGTAAAAATCTGTAATCCGCCCAGATCACCGGTCACGGCATGCACTTCGGGCAGATTGCGGAATTGCGACAGGACGCGGCTGGCGACCTTCGGGTCTTCCAGCAATACATCATTGATCACGTATTCGCCGCGGGCCACCCGGCGAATGATCTCGATCAGCTCTGCCGGTTTGATATCTTTCGAGCGATAGGCGGCAGCCCCCGCGCGCAGCGCATTGAAGGCCGCTTCATCGCTCTCGTGCATGCTCAGCATCACCACCGTGATACTGGCATACTGACGCCGCACCTGGCGAGTCAGCTCCAGGCCGCTCATTCCGGGCAGGTTCAGGTCAACCAGCATGACATTCGGTTCCTGGTCGGGTTCGGCCTGAGCCAGCCAGCGCAGCGCCTCTTCCCCGTTTGCCGCTTCGCCCACGATGCGAATGCTGCGCTCATTCGCAAGCGCCCACCGCACTCCCTGCCGGAACAACGGATGGTCATCGACAACCAGAACTTTTATGGTTGAGTTGGCCATGGCGCCGGTTCCTTTCCGTTCCGCAACACCTACGCAAATCTGGTCATTGCTGACCACATCTGCCGATTGCTTCCTGCTTCGCCGACGGGCACCGGCCTTGCGGCCTGCAACCTCCCATCTCCACAGGCGTGACGTTCCGTGGAACTCACGGTAGCGAGCGCGAGGCGCTCGAGATTCCTAGCGGCATTGACATCGCGGTCATGCGGGGCGCCGCATGCCGGGCACGTCCACTGCCGCACCGACAGCGGCAAGGCATCGAGCACATGGCCACACGCCGAGCACGTCTTGCTGCTGGGGTAGAACCGATCCGCTACAATGATCCGCCCGCCACGCATTGCCGCTTTGTACTCCAGTTGCCGACGGAACTCGGCAAAGCTCATGTCAGCGATGGAGCGAGCAAGGCGCCGGTTCTTGACCATGCCGCGCACGTTCACGTCCTCGATGACGATGGTATGAAATCGCCGCGTGAGGCTGGTGGTGAGCTTGTGCAAGGCATCGGCGCGGATGTTGGCGATACGGGCATGCAGCCGCGCGAGCTTCGCTGCCGCCTTGCGGCGGTTGGCGGAGCCGTTCTGCTTGCGCGAGAGACTGCGCGACAAGCGTCTCAGGCGCTTCAGCAACGCCGTGTGCGGCTTGGGTCCGGCGATTTTCTCTCCCGTGGAGAGCGTTGCCAGCGCCGAGACGCCCACATCCACACCGACCACGCCTTGGTTCTCGGCGTTTGGCAGATGTGACGTGTCCGGGACGTCTACGGTGATGCTGACAAACCAGCGGCCAGCCACCCGGGAGATGGTGGCCGACAGAATCTTGCCCTGGAAGCGCAACGCCTCGCGCATGCGCACCCAGCCAAGCTTGGGGATGTGGATACGCGAACCGGCGACACGGAATTGGTCGTTGGTCAGCGTAAAGCGGTCGTCGCTGCCTTTCTTGCGAAAGCGCGGGTATTTGGCGCGCCCGGCAAAGAAGTTCTTGAATGCTTCACCCAGTTGCCTGATCGCCATCTGCGGCGCGCATTTCGTCACCTCCAGCATCCAGGGGAAGCGCTCGCGCTTGATGGCGTTCAATTGGCGGCGCAGCGCCGCTTCATTGGGTTTGCCGCCAGCCTCGCACTGCCGCTTCCATTCAGCCAGTGCCCAGTTGTAGGCAAACCGCGCCACGCCTGCGGCCTTGGCAAAGGAGGTCGCCTGCACGTTGTTCGGCTCCAGCGCGATTCGATGAGCAAGGATCATGCTTGCGCCTCGTCAACGGCGTTCTTCATGCTCTCCGGCGCCTTCTGGTTCGCGCGGCTCCGCGAACCGTACCGACGGGCTGAGAAGACGGTGATGATCTCCAGCGCGCCCCTGGCCACGTCCTCCTCGACGGTCGTATCCTTCCCCTGGGTGAGGCTCACCACTTCGACGTTCGCCGCGTCGCAGCGGGCAACCACCACCTCCGCGCCAACGCGCGCGATGACCGGACGTCCCGCCTGCCCGTCGATGATGGCATGGAGCCGCTGCTTCACGCCGTTGGTGCGATCGTTCCTGCCGGAGCCAGGGTCGGTGACACGCTCAACCGTCCGGCCTTGGCTGGCACACGAGCGCTCCAGGACGCGCGGTTGCCGCGCTCGATCATCCTTACTGGTCGTGGCTGGCTTCTGGTCGCGGCTGGAACCATGGGCATAGGCCACGGCGCGGCGATGGGAGTCTGTTTCGGCGCGAAACCGTTCCGGCGTGAGCGTGGCACAGTCGGAGCGACGAAGCCCGCCCGCCGTGTGTTCGGGGATGCGCTTGCCCGTTGCTTCCCATCGGCGCAGGGTCGTGATGGACACGCCCAGCGCCCTTGCCGCTTCGCCGATGCTCACGTACCGATCCATCGTTGAGAGAATAGCACAGATGTGGATATATTTCAACTAGCTGTTAAAACCGTTCTCCAATACCTACCAGAATCTACCATGAGATTCTGTGATTGGTTCCTGCTTCTCGGATCTGCCCAACGGCAAATCTCCGCAGGCGTTCGCTTGCTCATTGCAAGCCTGTTCCGGCAGAACTTGCCGTACAGCAAGATTTCTAAGGTTTATGGCTGCATTCAAGTCACGGTCATGCGTTGCACCAAAATCACAAGTCCAAACTCTGTTTGCCAGAGTCAGTCTCGCTCGTTTCATCCTTCACCTCCAATTATACTAAAAGATTTTGGTAGTTTCAAGTAGATTATGGTAGATTGTCTGCTAACTGTTATTACCCTGCCCTGCCCGTCGAGATGCGCAATCTCGATCTGGAAAGCATCGAACTCTACCGCGCATTTGGCAATCTGACCATGGCTACATTTGAGGGGTATATCGGCTCAACCATCTTCCATTTCTTCGCTGTCTTGATCGGCGTGCTGGCAATTGTCACCGGCAGCAGTGTCTTGGCCGGCGAGGAAGATAGCGGCACGCTCGAATTGCAACTGGCGTTGCCGCTGACGCGATGGCAATTGGTGACGGCCAAGACGCTGGCGCTGGCGGCCATTTCGCTCCTGGTGCTGGGAGTGGCTGGGATGGCAGCGGTGATCGTCTTTCTGTTCATTCGCGATCAATTGACGACGGCGCTCGATGCCGGTGATCTGTTTCGGGCCACGGTTGCCCATTGGCCGCTGGTCTTTCTGTTCCAAACCCTCAGCCTCTGGCTGGGGACGGTGACGCCGACGCGGCGGGTTGCGCTTGCGCTGGCGACGGTGATCCTGGTGGTGAGTTTTCTTGGCTACAATCTGGCAGGCATGTCGTCCGATCTGGAATATCTGCGTCCGCTCTCGCCCTTCCATTACCGTCCCGCGACGCCAGAGACGCTCAACGAAGGGTCGGCTGGCGGCGATCTGGCGGTCGTTCTGGCGGCGGCAATCCTGTTCTACGGCCTGGCCGTGGTCTGTTTCAACCGGCGCGATGTGACGACGGGCGCATGGCCGTGGGAGCGCCTGTGGCGGCCAGCCTCGGCGGGCAGAACAACCGCCGGCTGACGATGCGGCTATGGTATACTTCATCGTAGACACAACGGAACATTCGCAGCGTTGCTGCCGGTTGAAGGATACATGTCAGATCAACTTCACATTCGCAATTTCAGCATTATTGCTCACGTCGATCACGGGAAGACGACGCTCAGCGATCGCCTGCTTGAGCTGACGCGCACGATTACTGAACGTGAACAGCGCGAGCAGATGCTCGATTCGCTCGATCTGGAACGCGAGAAGGGCATTACCATCAAGCTCAAGCCGGTGCGGATGGAGTACCGCGCTGCCGATGGGCAGGTCTACCAGCTCAACCTGATCGATACGCCCGGTCACGTTGACTTTAGCTACGAGGTCAACCGCTCGCTGGCCGCCTGCGAAGGCGCGCTGCTGGTCGTAGATGCTTCGCAGGGGATCGAGGCGCAGACGCTGGCCAATACCTATCTGGCGCTGGAAAATGATCTGGTGATTATTCCGGTGGTGAACAAGATCGATCTGCCCGGCGCTCACCCCGAAGAGGTGGCGCAAGAGATCGAAAAGGTGATTGGCATCCCGGCTGAAGAGGCGATTATGGCCTCGGCCAAGGAGGGAATTGGCGTTTCCGATATTCTTGAGGCGATTGTGCGCCGGATTCCGCCGCCGCGCGGTCAGCGTCATCAACCGGCGCGCGCGCTTGTGTTCGACTCGCACTACGATCCCTATAAGGGCGTGATTGCCTATGTGCGGGTGGTCGATGGCGTGTTTACGGCGCGCGATCGCGTGCGCTTTATGGGCACCGGCGCGCAGGCGGAGACGCTTGAACTTGGCATCTTTCGCCCGGCAATGACTCCGCTCAACGAGCTTGTGGCCGGTGAAGTGGGATATATCGCCACCGGTCTCAAGAGCGTGGCCGATTGTCAGGTGGGTGATACGATCACGCTCGCCAACGCGCCGGCCAGCGCGCCGCTGCCCGGTTATCGTCCGGCCAAGCCGATGGTGTTCGCCGGTCTTTACCCGATCGACTCGAACGCCTATCCCGAATTGCGCGAGGCGCTCGAACGGCTGAAACTCAATGATGCTGCCCTGTCGTTCCAGCCGGAAAGCTCAGCAGCGCTCGGTTTTGGCTTTCGCTGCGGCTTTCTCGGTCTGCTCCACATGGAGATTGTCCGCGAGCGGCTGGAGCGCGAATACAAGCTCGACCTGTTGATTACCGCGCCTTCGGTGGAATATCAGGTGCTGCTCTCTGATGGCGAGATCGTTACCGTCGCCAATCCCTCAGAGATGCCCGATCTGTCGCGGATCGAGGCAATTGAGGAGCCGGTAGTCGAGATCAGCATCATCTCGCCGGCCCGTTACATCGGCACAATTATGGAACTGGTTACGACCCGGCGCGGCTCCTTCGTCAGCATGGATTATATCGATCCGACGCGCGTGCTCTTGAAATACCGGATGCCGCTGGCCGAAATCGTGATCGATTTCTATGACCAGCTCAAGAGCCGCACCCAGGGCTATGCCTCGCTCGACTACCATCTGGCCGGCTACCAGGAGGCCGATCTGGTTAAGCTCGATATTCTGGTGAACGGACAGCCGGTTGATGCGCTCTCGCTGATCGTGCATCGCGATTTTGCCTACCAGCGCGGACGCGATCTGGTCGAGCGGCTGCGCCAGTTGATCCCGCGCCAGATGTTCGAGGTGCCGATCCAGGCTGCGATTGGCTCGAAGATCATTGCCCGCGAGACCATCCGCGCGATGCGGAAGGACGTGCTGGCGAAGTGCTACGGCGGTGACGTGACTCGCAAGCGCAAACTGCTCGAAAAGCAGAAAGAGGGCAAGAAGCGCATGAAGATGGTGGGCAGTGTCGAGATTCCTCAGGAAGCCTTCATGGCTATCCTCTCGCTCAACGATTCGGCCAACGAGCGTAACCGATAGCGGGCATCGATTGGTTGAGCAACGCGGAGATGTCTATCATGCGTCGTGTATTGTGGCTGCTTGTTCTCCTGGCCCTGGCCGGCTGTCAGAGCGTTAGCAATGGCCAGCAGTGGTCAGAAACAGACTCGCCGGTTGCGTTCCGGCTCGGCGCGCAGGTGTTTACGGTTGCCGATGTCAATGCGGAAATCGAGCGCGCGATCGGCGATGGCGTGGCGAATGCGCTGGCTGCCGGGCAGACCCGTGAGCAGATCGAGCAGATCGTGGTCGATAATGATTTGCGCCGACAGATTTTCGAGCAGATGATTCAAGACGAGCTGCTGTTGCAGTACGCTCGTCAGCACGGGATCGGTGTCGATCCCGTCTTGCTCGATGAAGAGGTGTTCAATCGATTGCCGGTGAATGCCAGCCCGACCGAAGCGCAGGAGTTGCGGCGCGCGCTGGCGCGCCAGCAGGTGGTCTTTACCGTGCTGGCGCGCAATACGCGCGCTGATATGGCTCGCGCTCGCCACATTTTGTTGTCTGACGAGCCAACGGCGCAGGCGACGCTGGCAGAGTTGCAGGCTGGCGCCGATTTCGCGACTCTGGCTGCTGAACGCTCGCGTGATACGGCCTCGGCAGCGAATGGCGGCGATCTGGGCTGGATGCCGCGCGGTGAGTTTGTCGCGCCGTTTGAAGAGGCGATCTTCTCGCTTCCGCTCAATTCACCTCAGATCGTGCAGACAGAGTTTGGCTTCCACATTGTAGAAGTGCTTGATCGACAGGAGCAACGCCCATTTGAGTCGTTTGAGGAGCTGCGCATTCGGCGCAATGCCGGTCAGTTTTTCGAGGAAACGTTTGTGCCCTGGTACGAAGAGCTGCGCCGACAGGCTGAGCTGAGCGGTGAGTTGCAGATTGCCGCCGGCTTTGATCCGGATACGCTGCCCATTCCCTTCCCTGAGACGCCATGAACGCCGTTCCGCTTCCGTTGCTCAATCTGGCGTTTACCCGTCATCTGGTCGATCCAGCATCCCTGCACATGTGCGCAGTTGCCAGGTTGTTGCAGTCGGGATCGAATCCGTCGCCGCTCAACGTGTTGCCGTGGGTTGAACAGCAGGGGTTGGGCGTCTACCAGCCGCAACCGCTTCCTTACCCCTTGGCAACGCAGCAGACAGCTATGATCTGGGGGGAGGCGGAAGACTTCGATCTGCCAGCTCTGGCAGCGCTTTTGGCCGAACGATATCCGCCTCACCATACCTTGACGCTGCTGGTGTGGCCCGACGAGACAATTGCTCATGTGTCGCTGGCCGAGCTGGCGGCAATTGCGCTGACGCCAGCCACGCAGGCGGCTGTCATTGTGCCGGCACTGCCGCTGCCCGATGATCGACGAAGCATTGATCGCCTGCACTGGGTCGTCCAGCGCTTATTGGGGCCGGACGGCTGTCCATGGGACGTGCGCCAGACACCGCAATCGCTGCGGGGGTCGTTGCTTGAAGAGGTGTACGAAGCGCTTGAAGCGCTCGATAGCGGCGATATGGCGCAACTCTGCGAAGAACTCGGTGATGTGCTGCTGCACGTCTTTGCGCAAAGCGAGATGGCGCGGCAGGCTGGCTCTTTCACGCTGGCCGATGTCGTGCAGCGGGTGAGCGACAAACTGATCTTCCGCCATCCGCACGTGTTTGGTCAGGCCGCTGTAGCCGATTCCAGTCAGGTGCTGCGCAACTGGGAAGAGCTGAAGACGCAGGAGCTGGCTGCGAAAGGCAAAGCGCGCTCGAGCGCGCTCGATGGCGTGCCGGCGGCCTTGCCAGCGCTGGCTGCCGCGCAGAGCATGGCGCGCAAGGCTATTCGGGTCGGGTTTACCTGGGCGAACATCGATCAGGTGTGGGCCAAGCTCGAAGAGGAACTGGCCGAACTGCGCGCAGCGGTTGATCCGGCTGACCGTCAGGCTGAGCTGGGTGATCTGCTCTTCGCGGTGGCAACGCTGGCGCACTGGCTTGACATTGATGCCGAAGCGGCGCTGCGCGAAGCCAGCGCGCGCTACCGACAGCGATTCATGATCGTCGAGCAGCGAGCGGCCAGCGCTGGTCGCGCATTGCGCGAGTGCTCGCTGAATGAATTGGTAGCGTGGTGGATTGAGGCGAAAGGGTTAGTTGCGACGAATAAGCAGGGTGATGCTGGCGCCAATTCCTCTGTATCTCGATGATGTCGTGCAATTGCGGAAACCGCACCCGTGCGGCGGCGACATCTGGCGGATCGTGCGGGTGGGAGCAGACATTGCGCTGCGCTGCGAGACGTGCGGTCGGCGCGTGCTCTTGCCGCGAGCTGAGGTTGAACGGCGGATCAAACGCTTCATTGCGCGCGGCGCTGAAGCTGAACATTGAGCGATCAGGAACCGCCGGGTCGGGCGCGCTCAGCGGTTATGGGCAGTAGAACCGCTGCCTGCCAGCGCCAGAGCGACGTTCGCTGCTACCGGCTTGCCGGTTGCTGTCAGGCGCGGTATGATGGCAGTGTCGCCATTCGCATGCGTCTGCATACCTGTATGATCCACAGACAATCCTACCGATTCCGGCTTCATCACAACCGGATCAAAACCATCTATGCCATTGCGCTTGCGCTCTGGTTGGGGTGGTGGACGATATCTAGCGGGGCCGCTGCGCAGTCGGTCAATCCAGTCTATCTGGCCGAATACGATGGTGTGCTGAGCAGCTACGCTGCCGGCTACATCCGGCGCGCGCTGCGCGAAGCAGAGGCTGCCAATGCGCAGGCCCTGATCGTGCAGCTCACTCCACGCGGCGCCGTTGTGCAGGAAGCCCGCGCGCTGGCGAGCGATCTGGCGGCTGCGCGCATCCCCGTGATCGTCTATATCACGCCTGCAGGTCACGATGCAGGCGCAGCCGGGTCGTGGCTGCTCCCGGCTGCGCATATTGCGGCGATGGCGCCGGGCAGTCGGTTCGGCATTGCCGCGCCACTGTTTGCGCCGTCACCGGGCCTGAGCGAATCAACCCAGGATCTCTTGCTGGGCGAACAATTGCAGCAGTTCAGCGCATGGGGGGTTGAGCGTAATCGCAACGTTGAGTGGGCAGAGACGGCGCTGCGCAGCGGCTTTATTGCCACTGCCGCCCAGGCTATCGAAGCCAATCCCCCCATCATCGATCTGGTTGTCCGCGATCAGGCGGAACTACTTCAACGCCTGGAGGGGCGCGTCGTCACGCTGGCTGATGGCTCGCAAACCACGCTGGCTACCCTTGGTCAACGCCCGTTCGTCGTTGACGTCAATCTGGTGGAAGCCTTCTTGCTCGTGCTGGCCAATCCTACGGTTGTCTTTGTCTTGCTGATTATGGCCGGATTGGCGTTCTATGCCGAATTCCTCAGCCCAACGGTCGGCATTCTCGCCGGATTGGGCGTACTTTTGCTGGCCGGCGCCATTATTGGCATGATTGCATTGCCCGTGCAGTGGCTCAGTGTTCTCGGTATTCTGCTCGCCTTTGGTCTTGTAGCGACTGATCTCTTTGTGCCATCGCATGGTACGCTGACAGTAATCGGGGTGGGCATCATGATCGCCAGCGCATTAACCCTCTTCGACACAGCGCAGGCTCCTGGAGTCGCGGTTGCCTTGTGGGTGGTCATTCTGGTGGCGGTACTGATTGCGCTCTTCGCCTTGAGCGGAGTCTGGCTGGCATTACGCTCGCGCGATCGTCCGGTCACCACCGGTCAGGAAGGACTGATTGGACGGATTGCGGAAGTGCGGAAGCGCCTGGATCCGGAAGGGATGGTCTTTGTTGAAGGGGCGCTCTGGCGCGCCGTGTGCGAAAATGGCACGGCTGAAGAAGGGGAACTGGTGCGGATTACCGGAATCTATGCGCTCCGGCTGACCGTGCAGCGGATCGATCCTGAGTCGTCGTGAGCCAATGACATCAGGAGACATCGCTCTACCTGCGGTGGCTTGCCGCAACATTCGCGGCAGGCCGTCACGAGGGCAGGAGTATGGATAGCGGCTGATTGATGTGACTGGCAGTTTCAACCGGAACCGCAATGTTTCGGATACGAAAGGAGTCTGCGATGGGTGGGATGACCTTCTTCCTCTTGTCTTGTCTGGCGGTGCTGGCATTCATTGCCCTCATGATCATTCTCTCGGCGATCAAGATCGTGCCCGAATACGAGCGCGGCGTGATTTTTCGACTGGGCCGATTGATGGGGCCGCGCGGACCAGGTATCTTCTTCGTGATCCCGGTCTTCGAGCGGATGGTGCGGGTCGATATGCGCGTCATCACGATGGATGTGCCGGTGCAAGAAGTGATTACGCTCGACAACGTGACGATTAAGGTCAATGCGGTGCTCTACTTCCAGGTCATTAATCCGAACTGGGCCGTGACCAAGGTGATGGACTACATTCGGGCCACGATGCAGATCGCCCAAACCACGCTGCGCAGCGTGGTTGGTCAGGTTGAGCTGGATGAGCTGCTGGCGCAACGGGAAAAGATCAATCAGAAGCTCCAGCAGATTATTGATGAGCAGACCGAGCCGTGGGGCATCAAGGTCACGATCGTGGAAGTGAAGGATGTGGAGCTGCCGCAGAATATGCAGCGCGCGATGGCTCGCCAGGCCGAGGCTGAGCGCGAAAAGCGGGCGAAGCTGATTCACGCCGATGGCGAATTGCAGGCATCGCGCACGCTGGCCGAGGCGGCGCGGGTGATTGCCAGTGAACCGGTGACGTTGCAGTTGCGCTATCTGCAAACCCTGACGGAGATTGCCGTTGAGAAGAACAGCACGATTATCTTCCCGCTGCCCATCGATACGCTGAAGACTTTCCTGTCGCCGAACGGCATGGTGAGCAGTGAGGTTCGCCGGCAGGCGGAGTAGCCGCGGTTGATTGACGCGCGCCCATCTGGAGAGCTGTTGCCTGGCAGTCGCTCTTCCAGATGGGCCGCTTTGGCGTGTGGCAGCAATGCGTCGCTAAGCTGCCATCTTTGTGCTGAAGCCGGTGCCTGCTACCGCCGTGAGAGGATCGCGATGCTGGCGATCAGCAGACCTGCGCCGACTATCCCACTGATTGTAAATCGTTCACCAAGCAACAGCATCGCCAGCAGCGCCGAGCCGAGCGGTTCGAGCAGCGAAATGGTCGCTGCGGTTGTGGCGCGCACACTGCGCATGCCGCGCACGTAGAGCGCATAGGCCAGCGCTGTCGGCACGACACTGAGGTAGAGCAGGATCAGCCAGCCTTCCGGCGGATAGTTGACAACCAGACCTGTGCCTAGCGCTGCCGGCAAGAGCAGCGCTGCGCCCAGCGTAAACGAGAGCGCCACCGGCACAACCGGGTGGTATGCGGCTGCGATCAGCCGCGCTCCCAGTACCACCAGACTGTACGAGAATCCGGCGGTTAACGCGAGCGCTGCCCCAATTCCCAGATCGTTAAGCGACTGCACCTGCGGCGCGCCACCAACCAACAGACCGGCGCCGATCACTGCTCCCCCGATCGCCAGCCATGTCGTGGGGCGCAGCCGCTCACCGAGAAAGGCGCGGGCCAGCAGCGCGGTAAAAATGGGTGCGCTACAGATATTGATCAAGACGGCAGCGGCAACGCCGAGATAGGGAATGGCGGCAAAATAGGCGACCTGATAGGCGGCGAATGCGCCCCCAATCAGCAGCAGTGTCCAGCGATGGCGGGCCTGCACGCGAAATGCCTGCGGCCCGGCCAACAGACGGGCGGTGAAGAGCAGCACCGGCGCTGACAACAGTAAGCGAAGAAATCCGATCGAGAGAGAATTGGTGTCAGTCAGACGGTACAGCAAGCCGACGGCGACGCCGATGGTGCCCCACGTCAGGGCGGCAGTGACGACTAGCGCAATGTCGCGAGGTCGCTGGGTTTCATCAAGATGGCGCATGTAGTACATCCCGTGCAACAATGCGTGTTCATAGACGGAGGGCGATTATAGCAGGTTTGGCGGCGTCTGCTGTTGAGATGTGCTATCTGTGTGGTCTGGAAAGAAGATCACCGCAAGGGGCAGAAGATTGCCACGCCGCGTTGCGCGCGACACGCACTGATATGGGCGGTAAAGGAGACGCGCTTCATTGCCGTGATTCATGTCGTGGCGCGGGTTCAGGAGCGCCCGCAGCACTCCCCTGCGTCAGCGGGAGTCGTGCCCCATCGCCCGCTTCTACTCGCCCCTCTCCCAGCGGGAGCGGAGGCGGGGGTGAGGGCGAGCGGGCGAGGGTTGCACCACAAAGGCACAAAGGGTTCGCTGGTGGATGGCATTGCGTGGGC
>FWWM01014637.1_pt1 | contig 12246 bp, 12 predicted proteins | sample 2228351 | NCBI WGS metagenome assembly FWWM01 (sample SAMEA103939774, study PRJEB20133) | metagenome | reverse complement strand
GGAAAGCAGGCGGGAAAAAATTCCTTCCCCCAGACCCCCCTCCTTTTTGCCTGCCCGCTGGAAACCCCCAGCGATTTTTTCGGACGGCGGGGCCTTAATTTGGGCGGTGGGTGGGACTATTTATATTTTCAAAAATTTTCGCGCCAGCGAAATGAATTTTTTATCCTGTTTCCATCTTACCACTTCAATCGCTTTTTTGAAAGAGAAAATATGAGAAGAGAAATCTTCGTTCGCATTTTGCGTATTTTTCAGTTGTTTGCTGTTGGTAACTCTTATTAAATAAACATGGATTGTTTTATATATTGTTTTTCTGCCTTGGTCAAAATGATAATGATACCTACCTAATTTCCTGACGATTGATAAGTTTTGAAACCCCGTCTCTTCATATACCTCTCTTAGTGCCGCCCCGGAGAGAGTTTTTTTGTTTTGTGCCCCTGGGGGAGCACATAATGTTTTTTGCTGTAATCATAAAGTAAGACAAATTTGTTGTCGTGTATCAAAATAACGCTAGAGCATACTTCGTAAATTTTTCTATTTATTCGGCTCATATCAACAGTATACGCCGAAATCTTGAATCCCTCAAGCTTAACAAGCTATTAACCTATAGTATATCATAATGTAAATATATGGATATACAGAAAATCTTCGGAGAAAATTTAAGGAGAGTTAGGATAAAATCCGGTCTGTCTCAATCAAAACTTTCCAGTAAGACTGGTTTTAGTCCGGTTTATATCAATAGGATAGAAAAGGGGGAAGAGAATGTATCTTTGAAAAATATTTGGCGTATTTCCAATGTTTTAAATGTCCCTATTTCAACTCTATTTTCTCCTCTCCAAAATACTCAATATAAAGCAATCGTTTTTGATCTTCATTACACGATTTTACGATTATCCCCTTCCAGGGGGGAATCGTGTATCAAAAAATTTTTAAAAAGCATGGTTTTAATGCACATCCTAGAGAAATTAAAAAAGCTTTCAGCGCAGTTTGGAAGGATTACGGCGATGATAAAGTATCTGAGGATTCTAAAAATCATCATAATGAAAAAAACATTGAAGAGTGGTGGTTTGGTTTCCATTTCAAAATGCTAAAAAAGCTCGGGTTAAGAAACAAAACCGTTGCTGAAATTATTAACAGAGACATCTCCCATCAATTTTATGGCAACCCGGAAGTACATAGAATGTATGACGATGCCAAGAAGATTCTTCCGTTTTTAAAGAAGCGCAAAGTGAAACTTGTCTTAGCGACCAACGGCTACAAATCCACCAATGAGATAATCGAATATTTTGGACTAAATAAATACTTTGATCACGTCTTTGTTTCTTGCGATATCGGCATCAGTAAACCAAACCAGAAACTCTACCGTTTTATAGCGAAAAAATTATCTATCAAACCAGAAGAAATTTTATGCGTCGGGGATAGCTATGCAACAGATATCGTTGGAGCAATAAAGTCTGGTTGCGGGGCCGCTATTATTGACAGAAAAAATACGGGATACAAAAAGAAATATAACTGTATCTATTTAAATAACTTAACACAGCTCAAGAACCTTATAAATTCCAATGGATAAAAAAATTTCAAAAATAATAGGCCGGCATTCCTATTTTCTCGCCAAAGAAAAAGTTCTGGTTAGGGAAAACAGGCAATCACCGAAAAAAATTTCCATCGGTATAATTCTTGATACGGCTTTCACAATCCCTCCTAAAACCGGGGTTTGCTATAGGCTGTATTATCTCTCTAAAGAGTTAGCGAGAAAAGGAGCAAAAGTAAAATTATTTCTATGTAATCGCAATTACAGAACTGATGAAGAAGTCAAAGCTCTTTCTGCTGAACGAGATTTAGAAATTCACTTAATTCCAGAGAAAATATTTTACAACCCCGAATCTTTGTTGAGCATTTTGAAATTGACTAAAGTCAATGCTATTCAATTCGAAGATTCAGAAACAGCAATTCTTTTAGGAAAATATCTAAAAGGCGAATTGAATGTGCCATTGTTTTTAGAACTTCATGATGACGAAACAACTCTAAAGAGAAGCATCGGTAATTATAAATCCTCCGACATAAAACTAACTGATTTTGTTCACTACGCGTCGGGAGAAATAGCAGATTTAGTAATCGCAATGACGGAAGGAGATCGGAGAAGCTTTGTGGAAATGGGTATTAGCGCCGCGAAGATAACATTAGCGCCAAACGGCGTAGATCCAAAGCTACTTCGTAACTATGGTCCAAACCTTAAGGAAAGAAACATTATTTTTGTCGGTAATATGTTCTATCCGCCGAACCGACAAGCAGCGGAAATTATTTTAAAAAAAATTTTGCCGGAATTGAGACCTTATAACTTCAAAGCAACTTTTGTGGGAATGGCCCCAGAAGAACTAAAAAATAAATACATCAAAAGTAGAGGCGTAGCTTTTACGGGATTTATTGATGACATTAACAAAGAACTGAAAAAAGCGACGATAGCTCTTTGTCCCGTAGTGGCTGGTTCTGGCATGAAAGTTAAAATATTGAACTTCGCAGTTGCCGGATTGCCCATTATATCTTCCACCATTGGGGCTAACGGATACGAGAGATTAAACGGTATAATCCTAGAAGATAATTTTGATAAGTATCCCCAGATCATCCGAAAATTAGTACAGGATGCGCGCTGGGCGAAAAAGATAGGAAATCAGAATAGGAAAGATGTTATTAGGCACTTTTCTTGGAATAAAATTGCTAAAGAACTATCACATACTTATAGAGTTTTTATAGCAAACTACAGATATTCACCACTTAAGAAGAACGGAGTCGTGGCGGCAGATGTTCCAAAACCATTTTGGCTCTCTGAAAAAAGAGTTGAGGTTAACAAAAACTTTAATTATTACGTAGTCAAAAAAGGTAAAATTAGCAAAAAGAAATTATGATTATTTTAGGCATAAACGGCTGGTATACCAGAAGTCATGACCCGTCGGCGTGTTTGATAAAAGATGGAAAAGTTTTGGCGATGGTCGAGGAAGAGCGCTTCATTAGGCAGAAATATGCCGTGGAGAAATTACCATTAAACGCCGTTGGATTTTGTCTTGATAAGGTCGGGTTAAAACCAGACGATATTGATATCGTTGCTTTTGGCTGGGATTACAAGAAAAAGTACAAATTAAGAGGAATGTATTTTTCTCATTCAACTGATGAGATTTTAGACATTATATTTCCGCACAGCACTTTCGGATATAAACGAAAGCCGAAACTAGTCGTTGTTCCCCATCATTTAGCCCACGCCGCCAGCACATTTTTCACTTCCGGTCTCAATGAAGCAACAATACTAGTTATTGATGGCCAAGGCGAGGATGAATCAACAACGATAGCTTATGGCAAGGGAAAACAAATATCAATACTGAAATCATTTCCGATTAAAGACTCTTTAGGATACTTCTACGAAAGCATTAACAAATATATTGGTTTTCATTATTTGGATAGTGGCAAGACAATGGGCCTCGCTCCTTATGGAAAGGCGAATATTGACTTTAGTAATATAAAAATTAGCAACGATGGCTATACTGTAAATCTTCAAAAAGAACTTCGGTACGATTCTTCGTATTTAGACGAACAGGAAGCCCTTGTTGCACTTTGGCACGAGGAATTGAGGAAGTACGTTAAGTCTCCAAACAAAGTAGAATATGTTTTTGATAGATACAGCAATAAAATAAAACCAAAATTTGATATCCCGCAACCCTACAAGAACTTGGCGGCTTCGGCTCAAGCCGCACTGGAGAAAACAGTAATTCACCTAGTTAAAGTCGCCATTAAAATGACAGGGACTAAGAACGTCTGTTTATCTGGGGGCGTTGCTCTTAATTGTGTAGCTAACGGAAAAATAATCCAGAATAAATTCGTAAATAATCTTTTTGTATTTCCTTCCGCCAACGATGCAGGAGCAAGCGCTGGCGCCGCTCTATACGCCGCCGCTCGATACGACAAAGACGCAAAATTTACAAAAATGACACACCCATATTGGGGGCCAGAATATACAAACAAAGAAATCGAAAACATTCTAAAATCCAGAAAAATACACTACACAAAGCCAGAAGATATTTGTAAAACTACGGCTAAATTGTTAGCCGAGAACAAAATCATTGGCTGGTTCCAAGGTAGAATGGAGGTTGGCCCGCGAGCTTTAGGCAATCGGAGCATTCTTGCGAATCCAAAGATAAAAGCCAACTGGAAAAAGGTAAACTTGATTAAGAGACGAGAATTATGGAGACCGCTCGCCCCAACGATATTAGACGAATACAAAGAAGAGTATTTTGAAAATGCTGCGTATTCTCCTTTCATGCTTGCCGCTTTTCAGGTTAAAAAAGATAAACGGAAGTTTGTCCCAGCCATTGTTCACGTTGACGGATCGTCTCGGCCGCAAACCGTTTCTAAAGATGTAAATAAAAAATTCTGGAACCTCATATCGCATTTTTATAAGCTAACAGGAGTTCCGGTGGTTCTTAACACGTCTTTTAACGGTCCCAGCGAGCCGATTGTTTGTAGTCCTCAAGATGCTTTAAAAGTTTTTAGCGATAGTAGTTTGGATTATTTAATAATGAATGACTATCTGATATCAAAGTAATTTCTGTTGACAATCAGGAAATTTTGAGTTAATTTAGCGTAAGCTTCGTTGATAGAAATGAACCAACAAAAAACACAGGAGGTCAGTGATGGCGAAGTATTGTTCTTTGATTATGGTGAAGCCGGATGCAATACAGCGACGACTGGTGGACGAGATCGAGACAAGGCTCAACGGGTACGGATTGCAGATAACCAGAAGGAAAGAGGTGATTATCGACAGAACAATCATACTCCGCTTGTGGCCGATGATTTTCCGCCAGACAACGTTGGAGCGTAGCTTCAACTATCTCGGTGGTGTACCGCTTCCGATTTGGCTCGTTACCGGACCGAATGCCATTGAACTTACGCTGCAGGTCAAGACGGAGATGCGGGCACTATACTGCACCGACAAGCTTCACACACTTTTTCACTGTCCCGATACAGAAGAAGATTTCGTAAGAGAATACGACATCTTCTTCGAGGGCGAACCAATGCCAGGGCTGCCATAAAGAGTAGTAACTTGTGGTAGCCCTTTTCTTCTATAAACAAGTTCAAACTTATGAAAAAAGTATTAATAATTGGTGGTGCGGGATTTATAGGAAACAATCTAGCCAAAAAACTGATGGACAATGGCTATCAAGTCTTTGTTTATGATAATTTCTCTAGCGGAAAAATTTCAAATTTAAAATTTCTTAATAAAGCAAGAATAATCAAGGGAGATATTGTCAATCACAAGAAAATCACCAATTGCGTCAAAAAAATTCAACCTAATGCAGTTTGCCATCTTGCTGCAATTCACTATATACCAGACTGCAATAAAAATCCGCAAAGGACTCATAAAGTAAATATTGACGGCACGCTTAATGTTTTGGAGGCGATTTCTGCGCTCAATCCTAAACCGTTTTTTATTTTTATCTCGTCAGCAGCAGTTTATGCAAACTCTTCAAAAGCATTAAGAGAAGATAGTAAAACCAAACCTATTTGTATATATGGCGAAACAAAGTTGGTTGGAGAAAAAATAACTAAACAGATATGCACTAAAAATAAGATTCCTTTCACAATCGTTCGTTTGTTCAATGTGTATGGTCCTAACGACGGAATTCCACATGTAATTCCTAGAATTGTTGCCCAAATTAAAGATCGAAAGGAGAATTTAGAATTAGGGAATCTCCGGCCAAAGCGTGACTTTATTTATGTTGATGATGTAAATGATGCTCTGTATAAAATTTTAGAATACAGACCAAAAGGCAAAGTTTATAATCTCGGGACTGGAAAAGAATACTCTATTAAAGAGATTGCAAAGCTATTCATAAAATTTTTACCAAAGAAAAACCTGGTAATACTTCCGAAGAAAAAGCTAATCAGAAAAAGAGAGAGGCTTCATTTAAAGGCGGATATTTCAAAAATAAAGGAAGGGTTGGGATGGTATCCTAAAACCTCTATCAAAAAAGGGCTAAAACTTCTACTAAAAAAAGAGGGCATCCTCTGGTGAGGAAGGCCCTGTGTTAGATGCCGAGACGCTCGCAGAGTTTACGCAGCCCTTCTTTGTTTCCGGGCCACTTGAGGAGTTGAAGCGCTTCGTCTTTTCCAACCCACCGGAAATCGTCGTGCTCGTGCGAGAGCCGGACGTTGGTGTTAGCTGGAACCTCCACACCGAAAATGTATTCAACGTGATGTCTCCCTTCGTCCGTGAATTCGTAGTGATAGTTGCTGTCAATCACCTTGACTATCTCGGTAATGCCGGTTTCCTCAAGCGCTTCTCTCTTAATCGCTTCCTCAAATGTTTCTCCTTGCTCTACGCCACCGGTTAGCGGTTGCCAGAATCCGCCCCTTTCAGGGACTCGCTTCATCAAAAGAAACGAGCGCTGACCGTCTGGAAGCCTTTTGTAAAAGAACACTTCGATTTGGTTTTCGGTACGCATAACTACCTCCTTTCTGAGCTTAAAGTATCATAACTTTTTTAGATTTTGGTGTCAAATGTTTGACTTTAAGATTTAAATATTTTAAAATGCTTTAAGTTGTTCGTTCACAAGTCAAACCATAAAAAAAGAGGATGAGCGTCATGAACCACATGGATGCCGTAAATGAATACCTGCAAACGCGGTTGGCTCGCAGAGACGAACTGGCAGGGTTCCTCAATGATGCGGCGGTGATCTGGTACGCCTCCTCCGCATTCATGGAATGGTACGATCCGGAACTCGTTAGGGACCTTCTTGTTGTATTGTCGGATGAACGCTTTAAGAACTTTGAGGCAAATCTCGGCTCCAGTTACGTCGTAGACGATCACGGCGTGACCCCCCCCGTTTTCGTTCGCTTCAAGAGCTACGAATGGTTGGAACGAGATTTTGCTCGCAGGCTGCCGGTAGCGCTCTGGATTTACCAGCACGCAAGAGTGGTCCGCGACCCGCAGAGTAAATTCGCCGACATTCTCCGCGTTCAATCCGAGGTGCTTAGAGAAAAACTGCCCTTCATTCTGCGACGGAAATACCTTGAGTTCCGCACCGACAGGCATCACTTGAGACACACGGTACCTGCTGGCATGGAGATGGCGACTCGCTTGATTAAATCAAGTGTAGTAAAGCTAGCTCTGGAACTCACTCTTCTCGCAGCAGGGCGACCGTACCCCTACAAGAAATGGCTGTTTTGGGCAGTAGAACAGGAGACGACTCAAGGCAAGGAGATCGTTAATCTGGCTACTCGGTTTTGGGATGAAACTGACAAAGACCAGATTATCGCCTTGAGCGACCAGTTGGTTGCTAAGGTTGCCTCAATCTGCGCCCAAAGCGGATTCGTACCCGAGGATGTAACTGCCAGATGGTGGCTTTACCTCGATTAAACAGGCTTCGTTCATTGCAACGAAGCCTTTTCTTTTAGCTTTCTCATCACTGTATTTACAATGATATCTGGCGGATGGAAGCTTTTGGTGTCCGCCACCTGTACAGAAAAATGCTTAACATCTAAATCGGTTATTAAGATATTGAAGTGACTGATATATTTGTGTAAAAAATTTTTGTGTTTATGAAGTGCTCGAGTTTTTAAAATTTTCTTATCAACTCCACCAAAAACAATTTTTTCTAAGAAGGGGCGTGGCGCTTTTAGTATTATGGTCATATCCGGTAAATTTTGTCCGTGATACTTTACTAACTCTTTCATTGGTCTTGTAACTTTTCTGCCTAAAGCATTATTAAATGCTATGGTGGAAATGAAAGTTCTTTCCATAATGACGTTATGACCCTTTTCTTTATATTTCTTAGCAAGTTCCATCTTCTCTTTCCATTTTTTCAAATACCAATATTCAACACTTCCAGGACGATTTTTTAATTTTAGATGATCTGGTTCACGAATATATTTTGCTTTCTTAATTATTTTACTAAGCCTTCTGCATAAAGAAGTTTTTCCAATTCTCCAAAAACCTTCTATAGCGATTATTTTACCCATAAAATCATTTGATCAAATCATCAACGTTCACCTCAAGCGCGCGGGCGAGCTTGGTGAGCGTCTCAATGGTCGGGTTTTTATTCACGCCCGACTCAATGCAAATAACGGTATTCAAAGACAAATCCGCAAGGTGAGCCACTTTCTCAAGGGAATAGCCCTTTTGCGCCCGCAATTTTCTGAAATTGTAAGCGATTTTGCTATTTGACATCGGATCGGTTACCATATACCATTAAAAGGTATAAACTAAATGATATAGTATAGCCATTAACTCTTTTATGGTAACTTATTTATTCATATTTGGCAATTTTAAAGGGAGTTCCGTCTTGTCGCCTGTGCACGGGAAGGGTGAGGCAAGGGCGACTATTCAAAATGTTTCGGCCCCGCCGTCCGAAAAAATCGCTGGGGGTTTCCAGCGGGCAGGCAAAAAGGAGGGGGGTCTGGGGGAAGGAATTTTTTCCCGCCTGCTTTCCGCGCCGAAGGCGCGGCAGGGGTGGGAAGCAGTTCGTCCTTGCGTCAGCAAGGAAGCAAAGCCCGCAAAAATTGTTTCCTTAATTGAAAAAGATTTTTGCGTGCGTCCATTAAAAGATGTGTTAATTTTTGCGGGCTTTGTCTGCCGTCAGGCGGCGAGCCGCTGGGGCGGAGTTCTGCCTGTTAGGGCAGAAAGTTTTGCTCAAAAAAGGTTAGTATATACTCAATAGTAGGAATATCAGAAAGGTCGGAGTAAAAAATTAACCAGTCAATCTCTTGCTGCCTTCGTTGAAACGAGGTCAACGGAAACAATGGGTTGCGGGTTCTGAAAATTCTTTTTCAGGATTCCGCGTGCTCGAACGTGCTGCCCGTCTTATTTGAAGGCGTGTCCACGAATCAGCTGGATGCAGGTCAAGATGGTTTGATTCTGCGCATCTCGCACTAACCTGTGGTGCCTCCGCATGGTACGGGATTCCCTCGGTAACGATGGTGGCAAGGATAAAAAATCATATGCACACCATTGGTATAGATATAGGGAAATCGTTCCATGTGGCGGCAATTATGGAAGACACAGGTAAGTTCCGGGTTCCGTCGCATAAGTTTGAAAACAGCAAAGAGGGTTTTCAGTCATTCATTCAAAAAGTTCAGGAAACTGCCGGCAAAGATAAATCCCATACTATCCGCATTGCTCTTGAAGCCACCGGACACTACTGGATGAACTTGTACTCATTCTTAAAAGAACAAGGATACAGCAATCTTATTTTGCTAAATCCCCTTCAGTCCAGAGCGCTGCGCAATCTCGGCATTCGAGGAATTAAGACTGATAAAGTTGATGCTCAGTCAATTGCCAGAGTAGTGTATCTGAATGCAGAGAATCTGCAGTATCCTCTGCAAGAAGATATATACAGCCTGCGCCAATTGACCCGTTTACGCCTGGAGTTAGTTCAGCAAGCAGCTGATGCTAAAAGAAAGATTATCCGCATTCTAGACCTTGTTTTTCCTGAATTTCAAAGGGTTTTCTCTCATACCTGCGGCGTTACTGCCAGAGCTTTTATGGAAAAATATCCTCTGCCTGATAACCTACGCAAGCTCTCCGAAAAGAGAATGGAGGCAATCATCCAAAAGTGCGCCAGAGGTAAGCTTAACCCCCGGGCAACTACCCAAAACTTAAAAGCTGCGGCTAAAAATTCAGTCGGGATACATTTTGCCAAAGATGCCTTGGCTCTGCACCTTCAACTACTGCTGCAGCAAGTTTCTTTTCTTGAAGACCAGGTTAAAGAAGTGGAACAAGCCATGAAAACCTACAAAGAAAAACTGCCCAATCTCGCTCTTTTGGAAACAATCCCTGGCATCTCGTTTAATCTAGCGGCAACTATTCTTGGAGAAATCGGAGATATTGGAAAGTTCAAGAGAGCGGATTCGCTCGTGGCTTATGCCGGCATGGATACCAAGGTTATCCAATCAGGCGCCTTTGAAGGAACAAAAACCAAACTTTCTAAAAGGGGTTCACCTTATCTTCGCTGGGCATATGCTTGCGCTGCCGGAGTAGCCAGAGTTCACGACCCTGCTCTTAAAGGAATCTTTGAGAAGAAAAAGAATCAAGGAAAACCCTATGGCATTGCTCTTACCGCCGTCATTCACAAAATGTTGCACATTACCTACGCTGTCTTAAAACAACAAAAACCTTACGAGTGTCGCTTACAAAATTAATTTATTCTTTGCCATCACTCTTACCGAGAGAATATTCTGTGTTATCCCCAGAGGAAGGGGTTGACTTATATAGCTGGTTCGCACTTCGTTCAGTAATTGCGACCAATTAAACATTGCGAATTTTGCGGGCAGTTTGTTTGCTCGCTCGCCCCGCCTGCGGCGCGGCTTCGCCCGCAAAATCCATCAAGTTTTGTTTGGTCGGGGCAGCGGGAATCGAACCCAGCGATCGCACGCACCCCAAGCGTGCATGTTAACCATTACACCATGCCCCGGTTATTTTCTTTTTCCCATTGCTTTGATACATTTAGCGCACGCTAAAATTTTTTTGCCGGCAAATTTTTTGTAGCCCGGTTTCTTTATTTGCCAAGGAATGGTAAGCCATTGCAAATTGGGATACTGTCGTCTTTTGACGGTAGGGTTAAATTTGGTTGCTCTTAATTGGATTCTTCGCCAGACCATTATTGATTTTTTGCCGCAGATGGCGCATTTTCTTGCCATATATAAACAATAGATTATTTTTAAAATTTTTACAAGATTTAAATTATATGTTAACTTTAAGATATGGAATGGATATTTCTAATTGCCATTTTAATTTTTTCCGTTGTTGTTCACGAATTTTCTCATGGGGCAGCGGCAAATTATTTGGGCGACCCAACAGCCAAATATGCCGGTAGGTTAACTTTAAATCCCTTAAAACATTTAGATCCCATTGGGTCTATAATTTTACCATTTTTTTTGATTTTAATAACAAAATTAACCGGCAGCGGAATTATTTTTGGTTGGGCAAAGCCGGTACCGATAAATCCTTATAATTTTCGCGACCAAAAATACGGTTCAGCCAAAGTAGCTCTGGCGGGACCCGGTTCTAATGTAGTTATTGCTTTGGTTTTTGGTTTAACTTTAAGATTTTTTCCAGAAATATCTGGTTTTTCAGGTTTCTATTTAATGTTCAGCTATATTGTTTATATAAACCTTCTTTTAGCGATATTTAATCTTTTGCCAATTCCTCCATTAGACGGTTCTCATATTCTTTTTACTTTTTTGCCTTCAAAAATGGAAAACATCAAGATATTTTTGAGCCAGTTTGGCATTTTTATTTTATTTTTCATTATCTTTTTTTTCTTTGATTGGTTAATCTATTTTCTCAAGTGGCTCTTCTTTTTTATTGTTGGCACACAGCCATTTTAATCTTTTTACTTAATTCTAAAATAAACTTTTTTGGAGTTAGACACCATTTAGTAGCTAGGGGGTGACTTATATATATCCGCTTAAAATTATTTTCCCGAAGATTTCTGAAAGCCAAAAAAGACCCTCAAAAAAGCCGCTATTTTCGGCGGTTTTTTTATTGCTTACTTTTATATTTTTCTATAAAGCTCGTTGTAGTAATCTTCTGACCTGGATTTAAAAAAATTTAATATTTACTTAGCCTTTTGTTGCGGCATTCTATAAGTATTAAAGAAATTTTTCGTCAAACCCATCTTTAAAATTTTAAAGAGAATAAGATGTTCAAGGTCTAAAAAAAGGATATTAATAGGAGATTTTTTGATTTTTGAACCATTTAACCAATAGTCACCAAAATTACATCGTTGTCAATTAAATACAACTTGGGTACTTTATCTTTATAATATGTTTTTCCGAAAACAAGATTTTCATGATTTGTTATCTCAGGGGAAAATCCTTCGCCGATCATCTTTTTTCTTATCAGATGTTTTGCTGCGTTTTGGATTCCAAAAGCCGTTTAATTGTCTTTGGCCAATCGCTAAGCGATTTATCGGTTAAAAGAGCTATTGCTTCCTGGTTTGAATAGCCGCGCCGATTTACTAATTCAGCAAAAAAATCAACTGCCTTTTTGATTATTTGTTCGTATTCTTGTACCAGTATTTTTTGAGCTGTTTGGTGATATAAGACATCATTTTTAAATCTATTCCAGTTTCTTAAATAGGCGAGATAATCATAGGGTCCGTTGTCTTTAGCAAAAAATAAATCCTCAAGCAGCTTTTGTAGTTCTTGTAATGTTATGGTATATAGGTGGGCAATAATTTCATCTTTCACATTCTCTAGGGC
>FWWM01014636.1_pt1 | contig 12246 bp, 10 predicted proteins | sample 2228351 | NCBI WGS metagenome assembly FWWM01 (sample SAMEA103939774, study PRJEB20133) | metagenome | reverse complement strand
AACGCGCTCGGGGTGCTGGTGGTGGAAGGCCGGAGCGTGTGGCGGATCGGGGAGCGGTCCGTCGTCGCGGTCCCAGGAGACCTCCTGCTCGTACCCGAAGGCGTCCCGCACGCCGCGGAGCCCTCTGCAGGACCGGTGCGGCTCCTGTCCATCCACTTCACCGCCCGCGTGCTCGGAACGCAGTGCTTGCTTTTGGTGCTAGGCTTCCCCACGGTCACCAAGGGCGGGCCGTACGGAGATGCGGTGCGGGAGCTCGTGCGGCTGTCCACCCACCGACCGGCCGGGTGGCGGCAGCGCGCCCGGGCCCTCGTGGTGGAGCTCCTCCTGCGGATGGTGCACGAACGGCCCGAGGACTTCCGGCCGACGGCGGTGCAGGAGGTCCGCGCCCTACGGCTCCTGTGCCCGGTATTCCAGCTCCTCGAGGCGACGGATCGCCGGGTGCGGGTGGCGGACCTGGCCCGGGCCGCGGCCTGCTCGCCCACCTACCTCCGCCGGCTCTTCCGGACGGGCCTGGGGATGTCCCCGAGCCGGTACCTTCTCGAGCGCCGGCTGCAGCGGGCGGCGGAGCTCCTGCGCGGGACGGACCACACGGTCCAGCAGGTGGCGGAGCGGTGCGGCTTTGAGAGCCTCTCCCACTTCCACCGGCACTTCAAGGCCCGGTACGGGTGCACGCCTCTCGCGTTCCGGGCCCGGATTCCGCAGCCGCCTTAGGGCGGCTCCTCCCGGGCAGCGGCCGTGGTCTTCCGGAAGCGGTCGAGGGTAAAGGGCCGGGCGATCTCCGGGAGCTCGCCGTGGAGGATGTAGTGGGAGACGACCTCCGCGGTGATGGGCGCGAGCAGGATTCCGTTCCGGAAGTGGCCCGTGGCCAGCACGAGCCCCTCCACCTCCGTGGGGCCCAGGATCGGGGCGTCGTCCCGGCTGCCGGGCCGGAACCCCACCCACATGTCCACCAGCGGCAGCTCCTCGATCCCGGGCAGCACCTCCCACGCCCCCCGCAGGAGCTGCAGGATCCCGCCCGCGGTGAGGCTCCCGTCAAACCCCTTCTCCTCCACCGTGGCGCCCACCAGCAGCCGGCCGTCCCGCCGCGGCACGAGGTACGCATCGGGCCCCCAGACCACGTGCTGGAGCAGCGGCGAATCCCGCGGCATCTGTAAGGCCAGCATTTGCCCCTTGACGGGCCGGACGGGAGGCCGGACGGAATCCGGGAGGCCCGGGATGGTGGCCGACCAGGCTCCCGCGGCCAAGACCACCCAGGAGGCCTCGAGGAAGGCGTGCGGCAGGCGCACGCCCAGCACCCGGCCCTGGTCCACGACGATGCGGGTGACCTCCGTGTTCTCCCGAAGCCGGCCTCCCGCGCGGCGGAAGGCCTCGGCCAACGCCCGGGCCACCTTCACGTTGTCCACCTGGTGGTCGAAGGGGCTCCAGATGGCGGCTGCGACCCGGTGGGAGAGGTAGGGCTCCATGCGCCGGGCCTCCTCCCCGGACAGCCACTCCGTGGGAAGTCCGTGCTGCTTCTGGAACCCATACAGGAACCGCAGCCGCTCCACGTCGTCCCGGTCCAGGGCCACTACGAGCGTCCCCTCGTCCCGGTAGTCGACCGCATGTCCGCTGGCCGCCTCCAGTTCCCGGGCGAACGCCGCCCACCGGTCCCGGCTCGCCCGCAGAAGCGGCAGCATCCACTCCTCTCCCGGCTCCGCCTCCGCGTACGGGGCCAGCATGCCGGCGGCGGCCGCGGTGGCGCCGAGGCCCGCCTGCCCCTTTTCCAAAATGGTCACGGAACGGCCCGAGCGGGCCAGGAACCAGCCGATGCTGAGCCCGCAGATCCCGCCGCCGACGATCACCACCTCTTCCGGCACGACCTACCCCTCCGGCAGTACCTTCAGGAGGTTCGCCATCTCCAGGGCGGCCAGGGCCGCGTCCCGCCCGCGGTTCCCGGCCTTCGTGCCCGCCCGCTCCAAGGCTTGCTCCAGGGTGTCCGCGGTGAGGATCCCGTAGATCACCGGCACCCCGGTGCTGAGGGAGACCTGGGCCACGCCCGCGGCACTCTGGCCCGCCACGTACTCGAAGTGCGGGGTCGCGCCGCGGATCACGGCCCCGAGGCACACCACCGCGTGGTACCGGCCGCTCTTGGCCAGGCGTAGGGCCGCAAGGGGAATCTCGAACGCCCCGGGGACCCAGGCCACGTCCACCTCCTCCACCCCGTGCCGCCGCAGGGTGTCCAAGGCCCCTTCCAGGAGCAGGCGGGTGATGGCCTCGTTGAACCGGCTCACCACCACGCCCACCCGCAGGCCGCGTCCTTCGAGGTGCCCTTCAAAGGTTTGTCCCAAGGAGTTCCTCCACGCCGTCGAGGAGGTGGCCCAGACGCGTCCGCTTGGCCCGGAGGTACGCCAGGTTCTCCGGCCGCACGCCCGCCACAAGCGGCACGCGCTCCACGACCTCGATCCCGCCCCGCTGCACCGCCTCCACCTTCGCGGGGTTGTTGGTGAGGAGCCGGACCCGCCGCATGCCCAATTGCCGGAGGATCTGGGCACCCACCATGTGGTCCCGGGCGTCCGGCGGGAACCCGAGGGCGAGGTTGGCCTCCACGGTGTCGTGCCCGAGGTCCTGCAGGGCGTAGGCCCGCACCTTGTTCCGCAGGCCGATCCCCCGTCCCTCCTGCCGCAGGTACACCACCACACCCTTTCCGGCCGCGGCGATGCGCTCCACAGCCTCCGCGAGCTGCGCCCCGCAGTCGCACCGCCACGAGCCGAACACGTCTCCCGTGGTGCACTCCGAGTGGAGCCGTACGAGCACCGGCTCCCCGCCGCCCACCTCACCCAGCACCAGGGCGAGGTGCGTCTGGTCCGTGTACCGGTGGGCGAAGGCCACCAGCCGCCAGGTCACGCCGTGGGCGGGAAGTTGCGTTTCCGCTATAGGGTCCACCACCCACTCCCGCGCAAGCCGCCACTGGACGAGGTCCGCTACCCGCAGCAATCCCAACTCGTGGTGCGCGCAGAAGTCCACGAGGTCCGGCAGGCGGGCCATGCGGCCGTCCGGGGCCAGGATCTCGCAGATGGCCGCCACCGGCACGAGCCCCGCAAGCCGCACGAGCTCCACCGCGGCCTCCGTGTGTCCCTGCCGCTCCAGGACCCCACCGTCCCGGGCCACCAAGGGGAAGACGTGGCCGGGTCGGTCCAGGTCTTCCGGCCGGGTGGCGGGGTCCGCGAGGACCCGTAGGGTGGTGGCCCGGTCGTAGGCGGAAACTCCGGTGGTGACGCCCTTTCGGGCGCTCACGGACACAGTGAAGGCGGTGCCGAACTTACTGGTGCTCTCGGAGGTCATGGGCGGAAGGTGGAGGGCTTGGGCCCGTTCCCGGGTGAGGGGAGCGCAGAGCAACCCCCGTCCTTCCCGCAGCATGAAGTTCACGGCCTGCGGGGTGGCGTGGGCGGCGGCGAGGACCAGGTCTCCCTCGTTCTCCCGGTCCTCGTCGTCCACCACCACCACGAACTCCCCGCGCCCAATGCGCCGAACGGCCTCCTCGACCGAAAGCCAAAGTTCCGTCATCGCGCCTCCCTCCACCCGCTCACCAGCCGCTCCACGTACTTGCTCAGGATGTCCGCCTCCAGGTTCACGGGCGCCCCGGGGCCCCGCTCGCCCAGGGTGGTGTGGCGCAGGGTGTACGGGATCAAGCACACGGAGAACACCTCCCCTCGTATGTCCGCCACGGTGAGGCTCACCCCGTCCACCGCCACAGAGCCCCGCGGCACGAGGTACCGGGCTACCTCCGGAGGTGCGGCGATCTCCATCCACGCGGACTCCCCGTCCCGCCTCACGGACACCACGCGGCCGACGCCGTCCACGTGCCCCTGCACGAAGTGGCCTCCGAGCCGCCCCGTGGTCGCGAGCGGCCGCTCCAGGTTCACGAGGTCTCCGGGCCTGCGCATCCCCAACGTGGTGCGCTGCAGGGTGGCGGGGCTCAGGTCGACGGCGAAGGCGAGCGGGCGGCGTTCCACCACGGTGAGGCACACCCCGTCTATGGCGATGCTTGAGCCTTCCTGCAGGTCCTCCATCACCCGTTTCGCTCCCACCCACAGGCGGGCATCGGTCCGTTCGAGCACGCGTCCGACCTCCTCCACGATCCCGGTGAACATCACCGCACCTTGCCGATCTGTGCGACCCCTCTTCGCGCGGGCAACGCGCCGCTCACCTCCGCTTCCACGCACAGGTCCGGCCCCACGGACCGCACGGTGAGGTGCGCGAGCCGCAGGGCCTGCTCGATCTCCGCGACACCCCTTCCTCCCGCGGGACCTGGAGCCTCGTGTCCTCCGATCAGCACCGGCGCGATGAAGGCCACGATGCGGTCTACAAGCCCCGCTTCCAGCACCGCGGCATTCAGGGTACTTCCGCCTTCCACCAGCACGCTCAGCACCCCGCGCTGTGCGAGCCGCCGGAAGAGGTCAAGTAGATCGACCCGACCGTCTTCCTCTCCGCACACCCACACCTCTGCCCCGGCCTGCCGGAGCCGGTCGACGTCCTCAGGCCGTGCCCGATGGGTCGTGGCCACGACCACCGGAGAGCTCCCTTCCCGGAGCATCCGGGCGTGATCGGGCATGCGCAGGCGGCTGTCGACGACCACCCGCAGAGGGTCCCTCCCGCCCGGAATCCGGCAGGTCAGTGCCGGGTCGTCGCGTAGCACAGTCCCGATGCCCACCAGCACCGCGTCGTGGATGTCGCGCAGCCGGTGGGCCTCCTCCCGAGCCTGCGGGCCCGTGATCCAACGGGAGGATCCCGTGCGGGTGGCGATGCGGCCGTCCAGGGACATGGCCCACTTCACCGTCACGAGCGGAAGGCCCGTGGTGCGGTGCTTGAGGTAGGCGGCGTTGAGGCGTCTCGCCTCCTCCTCGAGGACGCCGACCGCCACCTCCACCCCGGCCGCCCGCAACCGCGCGATTCCCCTTCCGCGCACCCGGGGATCCGGGTCCTCGTGGGCCACCACCACCCGCCGGATCCCCGCGGCGAGGATGGCTTCCGTGCAGGGAGGAGTCCGGCCGTGGTGGTCGCAGGGTTCGAGGGTCACGTAGAGGGTGGCCCCGCGGGCGAGCGGGCCTGCGGCGGCGAGGGCCACGGCCTCCGCGTGCGGGCCTCCCGCCGCCGCGTGGTAGCCGCAGCCCACCTCCTGCCCCTCCCGCACCACCACCGCGCCCACGAGGGGATTGGGGCTCGTACGGCCCTGGCCCCGGCGGGCCAGCTCCAGGGCCCGGTGCATCCAGTAGGCGTCACCGACCATAAGCGCCCGAAGGCAAAGACCTCCGGGCGCAGGGGAAACCGGCAGGACGTGAGCTCGGTTTTACCCGACCTTCTCCCATCCGGACTATACCGTCGGCCCCGGACTCGCCGCACCCTGCGGCTCACCGGTGTCCACCGCGCCTCGAACCGTGCGCGGGTCGCGGGCTTACGCCGGAAGCCCGGCGCTTACCGCCGGTCGGGAATCGCCGGCGCTGCGGCCGGCTCACCCTGCCCCGAAGGTCGTCCTCGAGCTCACTATACCGCGCCCACGCGCGCCCCGCAACCGGCGGCAGGAGCCTACCGGCCTGCCCACGCACGGGGCACGGGCCCTTGGTTGCCGCTAGAAGGAGTCCGGCCGACTCCCGCAAGATATTCTTGGCCGGGGCAGACGCAACCGGAGTCTTTGGAATCCGCCGTCAGGGGGGTAGGACATGGCCACGCTGGAACTCCGGCGAGCGACCACGGGGACCGTCCAGGAGCGTTTCCTCCGCGCAGTGCAGGAGCGGGGGACGCGGGTCGCCATGTGGCACAAGCGCAGGGGGCTGTGGCACCCGATCAGCTGGGCGGAGTACGGACGGGCAGCCCTGGAGGTGGCCTGCGGTCTTGCGTCCTTGGGGCTACAGCCCGGGCAGGCGGCGGCCATCATCGGCAACAACCGTCCGGAGTGGCTGTTCTGCGACATGGGGATCCTGCTGGCCGGCGGCCTTTCGGTGGCCATCTACGCCACCAATCCCCCGGAGCAGTGCGCCTACATCCTGGCGCACAGCGAGGCGCGGGTGTTCTTCGTGGAAGACGAGGAGCAGCTGGACAAGGCCCTGCAGGCGCGCGGGCAGTTACCCCACCTGGAGCGCATCGTGGTGATGGATCCCGAAGGGATGGAGGACTTCTCCGACCCCCAGGTCCTGACCCTCGAGGAGCTCCGAGGCCTGGGCCGGGCCGCGTGGGATCCGGACGGTCTGGGGCAGCGGTGGCAGCACACGACCGAGGAGGACGTCGCCATCCTCCTGTACACCTCCGGCACCACCGGACCCCCGAAGGGGGCCATGCTCACCCACCGCAACCTGCTGTGGACGGCGGAGGCCTTGGGCCGGGCCAACCCGCTGTACCCCACGGACAGCGCCCTTTCCTTCCTCCCCCTCGCCCACATCGCGGAGCGGATGCTCAGCGTGTACCTCCCGCTCGTGTGGGGCTACGTGGTGTACTTTGCGGAAAGCCTGGACACGCTGTTCCAGAACCTGCAGGAGGTACGGCCCACCATCTTGTTCGCCGTCCCCCGCCTGTGGGAGAAGCTGTACGCCCAGTTGAGCCTGCACATGCGGCAGGTAGACGTCGTCAAGCGCACCGCATATGAGCTGGCCCTGAAGGTGGGCCGTCGGTACGCGCGGGCGCTCCTGGCGGGCGAGCGCATCTCGTCGTCCCTCCGGGCCGCCCACACCGTGGCGGAGCTGGCGGTCCTGCGGCCGCTGCGGCGACGGCTGGGGCTGGACCGGGTGCGGTTCGCGGTCTCCGGTGCCGCCCCCATCGCTCCGGAGATCCTGGAGTTCTACCACGCCCTCGGAGTGCGGATCCGGGAGGTGTACGGGCAGACGGAGGGCAGCGGCCCCACCACCATCCACCAGGGTGACCGGATCCGGCTGGGGACCGTGGGCCAGCCGTTGCCGGGCGTGGAGGTGCGGATCGCGGAGGACGGGGAGATCCTCGTACGCGGGCCCAACGTGTTCGCGGGCTACTACAAGGACCCGGAGGCCACCGCCCAGACGCTCCGCGACGGCTGGCTCCACTCCGGTGATGTGGGCGAGATCGACGCCGACGGCTTTCTCCGCATCACGGACCGGAAGAAGGACCTGATCGTGACCGCCTACGGCAAGAACGTGGCGCCCGCGTACGTGGAAAACCAGCTGAAGGCCAGCCCCTACATCCAGGACGCGGTGGTCGTGGGGGACCGGCGGCCGTACTTGGTCGCCCTGATCGTCATCGACGAGGACAACGTGGCCCGCTGGGCCCAGGACCAGCGGATCCCCTTCTCCACCTTTGCGGACCTGAGCGGGAACGAGCGGGTCCGGGAGCTCATCGCCCGGGAGGTGGAACGGGTCAACCGCCGGCTCAGTAGCCCGGAGCAGATCAAGCGGTTCAGCATCCTGCCCAAGCGGCTGTACCAGGAGGACGGGGAGGTGACCCCGACCCTCAAGGTGAAGCGCAAGGTCCTCCAGGAGAAGTACCGCGACCTGATCGACCAGCTCTACCGATAGGGTCAGGCCCAGCGCCGCTTGGGACGCCAACGCCGGAAGCCCTTGGGCGAGGGCTCCGTCTGGATGCCCAGGTACAGCTCCTGCACGTTGGGGTTGTCCCGCAGGCGGTCCGCAGGCCCCTCCAACACCAGCCGGCCGGCCTCCAGCACGTAGCCATAGTGGGCGACCTGTAAGGCCATCCGGGCGTTCTGCTCCACCAGCAGGATCGAAATCCCCTCCCGGTTCAGGGACTCCAGAATGGCGAAGATGTGGGCCACCACCCGCGGGGCGAGTCCCAGGGACGGCTCGTCCAGGAGCAGCAGGGAGGGCCGCAGCAGGAGCGCGCGGGCGATGGCCAGCATCTGCTGCTCGCCGCCGGACAGGGTGCCTGCCTGCTGCCACAGCCGCTCCCGCAGGACCGGGAACCGGTCCAGCACCGCCTCGTAGTCCGCCCGCCGGTACCGGCGGGTGTATCCGGCCAGCTGGAGGTTCTCCGCCACCGTGAGCTCGGGGAACAGTCCCCGATCCTCCGGAACCAGCACCACGCCCATCCGGGTAATGGCGTCGGGGTCCCTGCCGTTCAGCCGTACCCCGCGGAAGATCACGTCCCCCTTCTCCGGCTGGTCCGGGATCAGGCCCATGACCGTGCGGAGGAGGGTGCTCTTGCCTGCCCCGTTGTTCCCGAGCAGCGCGACCACCTGGCCCTCGCACACCCGCAGGGAGACCCCGCGTAGGACCGCCACCCCCCGCCGGTAGCCTGCCTCCACGTTCCGGATCGACAGCACCTCTGCGCTCATCGCCCCACGCCCAGGTACGCCTCCACGACCCGCGGGTCACGTTGCACCTGCTCCGGCGGCCCCTCCGCGATGACCTTCCCGCGGTCCAGGACCACCACCCGCTCGGACAGGTCCATCACCATCCGGAGGTCGTGCTCCACCAGCACCACCGTGACCCCGAAGGCCCGACGGGCGCTTTGGAGCCGGTACTTCAGCTCGTCCTTCTCCTCCGCCGTCAGACCTGCCGACGGTTCATCCAGCAATAACAGCCGCGGCTCGCTGCACAGCGCCCGGGCGATCTCCACCACCCGTTGCACTCCGTGGGGCACGGCCGCCACCGGGTGGTGGCGGTACGCCTGCAACTCGAAGAACTCCAGCACCCGCTCCGCCCGCTCCCGCTGCCGGACCTCCTCCTCCCGGGCCCGCCGGCTGCCCACCGCCACCTCCCACACCAGCGCCCGGAAGTGCCGGTGGCAGCCGAGGAGCAGGTTCTCCAGCACCGTCATGCCCCGGAACAGCTCCAGGTTCTGGAAGGTGCGGGCCACTCCGAGCCGCGCAATGACGTCCGGCGAGGCGCGGGTGACGTCCCAGCCGTCCACCAACACGCGCCCCCGCTGCGGCCGGTAGACGCCGCAGATGCAGTTAAACAGGCTCGTCTTGCCCGCCCCGTTCGGACCGATGATGCTCACCAGCTCGCCGGCGTGTACGGCCAAACTCACATCCCGCAGTGCGGTCACCCCGCCGAACCGCAGGGTGAGCGCGTGCACCTGCAGCAGGGGAGCCGAGCTCACGCCAGCCCGGTCTGGATTAGAAGCCCGTGGGGTAGCTGATCCAGTCCGAAAGCCGGGTATAGCGCCCCCCCTCCGCCCGAGTCAGGAAGAGCCGGTTGATGCCCTGACGGCGGTCGGGCCCGAAGGTCACCCCCCGGATCACCTGTCCGTCCCAGTTGCGGATGCTCTCCATGGCCTGCACGAACCGGTCCTTGGTCAGGTCGCGCCCTGCCCGCCGCAGGCCCTCCACAAACGGCTCCATGAACGCCCAGCCCGCGAGGGCGTTGAAGGGGTTGGCCCGGAGGGCCGGGTCCAGCCGGGTCAGGATGCTCAACGCCTCGTCCACCCGGCTGTCCCCGGTACCGGGCAGGGGGAAGAAGGCCGTGGACACCACCCCGTTCCACGCCTCCCCGGCCAGGGCGAACATGATCGGGTCTCCGAGTGTGAAGGAGGCCAACAGCTTCGGCCTGTAGCCCACCTTGGCCATCTCCCGCACGATCAGGGCGCCGTGCCGGGGCGTGGCGTACAGCAGCACCGCGTCCGCCCGCGACTCGCGCAGCTTCACCGCCTCCGAGCTCACATCCGCCTGTGTGACCTCGTAGGGCACCTGCGCCACAATCCGCACCCGCGACCGCACCGCGCCCTGCTTGGCCCCCAGCAGCCCCTTCTGCCCGTACAGGTCGTTCTGGTAGAAGACCGCGACGCTCTTGACGCCGAGCTGCCGTGCCGCGTAGTCCACCAAGATCTTCGCCTCCTCTACGTAGGAGGGGTAGGTCACGAACAGGTACTTCTTGGTACGGAACCCGTACCAGATGCTGGCGTCGGCGGTGGGGCTGATCCACACCACCTCGTTACGCACGATGTAGTCCCGGACGGCGAAGGCGTTGGCGGTGCCGATGAGGCCGACGATGGCGAACACCCCCACGCGCTCCACCAGCTCCCGCACGTTGGCCGCGGCCCGCGGCGGCAGGTAGCCGTCGTCCCGCACCACCACCCGCAGCCGTCGCCCGTGGATCCCGCCCTGCTCGTTCAGGTAGCGGGCGTAGGCCTCCATGCCGCGCCCCACCGCGCCCCAGTAGGCCGCGGGCCCGCTCAGGGGCATGGAGGTCCCCACCACCACCTCGTCCGGGCTGACCCCCCGCTCCTGGGCCAAGGCCCCGAAGGGCAGGACCCCGAACGCCGCCAGCATCAGCAGCCACACGATCCGCATACTCCCTCCCCCTCGTGGGTGTAGTGCCCTCTCCTCCAGACTACCGGCTCTCCCCGTGCCGCGCGCAACCCCGGGGCGCCCTAGACTCTCCGGTGGAACGGACGTCCCAGTAGCCCTTCGGGGCGCGCCAGCAGCACCCCGACGATCACCACGAAGCTCAGGGTGGCCTTGTACTTCACAGACACGTAGCCCGCGAACAAGCTCTCCGCGACCCCGAGCAGCACCCCGCCCAGCACCGCACCCGGCAGGCTGTCCATGCCGCCCAGCACCGCCGCCGCGAACCCCTTGAGGAAGGGGTCGAGCATCATGAAGGGGTCCAAGAGCACCGCGGGCGCCAGCAGCATCCCCGCGGCCGCCCCCAGGGCACCCGCCACGGCCCAGGTGGCGGTCAGCACCCGGGCCACGGGCACGCCGAGCAGCTGCGCGGCCACGGGGTTCTGCGCCACGGCCCGCATGGCCAGCCCCAGAGGCGTCCTGTGCACCAGCGCGAACAGCCCGCCCACCAGGGCTAGACCCACCACGAGGGAGCCCGCGGTAAGCTCGCTCACCACCACGCCCCCAATCCGGTACACGCGGACCTCCGACAGAGGGAAGGGGAACACCTTGGTGTCCGTCCCCCACACCCACACCAGGAGGCCGTTCAGGAACAGCGCGAACCCGAGGGTGGTGATGATGAGGCTAAGGGCGGTGGCCTGCTTCACGGGCCTGACCAGCAGCCAGTAAAAGGCCGCGGAGACCAGGGCAGCTCCCCCCAGTCCGATCCCCAGGGCCACCGGGTACGGCCAGGCGCGGGTGAGACCCGTGAATGCCAACAACACCCCCAGGGTGGCGAGGTCGCCGTGAGCGAAGTTCAGCACCCGGGAGCAGCGGTACAGCAGCACGATTCCAAGGGCCACTAAGGCGTACAGGCTGCCCGCCGCGATCCCGTTGGCCACGTACTGCAGCAGGAGCGTCACAGGGGCCAGGACCTCCAGTACCGATGGATGCGCAGCCACCGGGCCGCGAGACCGCCTGGCTCAAACCGCAACACCAGGATCACCGCAGCACCGTACACCACATTCAGGGCCTCCCCCATCCCGGACAGCGCCTGGGGGAGCAAGGTCAGCAACACCGCGCCCAGGATGCTCCCGGACACCGACGCCAGTCCGCCCACCACCACCATGGAGAAGAAGTACACGGACTCAAACAGGGTGAACAGCTGTGGTTCTAGAAACCCGACCACGTGGCCCATGAGGGCCCCTGCCACCCCGGTGTACAGGGCGCTCAGGGCGAACGCGAGGGTCTTGTACCGGGTGAGGTTGACCCCGGACAGCTCGGCCGCCACCTCGCTGTCCCGGATGGCGACCAGGGCTCTCCCTACGTAGGACCGCACCAGGCGCACCGCGGCCAGCACCAAGGTGCCCGTGAGCACCACCACCGTGACGTACAGAACCCGCTCGTCTCGCAAAGACAGCCCGAACACCCCCACCTCCGGCAGGAACAGACCGGACCTCCCCCCGGACAGCGACTCCCAGTTCACCAGCAGTTGGTGCACGGCCAGGCCGAACGCGAGGGTGGCGATGGCCAGGTACGGGCCCGTCAGCCGGAGGGCAGGAAGCCCTACTGCATACCCCACCGCCGCGCTGACCAGGGCCGCGCACACGAGGGCAGGCAGAAATCCCCATCCGAGTCGGGCGAGCACCAGCCCGTGGGTGTACGCGCCCACCGCGAAGAAGCCCGCGTGCCCCAGGGAGATCTGTCCCGTGTACCCCACCAGCAGGTTGAGCCCCACCGCGACCAGGGAGTGGACCGCGGCCAGGGTGGCCACGTACAGCACGTAGCGGGGCGCCACCAGGGGGAGCAGGGCCAGCCCGCCCACGAGCAGCGCGACCCCGGCCCAGCCCGTCCAGCCGGAGACCAGGCGCAGGTCCTGTGCATAGGAGGTCCGCAGCTCCACCGCCGGTAGCTTCCGCAGGATCCGAGCCTGTGTCAATAGCGCTGGGGTCCGCCTCCGAACT
>FWWM01014617.1_pt1 | contig 12258 bp, 5 predicted proteins | sample 2228351 | NCBI WGS metagenome assembly FWWM01 (sample SAMEA103939774, study PRJEB20133) | metagenome | reverse complement strand
CAGGATCCTTGGGAGAGGCAGGGCGAAAAGAGGGGGTCGCGGCAGCCGGGAAGGGCCGGGCCGGCGCCCGTGCCCGCCTGCTTGCAGAAGCCGAGCACCGCGCAGCGCGCATCCAGGGGCACGCGCGTGAGGGCGGGCGGCTCGTAGGGCCGCCGCCGGGCCTCCGGCGCATGGGGTCGGGCCTCCCCCTCCCCGACTGCCGTCACGGCCCCCGCGGCCGCGAGGTCGGCGACGAAGGCCGCGAGATCGCAGGCCGCCCGGGCCGCGGGGACCTCGAAGCGTGCGGCCATCTGCGCGGCAATCGTCGCGAGCGCGGTCGATCCGTCCATCCGCTCCCAGGCAAAGGCCCCGGTCGTGTTCAGGCGGTAGATCGCCACCAAGTCGGCCACCTCATGGCGGATGGGGACGAGGATCGTCTCGCCCGCGATCTCCCGGAAGACGAAATCTTCGCTCCGCGCGAAAACCCGGTTCATCGTTTCCATGATCGCTCCCGCTCCTTCCCTTTTTCCGTCGCCCGATCCACGTCATGCAGCACAACAACGCCAGGGTCGCCAGGGGCCACAACAGCTCGACCGCGGACCAGGGCGAAGCCGCGTCGAGGAAGCAGCAGCCGCCGCCGGAACCGCTCGCGGCGCCCCGGCCGTCTCCACCGCCTCCGGCCGGGATCGTGAGGCCTGCCGCCTCCGAGCGCACGCTCTCGTCGCCGTCTTCGTCCACGGCGGTGAGGGCATAGAAATGAATCGATCCGGGGGCGGCCGCGGCGAGTCCCCGGTCCGTGAAGGCGAGCCCGGCGACGGGCTCCGCGGTCAGCCGGTTCCAGCCCTCCTCCCGCTCGCCGCGGCGGAAGACGTGGTAGCCGGCGACCGGCAGCCCGTCGGCATCCCGGCTCGCCGTCCAGGAAACCACGACACTCCCGTCCGCCGCGCGCTCGACCGCCGGCGCGGCGGGCCGGCGGGGCAGCGGCACCTTGAGGGTCAGGGCCGGGTCCCCGAAGAGGAGGAAGGTGTCGGCCGTCTCCCCGTGGGCGCCGCCGCCGTTTGCGAGAAGCTGCTCCTTGGCGTGGGCGAGCGCCTCGCCCAGGATGCGGCGGTCGAGGAGGAAGAGCGCCTCGTAGAGCGCGTTGCCCAGGATCTGCTGGCCCACGGTGTCGGTCATGCCGGTCGGCATGAGGGCCGCGACAGCCCCGGTCGTCGCCGGCCGCAGCCATCCCTCGGCGAGCGAGCGCCAGGCATCCGCCGCGAACCAGCCCCCCTCGGGGTAGAGAAAATACCCGGTGAGGCAGCTCAGGTTGACGACGAAGGGGAGCCGCCCGGCGTTCGCCCGGCCGGACAAGTCGGCGCGGTAGCCCGCCCCGCGGTTGTCGAGAATCCGCTCCTCGGCCCAGAGCGCCTGCTGGCCGTGCCCGGCGTAGTTGACGAGCAGGGCGCCCGCGTCGAGCGCGGCGAGGAAGTCCGCCGTGAGGTCCGAGACGGCCAGGGACTCGTTCTGGTACTCCTCGAGGTAATAGCGCTCGGCGTCCGAAACGCCGGCGGGCAGGAGCGCCGCCAGGTCCTCGTTCATCGTGCCGAAGACCGCCTCCCATTCGGCGTCGTAGTCGTCGGCGACCAGCAGGACGCGCCGCTCCCAGCTCTTGGAGTTCCGGGCGCTCTCGTAGGCGATGATCTTTTCGGCCATGGCCGCGGCCTGGGCGGCGTCGGCCGCGGGGAGCCTGCCGATCGCCAGCTCGGAGAGCCCTGCCGCGCCCTCCGGGCGGCCGTAGAGGTCGTCGGCCGCGGTCTCGCCGAAATGCTGCGTGTAGCGCAGGGGGGCCGGGAGCAGGCAGGCGGCGCCGATATTCCAGTTGTCCTTGAAATCGTAGCTCGCATCCCCGACGAGCAGGAGGTAGCGCGGCGCGGGCGGCGGCCAGTTCGTCCGGGCGAAGGCGAGAAAATCGCGGATCGCCTGCGGGGCGGGGTAACCGAAGGCGAACTCGTCGAAGACGTCGGCCACGTCCACGACCGCGGTGCGCAGGCCCCCCGCCTCGCGCAGGGCGGCGAGGCGGTCGACCCAGTCCCGGCGTCCGCCGCCTTCATCCCAGCCGAGGCTCCGGTGGGTCAGGAGAATCCAGTCCGCGCCGTCTGCCGCCGCGGCGAGCGCCGAGGGCCGGTCGCGTTCGATCGCGGCGGGCGGCTGCAGGACCGCGGTCGACAGCACCAGGAAGGTGCGCTCGCCCGCTTCGGGGGCGGCCTCGAATTCGACGCTGAAGGGGCCGGAGCCGGAAACGGAGACGTTCTCGACGCGGCGCACGGCATGGGGCGAGGTGATGTCGAAGACCTCGAGATCCGTCCCGTCCCCCGCCGTGAAGCCCGTGACCCGGAAGCGGTGGCCCCCCGGGTGCGTGAAGCGCAGCCGGTTCTCGGCGGCGGAAAACGCGCGCTCGTGCGCGATCGTGAAGCGGTCGACGGCGATCTTGTCGAGATCGACCTCGCAGCGCAGGCCGATCGTGTTTTCCCCGTCGAGAAGCGCGGAAGAGTCCTCGAGGACCGCCTCGTGCCAGCCGGTCCCGCTCCAGCGGACGGTGCCGAGATCGACCCCGTTCAGCCGCACCGCGACGGCATGGTCGAGATCGTAGGGGCTGTAGAGGCGCAGGCGAAGCTCGCCCGTGCCCAGAGCTCCGGGGAGCGGGACGGCGAAGTCTGCCCAACCGCCGCCGCCCTGGAAGCCCGCCCCCATGGCGATCGTGGCGAAGATCCAGCGGTCGAGCTCGTCGGCTCCCTCGGCCTGAGGATAGTAGGTCTCGTCGCGCTCGTGGACCCGGCGGTCGATATGGCTTGCGGCAAGCGGACCTCCTGCCGGCGTGCCGTCGGCGGCCTCCATGCGAAGCGCCGCGGGGTCGCGGGAATCGACCAGCCAGTAGACCCCCGTCGCGCTGTACTTGGCGTAGGCCGCGGGGACCGGGGCGGCGTAGAAGACGATCCGGTCCTCGTCGTCCAGGCGGCCGTTTCCGTCCGCATCGCGGATCCAGAGCGGCTGCTCGACCCCCTGGTGGAAGAGCTGGATCCCGCGGAGATCGAGACCGTCGATCTCCGCGGCGGACAGCCCGTTTGCCGCGAGGTCGGCGCGCGTGATGCGGGTCATCCCCTCGGGTGCGGCCCGGACCTTCCAGGCCGCTGCCGCGGGCGGGGCCCAGCCGCTCACCGCGGATGCGGCCGCCCGGGGGAGGGTGGATGCGGCGGCGCGTGCGGCCGACTCACGGGCCGGGGGATCGAGGAATTCGATGCGGACCCGGATCCGCTCGTGGTGGAGGAGCTCGCCGGTCGCCGGGTTGAACTGGAGGGGCTGGAAGCGGACCCCCTGGCGCGTTTGCCCCCGGAAGACATAGGACGCGGCGAGCTCGGCCGCCTGTTCGGGGTAGAGGAGATCCAGGGCGTAGAAGGCCTCGTCCCAATGGAAGACCTCCGCCAGCCGTCCCGCCCCCTCCTCGCGGAAGGAGGGCGCGGGGTAGACGCGGAAGCCCGGAAGCCTGCGGGTTTGGGTTTCCAGCACCTCGAGGCGCGCCGTCTTGCCGGCGGGGAGGGTGACGAAGACGCCCTTCACCGGGAGCTGCGGCCGACCCGGCTCGAGGGTGAAGCCGTGCACCAGGCCGGAGATCCGCAGGCGCTCGAAGGTCTCGCCGTTTGCGCTGACGGGGGTCACATCGCAGGCGGGGGTCAAAAGCTCGAGCGTCGTTCCGGCCGGATCGGCGGACAAGACCACCACCCCCGTCCCGTATGCCGAGGCGGGGCCGCCTTCCCGGCCGGGGGAAGAGAAGGGCGATTTTCTCTCCTCGCCGTCGGGGATCCCGTCCCCGTCGCTGTCCGGGTTCAAGGGGTCCGTGCCGCGGGCGTACTCCAGCCCGCTCGGCACCCCGTCCCCGTCGCTGTCGAGCACGAAGTTGTTCCGCGCGGGGTCGAACCCGTGGGCGATCTCCCAGTCGTCGGGCAGCCCGTCCCCGTCCCAGTCCGCGCACACCGGCCCGTGCCAGGTGTGCGTGCCGGAGTCGTCGACGTCCTCGAGCAGGTAGTAGACGACCCGGCCGCGTCCGAGGCCCGTGTCCACGAACTCGTAGTCCCGCCCCTCCCCGGACATCGAGGCGCTGGGGATCAACCCCTCGTTCAACTTCACCCACGGCCCGGAAGGGCCTGCGCCGCGGTAGAGGTTGAAGCCGCGGTTTCTCACCTCCTGGGCCGTAACCCACCCCACCCGCACCGTCTCCCCGGCGCCGGTCGCATCGAATGACAACAGCCGGATCGCGGTGACACCGAGGATGCGGACCTGGGCATACTCGTAGGAGTTCAAAACCGCCCCACCGGTCGTGTTGTAGAGCCGGAAGCAATAATCGCCCCCTACGGTTGCGGTGCTGGTCGCACGGATGGAAAACTCGATTTCGGTGAAACTGTTTGAGGCCAAGGTGATGGCCGCGGTCTGGTTGGAGCTCTCCTTGAGTTGACCGGCAACGAAAGAATACCCGCTCGGGTTGGTGAGCCCGGCCGAAATGTCCACCGTGGCGTCGCCGTCCGCAAAATAGGACGAAGCGGCCATTTCCCAGTCGGCTCCGTCGCCGCTTCCGCCCACAGGGTAGAAGGTGCCGGCGCAGCAGCAGCTTGCGGCTTCCGCCACCTCCAGCCGGTACTGCAGCGCTCCCGAGCTACCCGATCCCTGGTTGGCCACAAGAAAGCGCAGTCGCTTGGTTATGCCTTTCTCGAGCCCGATTTTGGAATCCTCGGCCAAGGCGAAGCTCGCCGTGCCCGCAGTGGAACGAAGGGCCGCCGCGATTGCCGCCCAGTAGATGCCTGAGGGGACTGTCCAATCGATGCTCGTGCTGGAGCCTGCCGCATCCACCTCGCCTCCGGATCCGCATCCGTAGCTCGAAACCGGCCGGTTCCAGATCTCCGTCCCCCCCGAGGTGTTGAAGGTCAACGAAGAGACCGCCGATGAGGCCACGCCGAAGAGCTTGTCTCCCGGTTCCGTGGAGGCGCTCACCGTGACAGCGGCCGAGGTCCCGGTGGCCGTGCTGCTCCCCCGGATGGGATCGCTCTGATCCACGTTTTCGTAGGTCGCCGCACCGATTGCCAGGCGCTCGTAGGTTCCCAGATTTCGGCTCAGAGCTACGGTCACCGTCCCCGCCCCACTGCCCGGCGCCACCAAGCGAAAAAGGTAGCTTTTTGCCCTTCCGGCGTTGTCGGCCGAATTCACGAGGGCGAGGGGGGTTCCGTTCCAAGATACCGAGCTCACGTCGGGTAACGCTGCGGATCGAATGGTGAAAAGCGAGACTCCGACGAGTAGCAGCCGGTTTGAACCTGATGAGACCGTGTGCGCAAGGGTGTAGCTGCTGAAACCAGCGGAGTAGGCGGCCGAGGAGTTTGAGGCAAGCACGATGGCCGCTCCCTCCTCGGCGCCGTCGTCGTTGCGCCAGCGGTAATGGGCCTGATTGAGAACGAGCAAAGGGGCGGCCGGCGGGGCGGTCAGGGCGAAGTTCTTCCAGGCGTGGTTGATCGGTCCCTTGTAAATGCTCGCCTGGATCGTGGTCGCCGTGCTCCAGGAGCTTCCGTTCCAGCTGTAAGCGAGAAGCTGGTCCGCCGAGGAGTCGACCAGGTCCTGGCCGGCCAAGTGGACCGACCCGTCCGCGGCGCGCTGCAGCTCGACCCAGTAGCAGTCGATGCTGGTGCTGTCGACAACGTTTGCCGCAGACCAGTCGGCCGCGATGTCGGCTGCTGTGCGATACGTGAGGGCCGTGCTGTTCGAATAAACGACCAGCGCGGTTCCGCTTCCGTCGAAAATTACGTCGAGCGGACGGTTGTCGAACACCGACCCGTAATAGGTGGTGTCCAGGGTGCGGATGGTGGTCCCCCAGGAGGAGGAGCTTCCGACCCAGTTGATCGTCTGATAGGAAGTCCCCCGGCCGGAGGTATAGTTGTAAGTGGCGACCACCAGGTCGTCGCTTCCGGGTTTGGCGGCCAGGCAGACCCAACGGATGTATTGAGCAAAGCCACTCTTTGACTGGTAGCCAACCGCCCAGGCTGAGCCCGTCCATTCCCAGCCGTAGATCGTGTCTGCGTATGCCCAGACGAACAGTGCGCGACCGGAGTTCTGCCCGTATTCGACCCCGACGCTTTCCTGGTCATCGGCATTAACCGAACCTAGCCGTTTTTCGTTGCTCCACGAGTTGCACTCTCCGTTCCAGACGAGGGCCACCACCTCGTTGCCCGCGGTCTGGGCGATGAAGGCAATTTCATTTCGACCGGGTTGGGTGGCGGTCCGGATCCAATAGATCTGCTTGTTCACGCCCGTGAGGGTGGTGAAGGCGTAGGTTTCACCGTTTACGATCCAAGTGCTTCCGTTCCATAGCCAATAGGTGATTTGGTTTGCGGCGGTCGCCGCCACGATCAAAAGCTCGCCGCTTGCCTGCTCGTAGGCCGCGGAGAACAAGCGATAGTCCGTGTTCGGCAAGGTGGTCAGAGTCTTGTAGCTTCCCGAATCCCCACCGCTCCAGCCGCTTTCGTCGTAGAAGGCGAGGTAGAGGTTGCGGTTGGTGTAGCTTGCGGCCAGGACTGCATGCTCGCGGCCGGTCGGGCTCGTCCGGGCGACATGCCAGACCAGACCGGCATCGTTGATGTCGGGGCCGGTGCTCTCGCTTTGCCAGCTGGTCGTGTAGCTGCGATGAAAAATCGTGTCGGTCGTCGCCGCGTTGGTGTAGACGAGCAATGGATCCAGGGCGTGGGACACGCCGGGCAACAAAAACCAGACCCCCACGAACACCAAACGGCCAAGCCGCGCGGCGGGCATCCTCTTGCCGCTTTCTCCGAAGGCCTTTGCGCGGATCCTCTCGAATGCTTGCCCCGATCGCGACTGCCTCTCCGGCCGCGGCGACGACCCGATTCCCGGCACAGGCAGCAGCCTTCGAACCCCAAGGATCTTACTCAAAGTGCCGCACACAAAGCTGCCCATCCCTGCGCGCTCCCGGCAAACCGGACGCCGATCTGTCGGCTAGACCCAAGCCTTGGGGACCTCCCTGGGGGTTCGTGGCCGTCGGACGGTCTCACAACGCCCGCGGGTCTTAAAAAAAACCGGGAGGGAGGAGATGACCGGAGAAACTCCTCCGCCGCGATGATCCGGACCCCCTGGGCCCCATCCGGGCCAGCGGTCAGGCGCGATTTTCAGCAAAAACCCTTTTTTCGAATTCAGCGAAACTCCCGGTCACGATCCCGGTTGCGAGAACATTCGTGTGCCGTATCCGCCGGCGGAACCGCGTTGCGGCGGATGGTTCGTTTCATTTTCCCTATCGGCCGCTATGTTTTCAGACTGAAGTCGACCTCCGGAACCGACGGGCCAACCGGTTGCGAAGTCGGTTGACCCAAGAGCTCTCGACGGCGACGATCTTGCCCAATACTCGGGATCCCTCCAGGGGGAGGTCCGGGGCGGAGACCGCATCCCCGCGGCAAACGACCCGCAAAACGCCGCCCTCTCGCCCCTCGGGCGCTTCGGCACGGAGGACCTCGACCAGCCGGTGGGCCGTGAGCTTTCGCCCCACGCGCGAGAGCACGATGTCGCCGGGCGCGAGCTCCTCCGGCCGGGCCGGGGCGACAAGCAGGATGTCTCCCTCGCGGATCGCGGGCCGCATGCTTTCCCCCGTCGCGCGGAAGCGCACGCGGCGGCCGCTTTTCAAGGCCTCCTCCACCAGCTCGTCAAGCACTCCGCTCGCCTCCGTCCGGCCCCGACAGGAAAGCGGCCCTCAACGCCGCGGCGCAAGCGGCGATCTCCCCGTGTCGCGCCCCGCCCGGGCAGAGCTCGCAGGGGCCGTGGGGGGAGACGGCCATCCCCAGGGCGAAGGCGCGAAGATGGGCGACGCGGCAGAGAAACTCGACCGGGGCCGACGCCGCCCCGCACTCGAGACGGGATGCCTCGGGGCAGATTCCGCAGAGGTCGATCAGGCCGCAGGCGCGGCAGCGGCTGTCGATTCCGCCAGGCCGTCCGCGCTCGCGGGCGAGCCGGACCTCCCAGCCCTCGCGGAACGAGCCCCGCCGCAGATCGAAGCCCTCCTCGCCGCCGCAGAGGGCACAGAGCCTGAGCCTGCCCGCGGGGTCGACGGCGAAGGCGTGAAGCCCCGCCCCGCAGGCATAGAGGCCGGCGCCGCGGGGGGGAGGCCGCAACACGGCCTCCCGCAGGGCGTTCACGCGCGCCGGATCCGCGAGGTCTAAAGCCACCACCTCCTCCGGCGAGAGCCGGAGGGAAAGCGGCCCTCGAGAACCGTCGAGCCGGGCGTTCAACAAGGCGTCGAACCGAAACGGCGCATCGAACGAGGCGGCCAGCCGGCGCATGCCGAAGGGTCGTCTTGAGGCGAAGGCGCACCCCGCGCCTCCGCAGCCGCTCGATTCCGGCGAGGCTCCGCTCGTAGGAGCCGGGAACGCCGGTCACCCGCTCCCAGGTCGTGCGGGTTGCGCCGTAGAGGGTGACCTCGACGGCCAGGGGGGGCATCGCGGCGAGGAGGTCGGCCGTCTCCTCCGTGAGGTGCGTCCCGTTGGTGAAGAGGGTGACGAAAAAGCCCCGCCTCCGGGCGTGCTCGTAGATGGCCCCGAAGTCGGGCCGCAGAAGGGGCTCGCCGCCGGTGAAGAGAAGATAGAGACAGCCCGCCTCGGCCGCCTCGTCGAGGATGCGCTTCCAGGCGCCCTCCCCGAGCTCCTCCTGCGCCGCCCGGTCGTCCGCCGGCAGGTTGTTGTAACAGTGGGCGCAGCGGTTGTTGCAGCGGCGGGTGAGCTCGATCGTGCCGCCCAACGGCACCCGGCGGCCCGCGACCCGGCGGCGCAGGGAGATGCCCCAGGAGGTGTAATCCAACGTGTCCATGGACGCCTCGCCGGGCCCCGTTCAGCCCGAAAGGGCGGCCTCCGTCCCGGAGGCCGAGGTGCCCGCCCGGCCTCGGGGGCCGGCCGGAGCGGGGCCGAAAACAAGCTTCTCGTCGCAGAGCCGGGCGGCCGCGGCACGGTGGGTGACGACGATCAGGGTGCGCCTCCCCTTCTGGCGCGCAAGCGCCGCGAGCACGATCTCCTCGGCCGCCTCGTCCAGGAAGGCCGTCGGCTCGTCGAGAACGAGGATGTCGGGGTCGGAAAGGAGCGCCCGGGCGAGCGCCAGCCGCTGCCTCTGTCCCGCGGAGAGCCCGACCCCGCCTTCGCCCAGGGATGTCTCGTAGCCGGACGGAAGGGAGAGGATCTCCTCGTGGATCCCCGCCTCGCGCGCGGCCCGCATCGCCTCCTCGAGCGTCGCCTGCGGCCGGTCGAGCCGCAGGTTCTCGAGCACCGAGCCGGCGAGCAGCCGCGGCTCCTGGGGGACGAACCCGATCCGCTCCCGCAGAACCGCGGGGTCGTAGGACGCGGCGGGGCGGCCGTCGAAGAAAATCCCGCCGGAAGAGGGCGCGTAACGGCCGCGGATCAGGGCGAGGAGCGTCGTCTTGCCGATCCCGCTCGGCCCGAGCACGGCGAGCGCCCCGCCCGGCGCGAGGCGAAACGAGAGACCTTTCAAGACCGGCGGACCCGGCCCGTAGGCGAAGGAGACCTCGCGAAACTCGACCTCCCCGAGGAGGCGTCCGGGCTTGCGGCCCGCCGCGACGGGTTCGGCCGGGGCGTCGAGCAGGGCGCCCAGGCGCTCGAGCGCCGCCCGCGCGCGCTCGAGCTCGAGCTGCACGGTCGCCAGGTGCTGGGCCGGCCCGAAGCAGTGGCCGAGGTAGCCCTGGAAGGCGAGAAGCCCCCCCACGCTCCACTCCCCGCGGTGGATCAGGAACGCGCCGGCCGTGAGGGCGAGCGCCCGGGCGAGCGCCGGCACCGACTGGATCGACAGCGAGGTAAGCGCGGAGAGCAACGACACGAGGAAGGCGCCCTCGAGCTGGCGCTCGAAGGCGGAGAGGATCGCCCCCCGCCGGTTTTCGGCGGCGAAGGGCGATTGCAGTTGGTCCGCCAGGGCGATCGTCTCCTGGATCAGCCCGGCCGCCTCGGCCTGGTCCTCGAGACGGCGGTGGCTCAAGCGATGGAGCGCTCGGCTTGCCCGCCGCAGGAGAAGGGCCAGCGCGGGGAAGAAGACGAGCACGGCGAGCGCGATCCGCCACTCCAGGAACACGAGAAAGGCCGCCCCGCCGGCCAGGCGCAGCGCCTGACCGGCCGTGCGCGCGGGAAGCCCCGAGAGAAGCGGCCGCAGCCCCTCGATGTCCTCGCCGACCCGGCGCGCCAGGTACCCCGAGCGCCGACGGTCGAGAAGCTCCTGCGGCAGGCGCGGCAGGACCCGAAGCAGCCGGTCCTCCAGGTCGCGCAGCATCCGCCGCCCGAAGAGGGCGAAGAGACACTCCTCGCAAAGCCGGAGAAGTTTCTCCGCCCCGAAAAGAAGGCCCAGGACGACAAGAAGGAAGGCGAGGCGCTCGATCCTCCCGCCGAGGAGCACCTCGTCCACGAGATCGCGGGCGAAAAGGGGCGGAAACAGGCCGGCCGCGATCGACGCCGCAAGGCAGAGGCATCCGGCGAGAAAAAGCGGGCGGTGGGCGCGAAAGACGGGCAGCAGGCGGCGAACTTCCTTCCACCACCCGCCCGCGGCGGCGGCTCGCCGCAGGGGATCGGCCGGCGCCGCGGGGGGCGAGGCAAGAGCGCGCAGCGCGTCCGCGAGAAGGGAAACCCAGGTTCGGTGTGTCGTGTTCAAGGGGGCGACGGGTGGGTTCCGGGAACGGGGTGCTCCGGGAAAAGGGTCGGGTCGACATTCCGGGCTGGAGCGGGGTCGAAGCCGCGGTAGATCCGCCGGAGCTTTGCGACCGTCCCCGAAAGCTCGAAATCCCGGCAGCGGCGGAGGCCCGCGGCGGCGAGCCGTTCGGCGAGCGCCCGATCGCCGAGCAGGCGGCGGATCCCCCCGGCGAGGGCCGCCACGTCGCCCGGCGAGACGAGAAGCCCCGTTTGGCCGTTTTCCACGAGATCGGGGATCCCGCAGGCGGCCGCGGCCACGATCGGGACCCCGCAGGCCATGGCCTCGACGAGCACCCGCCCCATGCCCTCGTTGCGGGAGGGGAGGACGAAAAGATCCAAGAGCGGAAGGATCCGCGGGAGATCCTCGCGCCAGCCGAGAAAGACAACCCGGTCCCGGCCGTCGAGCTTGTCTGCCCGGCGGCGGAGATCCGCCTCGAGCCCGCCCCGGCCGAGGAAAACGAGCCCGCAGTCGGGAACCTCGCGCCAGACCAAGGGCATGGCCTCCAAGAGATCGGCCGCCCCCTTGACCGCGGAGAGCCAGCCCGCAAAGCCGACGAGGGGCCGTTGCGCATCGAGGCCCAGGCCGCGCCGCGCCGCGGCTCGGTCCCCGCGAAACGGCGCGTGGCGGGCGAGATCGACGCCGCTCGGGACGACGTCGACCGCGCCTTCCCGGGCCACGCCGAGCGCGAGGTAGTCCCGTTTTTCCCCCTCGGTCAGGGCGACCAGGCGGTCGGTCATGGGGGCGGCCAGGCGCTCGAGCAGGAGAAAGAGCCGGGAGGCGGCCTTGCCGAAATGCCCGTGGAACACGTGGCCGTGGGGGGTGTGGACGACGTGGGGGACGCGGCAGAGCCGGGCTGCGACCCGGCCGAGGAGCCCCGCTTTCGAGGTGTGCGTGTGGACCACGTCGGGACGCTCGCGGCGGAGGATGCGCACGAGGGCGAGAAAGGCGAGAAGATCGAGGAGCGGGGAGATGCGCCGCACGAGAGCCTTGGCTTCGATGAAGCGCAGGCCGCGGGCGGCCGCCTCCGCCTTGTCGCGCGCAAGCCCCGCCTCCTCGGCCGCGCTGAGGCGCGATTCGCGGCTTGGGCCGTGGACCAGCACCGTTTCGACCTCCGGCGCGAGCTCGCGACAGGTGAGCAGCGTGTTCTGCGCCGCCCCCCCGCGGTCGAGACGCGTGATGACGTGCAGGACTTTCACCGGCCGGGTTTCTCCCAGTCAGGGGTTTTGCGCCAGGGCGAGCAGCGAGGGCAGACGGGGATGTTCAGCTCCTCAGCCGAGTCCATGGCGGTCGAGCCAGCTCTGCAGGACAAGTAGGTTCCAGACCATCCAGTCGCTGTCGGTCCTTCCCCGGCGATGGAGCGCGAGAATCTCGCCGACCGCCGCGGGGTCAAGAAACCCCTGCTCCCGCACTCGCCGCGGGTCGAGGGCGCACGCGCCGAGGGGGGCGAGCCCGCCGCGCAGGAGCCGGCCGAGGGGCGCCTCGAAGCCGGCCTTCGGCCGCCGGGCGTGGCCGGGCGGCAGCACCTCG
>FWWM01014616.1_pt1 | contig 12260 bp, 9 predicted proteins | sample 2228351 | NCBI WGS metagenome assembly FWWM01 (sample SAMEA103939774, study PRJEB20133) | metagenome | reverse complement strand
CCCCCGCTCTTGGTGCCCGTTGTCGTGGGGTGGTGGTTTGGGTGGGTTTGGGGTGTGGCCTGGGGTTGGCTGATATTCATAGGAGCGGCGGCGATGGCATTCGCCGTCAACGCCGAACGGCTCTATCAGGGGGTGCGGCGCGGTCACTTCGTCAGCGCGGGTGGTTATGTGGCGCATCTGGGAACGGCGTTGTTTCTCGTGGGCGCGGTGCGCGCGGGGCTCGAGGCGCGCGGGGCGACGCGCGTCGGGTGACCGTTCGGGTCGGTTGTCCTCCCCCGGACCTCGATGGTATCCTTCGCTGGCGCGTGCGCGCGCCGGGCTCGTCGTCTTCGACACCCATGCGCCGAGTGGCCACCCTGGTCCTCCTCGCGATCTATGTGTTCGCTTCCTCGGCTGCGGCGCAGCAGGGGTTCGAGGCGTGCACGCACTCGAGCCGGTCGCAGGAGCGCCTGGGCGAGACTCACTACCGGTTGACGGGCCAGGTCGAGATCGTGTGCCCGCAGATGCGCTTCTACGCGGACGCGATCGAGATCTTCGGCGACGCGCATCGGCTCGTGGCGGAGGGTAACGTCGTCTTCAACTCGGCGGCGAGCCAGATCGGGGCCGACCGGGTGGAGTTCGACACGCGCGCGCTCACGGGCCGCTTCGTCAACGCCACGGGAACGGCCTCGATCGCAACCCAGAGACCCAGGAGCGCGTTCGGCACGCAGGAACCCGACGTCTACTTCTTCGGCGCGCTCATCGAGAAGCTCGGCCCGCGCACCTACCGGGTCACGCGGGGTGGGTTCACGACGTGCGTGCAGCCGACGCCGCGCTGGGAGATCGTGTCGACGAGCGTGACGCTCACGCTCGAACGGCACGCGGTGATGAAGCACGCCGTCTTCAAGGTCAAGGACGTCCCGCTCTTCTACCTCCCTGTGATGTATTACCCGCTGCAGGAGGACGACCGCGCCACGGGTTTCTTGCTGCCCACCTACGGCGTCTCGACGCTGCGGGGCCAGAGCCTGAGCAACGCCTTTTTCTGGGCGATCACCCGCAGCCAGGACGCCACGTTCTTCCACGACTGGTACACGAGAACGGGCCAGGGCGTGGGGGCCGAGTACCGCTACGCGGCGGCGCCGGGCTCCGACGGGTCGGCGCGCGTCTACGTCCTGCGCGAGCACGAGGCGACGATCGAGCGCGCCGGTGTGAAGACGGTGCTGCCGGCGCGGCGCAGCTTCGAGATCAGGGCCGGGGGCACCCACCAGTTGCCGGCCCGGCTGCGCGCGCAGGCAAACGTCGACTACTTCTCCGACGTGACCGTGCTGCAGACCTACTACACGAGCATCTACGACATGTCCCGGCGATCCCGGAGCTACACCGGCGTCTTGAGCGGCACGTGGGGCCGATCGAGCGCCAGCGCCGCGTGGACCGTGTCGCAGTTCTTCTACACGGCCGACCAGTCGACTCGCTACGGCGCGACGCCGCGGATCGCCTTCAGCCAATCGCAGACGCCGCTCGGCCGCACGCCGCTCTTCGTCGGTGTCAGCGCGCAGTACGCCCGCCAGGTGTACGACGTCCGGTCGGGCCGGTCGGTGAGCGACTATGGCCTCGCGCGCCTCGACCTCCAGCCGGTGCTGCGGATTCCGGTGAACGCGCTGTCGTTTTTGAGCTGGGACTCGACGATCGCCTGGTCGGGGACGCGCTACAGCGAGAGCCTCGACGCCCGGGGCGTGCAGGTGCCGGAGCCGGTCTGGCGCCGCTACTTCGATTTGCGGTCGAGCCTCGTCGGACCCGTCTTCGTTCGGATCTGGAATACTCCCACGAACGGGTACGCCGAGCGGTTCAAACACATCCTGGAGCCGTCCGCCCAGCTCCGCTACGTCACGGCGTTCGAGACGGCCAACGTAGTGCGGGTGGACTCGTCGGACTACCTCATCGGCGGGAACTTCCAGATCCGCTACGGGCTGACGAGTCGGCTGCTGGCCAAGCGGCGGCAGGGCGCGACGTCGGTCGCGCGCGAGATCCTCACGGCGACCGTGCACCAGACGTACTACACGGACAAACAGGCCAGCCAGTTCGACCCGGCCTACAGCGCGAGCTTTCGCGGGCGCCCGCCGAGCGACCTGTCGCCGCTGGCGATCGGCGTGACCGCCGCGCCTGCCGACGGGTTCAGCGCGTCGCTCGGCCTGGAGTACGACTTCGACCTGCCGGGCGTCCAGAGCCTCGGGGTCCGGGGCTCGGGCCGCGGCGCCTGGGTGCAGGCGTCCGGTGGCCTGAGCCGGCGCCGCCTGACGTACCTCTTCAGCCTCGACAACTTCATCAACGCCGACGTGACGATCCACGAACCCGAGGCGAACCGGTTCGGGGGGACGTACGCGTTCAACTACGACCTCGGCCGGCGGACGCTCCTGCAGCAGCGCCTCATCGGCTACTACAACGCGCAGTGCTGCGGTCTCGCCATCGAGTACCAGACGTACAATTACCCGACGATCGACCCTCGGGTGGTCGTGCCGCAGGACCGGCGGTTCAACATTTCCTTCACGCTCGCCGGCGTCGGCACGTTCTCGAATTTCTTCGGGGCGCTGGCGGGCACACCGGATCGACGATGAAGGGCTTGATTCTGAGCGGGGGAAAGGGAACGCGGCTCCGACCGCTCACCTACACGAGCGCGAAGCAGCTCGTGCCGGTGGCGAACAAGCCGGTGCTCTTCTACGGCATCGAGGCGCTGGCGGCCGCGGGCATCCGGGAGATCGGGATCGTCGTGGGCGACACGGCCGCCGAGATTCGGCGGGCCGTCGGCGACGGGTCGGCCTGGGGCGTGCAGGTCACCTACATCGAGCAGGACGCACCGCGGGGGCTAGCGCACGCCGTGCTCATCAGCGAGCCGTTCATCGGCCAGGACCCGTTCGTCATGTACCTCGGCGACAACCTGCTCAACAAGGGCATCACGCCGTTCGTCGAGGAGTTCCTGCGCGAGCGTCCGGCGGCGCAGATCCTGCTGGCGCACGTGCCCGACCCGCAGATGTTCGGCGTGGCCGAGCTCGAGAACGGGCGCGTCGTCCGGCTCGTCGAGAAGCCGCAGGCGCCCAAGAGCGACCTCGCGCTGGTCGGCGTGTACCTGTTCGGCCCGGCGGTCTTCGACTCGGTCAAGCGCATCAGGCCCAGCTTCCGCAACGAGCTCGAGATCACCGACGCCATTCAGGACCTGATCGACCGGGGGCTCGACGTGCGCCCGCACATCGTCGACGGGTGGTGGAAGGACACCGGCAAGCTCGAGGACATGCTCGAAGCCAACCGCCTGATCCTCGAGACGTTCGAGCGGCGCATCGAGGGCGAGGTGGACGGCGAGTCCCGGGTCGAGGGCAAGGTCGTGATCGAGGCGGGCGCGGTCATCGAGCGCTCGGTGGTGCGGGGACCGGCGATCATCGGGCCACGGGCGCGCATCGTCCACGCGTACGTCGGCCCCTTCACGGCCATCATGAACGACGTCGAGATCCGCGACTCGGAGATCGAGCACAGCATCGTGCTCGAGGGCAGCGTGGTGAGCGATTTGGCGAACCGCATCGTCGACAGCCTGATCGGGAAGAACGTCCGGATCTACCGCGTGCCGCTCAAGCCGTCGGCCTACCGCTTCATGCTCGGCGACAACTCTGAAGTCGGCATCCGGTGGTGACACGATGGTCAAGGTGCTGGTGACCGGTGGCGCGGGGTTCATCGGGAGCAATTTCGTCCGCTACGCCATCGCCACCCATCCCGACTGGCACGTCACGACGCTCGACAAGCTCACCTACGCGGGGCGGCTGGAGAACCTGCGGGAGCTCGACGGGCACCCGCGCCATCGCTTCGTCAAGGGCGACGTGGCCGACGCGCGGGTTGTGGCGCCTCTCGTCCAGGACGCCGAGATCGTCGTCCATTTCGCGGCCGAGACGCACGTCGACCGGTCGATCATGGACGCGGGCGCGTTCATCACGACCGACGTCTACGGGACGTTCGTCTTGCTCCAGGCGGCCCGCCAGGCGCCCCGACTGCGCTGCTTCGTCCAGATCTCGACCGACGAGGTGTACGGGAGCGTCGCTGACGGGTACAGCCGCGAGACTGACGAGCTCAAGCCGCGCAACCCGTACGCGGCGAGCAAGGCCGGCGCCGACCGGCTCGCATACAGCTTCTGGGCGACCTACCAGGTGCCCGTCGTCATCACCCGCGCGTCGAACAACTACGGGCCGAACCAGTTCCCGGAAAAAATCATCCCCCTGTTCATCACTAACGCCCTCGACCACCTCCCCGTGCCCGTGTACGGCGACGGCTTGTACGTCCGCGACTGGCTGCACGTCACGGATCACTGCCGCGCGCTCGACCTGCTCATTGCGCGCGGACAGCCAGGCGAGGTCTACAACATCGGCGGCGGCAACGAGGTGCGGAACCTCGACCTGACCCACCGGATCCTGGCCCTGCTCGACCGCCCGCGCTCGCTCATCACGCACGTGCCCGACCGGCCCGGCCACGACCGGCGCTACGCCCTCGACACGACCAAGCTGCGCGCGTTGGGGTGGGCCCCGGGCGTCCCGTTCGACGAAGGGCTGCGCGCGACGGTCGCGTGGTATCGAGAGAACCAGTGGTGGTGGCGCCCGATCAAGCAGGGGGACCCGGCGTTCCGGGCCTACTACCGGGCGCAGTACGACGAGCGCCGCGGGTGACGCCGGTCACCGTGACTCGCCCCGTCCTCGTCACCGGCGCGGAGGGCTTCGCCGGCAGCCACCTGCTCGAGCACGTCGTGGCCGAAGGCTGCGGCGTCGTCGCCTGGCGCCGCCCCTCGAGCCCCGTGCCCGCCGACCTGTCGCCGGCCTGCGCGCGCGTCGAGTGGATGGCCGTGGACGTCCTCGACCGCGACGACGTGGCCCGCGCGATGGCGAAGGTCCGCCCCGCGGTCGTGTTCCACTGCGCGGGCGCGGCCCAGGTGGCGAGCGCGTGGCGCGAGACAACGAGCGCGCTGCGCACCAACGCGCTCGGTACCCATCACATCCTCGACGCGGTGCGCGGCACCGGCGTTCCGACGCGCGTCGTCGTGCCAGGGTCGGCCCTCGTGTACCGGCCGTCGACCGCGCCGCTGCGCGAAGACGACCCGCTCGAGCCTGCGAGCCCGTACGGGCTGAGCAAGCTCGCGCAGGAGCTGATCGCCCTGGATGCCGCTCGCGAAGGCCTCGACGTCGTCCTGGCCAGGCCGTTCAACCACATCGGCCCGCGGCAGCAGCCGCGCTTCGCCGCGCCGAGCTTCGCCCGGCAGATCGCACTCGCCGAGGCGGGCCGCCGCCCGCCCGTCCTCACGGTCGGGAACCTCGACGCGCGGCGTGACGTGACCGACGTGCGCGACACCGTGCGCGCTTACTGGCTGCTCGCCCGCGCGGGCCGGGCCGGCCGCCCGTACAACATCTGCACGGGCGTCGCGCCCTCGATCGGCGAGCTGCTCGACCGGCTGTGCCGGCTCGCGCGGGTCGCCGTGCGCGTGGAGGTCGACCCCGAGCTCTTCCGCCCGCAGGACAATCCGGTCCTTCTGGGCGACCCGGGCCGAATCCGCCAGGAGCTCGGCTGGCAGCCCGAGATTTCGCTGGAGCGCACGCTCGCGGACCTGATCGACTACTGGCGGGCCCGGGTGGCGGCGGGCGAGCCCGCATGAGTGGAGCCAGAGAGGCCGGCGCCTCGTCGAGGTGGGCCGGGGGGCGGCCGGCGATGGTGAAGCACTCGGAAACGACTCGGCAGGTCGTGCACATGGCCATGGGCGGGTTCGCCCTGACCTTGCGGGCACTCACCTGGCAACAGGCCTCGCTGCTCGCGGCCGCGGCTTTCCTCTTCAACCTCGTCGTGCTCCCCCGCGTCGGCGGCCGTCGCCTCTATCGTGCGACCGACGAGGCCAGGGGCTATCCGGTCGGCATCCTCCTGTACCCTGTCGCGGTGCTGCTCCTCATCCTGCTCTTCCGGCACCGGTTGGACCTGGCCGCCGCCGCGTGGGGCATCCTCGCATTCGGCGACGGCGCCGCCACGCTCGCTGGCCGTCGCCCGGGGCGCCGGAAACTGCCCTGGAACGACGAGAAGACGTGGGCGGGGCTGGCGGCCTTCGTCGCGGCCGGGAGCGCGGCCGGTGCGCTGCTCGCCGGCTGGACCGCGCCGGCGATCCAGCCGCCGCCGCCGACCTGGTTCGTCGTGTTGGCTCCGACCGCGGCGGCGTGCCTGGCCGGGCTCGCCGAGACGCTGCCGGTGCGCCTCGACGACAACCTGACCGTCCCTGCCGCCGCCGCCCTCGTGCTCTGGACGGCGAGCCTGGTCACGCCCGACGCGTGGGCAGCGTCTCGTCCGGACGTGGTAGATCGCCTGGTGATGGCCGTGCTCGTCAATGGGGCCGCTGCCGGGATGGGGTGGACGGGCCGGGCCGTGACGCTCGGCGGGGCGTCGGCCGGCTTTTTGATCGGCGTGGTGGTCTTCGCCGCGACCGGCTGGCGAGGCTGGCTGCTCCTGCTGGCGGCGTTTCTTTCGGCCGCCGTGACCTCTCGCGTCGGCCTCGCGCGGAAGACTATGCTCGGGATCGCCGAGGCTCGCGGCGGCCGACGCGGCGCGGCCAACGCGGTCGCCAACACGGGCCTGGCTGCCCTCGCGGCCGCGCTCGCGGCGGCCACGCCGTACGCGGACGCCGCGCGCGTCGCCTTCGTGGCGGCGCTCGTGGCGGGGGCGAGCGACACGGTGGCCAGCGAGATCGGCAAGGCTCGCGGAGGGCGAACCTGGCTCGTCACGACGCTCGCGCGCGTCCCCCCGGGAACTCCGGGCGCGGTATCCCTCGCCGGGACGCTCGCCGGTCTCATCTCGGCGGCGCTGCTTGCGGGCCTCGCGGCCGCCCTGGACCTCGTGCCCTGGGCCGCCGCGCCCACGATCGTCGCGGCCGCCACGGCGGCGGCGTTCATCGAGAGCGCGCTCGCGGCGGCGTTCGAGGGCCCGGGCGTGCTCGACAACGATCTGCTGAACCTGCTGAACACCGCGGCCGGGGCCGGCCTCGCGGTGCTCGTCTTCGTGGCGTGGTCGTGACCTGGACCGATCGCTGCCGCGCGTTGGTGGACCTGGCGCGTCCCTTCACGCTCATCGCGCCGGCCCTGGGGTTCGCCTCCGGCGCCGCCACCGCCGCCGGAGCCCTGCCGCGAGAGCCGTGGAGCTGGGATCTCGTCCTGCTGCCAGCGATCGGCTCGGCGATGGCCGCCGTGCTCAACGCGGGCAACAACGCGCTCAACCAGATCTACGACGTGGAGATCGATCGCGTCAACAAACCGAAGCGGCCGCTGCCGAGCGGCCGGGTGAGTGTCCGCGCGGCCTGGAGCTTCACGCTCGCGACCTACGCCACGGCCCTCTGGCTGGCCTGGCTCGTCGCCCCGGGTGGGCGCCGCGAGTGCTTCTGGATCGTCGGCGTCGCGGTGCTCTGCACCTTCGTCTATTCGGTGCCGCCGCTCAGGACCAAGCGCCTGGGTCTCTGGGCCAACCTCACGATCGCCATCCCTCGCGGCGTCCTGCTCAAGGTGGCCGGATGGTCCGCGGTCAAGACCGTGGCCGGCGTCGAGCCCTGGTACATCGGCCTCATCTTCGGCCTCTTCCTCCTGGGCGCGACGACGACCAAGGACTTCGCGGACATCGAGGGGGATCGGCGAGGTGGGTGCCGCACCCTGCCCATCCGCTACGGTGTGGCGCGCGCGGCCTGGATGATCTCGCCGTCGTTCATCGTCCCGTTCCTGCTGATCAACGCCGGCGCGGGCGCCGGCGTGCTCACGGGTGATTTCTGGCTGCTCCAGCTCCTCGGCGCCGCTCTGGCCGCCTACGGGCTCTACGTGTGCTACCTGATGCTGCGGCGGCCGGAGGAGCTCGCCATCGAGGAGAACCACGTCTCCTGGGCGCACATGTATCGGATGATGTTCGTCGCTCAGGTCGGCTTCGCCGCAGCCTATCTCCTCTGAGACGGAGACCTCGACGCCTCGGGCGGGCCAGGCGCCCCGGGTTCACGCGCTCGTCGGCGCGCTCGAGCGGTCTGGCCCGCTGCCCGCCTGGGCGCGAGACCGGCCGTTCGAGAGGTGTCCGGCGCGTGGCGCAACCGGTGGGGCGGCGACGACGGCGTCCGCTAGCTAGGCCAAACCGAGCAGGGCCTTGATCCGCGCCTCGGTTGGTGGATGCGTGCTGAAGAGCGACAGCCAGCCGCCGCCCGAGAACGGATGCACGATGAACATGTGGGCCGTGGCGGGATTAGCCTCCAGCGGAACCCGGCGGACGGCCGCGTCGATCTTGCGCAGCGCGTTGGCCAGGCCGTAAGGCGACCCCGCGATGGCCGCCCCGCCCTTGTCGGCTGCGAACTCGCGCGACCGGGAGATGGCCGCCTGGATCAGGATTGCGGCGATCGGCGCCACGATGATCGTCGCCAGGAGCGCGAGGGGGTTCGAGCCTTCGCGGTCGTCGCGGCTCCCGCCGAACAGCGCAGCGAACTGCGCCATCCGCGCGACCATCATGATGGTGGCCGCGATCGTGGCCGCCACCGAGCTGATGAGGATGTCGCGGTGCTTGACGTGCGCGAGCTCGTGTCCGATGACGCCATCGAGCTCGGATTCGTCCAGCAGACGCAGGATACCCTCGGTCGCCGCCACCGCCGCGTGCCTCGGGCTGCGCCCCGTGGCGAACGCGTTGGGCGACGCGTCGGGGATGACGTAGACGCGCGGCATCGGGAGGCCCGCTTGTCCCGCCAGGCGCGCCACGCGGCGCGCGAGCGGATGGTCCGGACCGACCTCGCGTGCGCCGTACATCCGCAGGACGATCTTGTCGGAGAACCAGTACGAGGCGAAGTTCATCGCGCCGGCGAGGACGAGCGCCACGACGAGCCCGTCGGGCCCCCCGAGGAGCTCGCCCAGCGCGAGCAACAACCCGCTCAGTACCGCCAGCAGGAGCGTCGTTTTCACCGTGTTCGTCATGATGCGCTGTCACCTGTCTCTCGCGTCGGACGTCCAGCTCGCCCGCCGGAACGATCCCCATTCTACCAATTTCGCCCGCTCAGTCGCGCGACAACCGCCGCAGCATCCCCGCCACCAGGGCCGCCCGCCACGCCAGCTCCTCGACGACCACGTGCTCGTGCCGCGCGTGGGCGCCGTCGCCGACGGCGCCGAGCCCGTCGAGCGTCGGGATCCCCAGCGCCGCCGTGAAGTTGCCGTCCGAGCCACCGCCGGTCCCGCCCTCGTCGAGCTCGCGCCCCAGCTCGCGCGCCACTTCCCGCGCCATCCCGTAGAGCCGAACCACACCCGGCGTTCGCTCGAGGGGCGGCCGGTCGATACCGCCGCGCACCTCGACGCGCGTGCCCGGCGTCGTGGCACGCAGGCTCTGGAAGGCGGCCACCACCTGCGCCGCGTCCTCCTCGCGCTCGACGCGCACGTCGATCCGCGCCCGTGCCCACGGTGCCACGACGTTCGGACGGGTCCCGCCCTCGATGACGCCCGCGTTGATCGAGAGGCCGCGCGCGGGATCGCGCCAGCGCTCGATCGCCACGATCTGCCGCGCCAGCTCGTGCACGGCGCTCGCGCCCTTCTCCGGCTCGATCCCGGCGTGCGCGGCCACCCCGTGCACCGTCAGGGTGAACTCGCCGCACCCTTTGCGGCGGGTCTTCACGGCGCCACCCGGAAGCGCCGGCTCGAGGACCAGCACGGCCGCGCTCTCGCGCGCCTGCGCCTCGATGAGCGCCCGCGACGCCGCGCTGCCCGTCTCTTCGTCCGTGGTGAGCAGCATGACGACGCGCGCGCCGCGGCCCACCGGCGCCGCAAAAAACGCCCGCAGGGCCAGCATCCCGATGGCGATCCCGGCCTTCATGTCGAACACGCCGGGCCCGTACAGACGCCCGTCGGCGACGCGCAGGGGCATGTCCCCCAGGGTGCCGACCGGCCAGACCGTGTCGAGGTGACCGAGCAGGAGGACGACCGGACCCGCTTCGCCGAACGCCGCGCGCACGGGGTCGCCGACGTCGGTCCGCGGGAGCCGCTCGACGCGGCCGCCGAGCGCCGCCAAGCGGCCGGCGACCTCCATGGGCGTCGCCGGGGCCGCAAACCGGTATTCGCCCGCCTGCAGGTTGCGGGTCCGGCGTCACCACAGCGGTCGACGGCCGCCTTGTCGGTCGTGGGCGACTCGAGGCGCGCGAGGCACTCGGTGGTCTCGAGCACCCACCCGCACTCGGCCTGGCAGAAGGTCAACAGATCGCGCATGCGGCGCCGACCCCGCCTTTATAATACGAGGTGATGCGCCTTCGGGTCGTCGGGATCCTCGTGGTCGCCTGGGCGTGTGCGCAGGCCACTTCGCTCGCGTCCGCGACGGCGCAGCCCGTGCCGAAACCGTTTCCCAAGCCCACGCCGCCCAGCGCGCCTGCCGCCCCGCGCGAGCCGACTCCCGCACCGAGTCCGGGCGCCGACCAAGCGCGTGTCCCCACGGAGGCGGCCCTCGGGGTCCCCGTGTATCCCGGGGCGCAGTTGCTGGCGTCGTTCGACGCCGGGTTCGGCCAGCGGTACTTCCTCTTCGGCACCACCGCCCGGTTCGCCGACATCGTCAGCTACTACCGGACGGTCCTCAAGCAGCGCGGCACGCTCGTCTTCGACGAGCCGCCGATCCACACGTTCGAGGTGGGACGCTTCCGCGAGGAGACGATGGCGTTTCCACCCGGGGTGACGGTGAAGGACTACACGTGGAACGGGTCGCCGGGCTACTTGCACGTCGAGGGGGCGACGGGGACGCGCTATCCCACCGTCATCCAGATCGTGCCGGCACCGCCGGGGGCGAAACGGTAGCCTGCCCTGCAGACTCGCGCCGCCGCGTCACGGGGCGACCTTCACGTACAGGTCGCCGCCGTGCTCGCGGAACTCGGCCGCCTTCTCCGCGAGCCCGCGCGCCCGAGCTTCGGTCTCGCCGATCCCGTGCGCCGCGGCGTACTCGCGCACCTGCTGCGTGATCTCCATCGCGCAGAACTTCGGTCCGCACATCGAGCAGAAGTGCGCCACCTTGGCGCCCTCGGCCGGGAGCGTCTCGTCGTGGTACGCGCGCGCTGTCGCCGGGTCGATCGCGAGGTTGAACTGATCCTCCCACCTGAACTCGAACCGCGCCTTCGAGAGTGCGTCGTCCCACGCCCGGGCGTGCGGGTGGCCCTTGGCCAGGTCCGCGGCGTGCGCCGCGATCTTGTACGCGATGACGCCGGCCTTGACGTCCTCGCGGTTCGGCAGGCCCAGGTGCTCCTTGGGCGTCACGTAGCAGAGCAGCGCCGTGCCGTACCAGCCGATCAGGGCTGCGCCGATCGCCGAGGCGATGTGGTCGTAGCCGGGCGCCACGTCCAGCGTAAGCGGGCCGAGCGTGTAGAAGGGGGCCTCCCCGCACCACTCGAGCTGCTTGTCCATGTTCTCCTTGATCAGGTGCAGCGGGATGTGGCCGGGCCCCTCGTTCATCACTTGGACGTCGTGGCGCCAGGCGACCCGCGTCAGCTCCCCCTGCGTCCGCAGCTCGACGAACTGCGCCTCGTCGTTCGCGTCAGCGATCGAGCCAGGGCGCAGGCCGTCGCCCAGCGAGAACGCCACGTCGTAGGCGCGCATGATCTCGCAGAGCTCCTCGAAGTGGGTGTACAGGAAGTTCTCCTGGTGGTGGGCCAGACACCACTTGGCGATGATCGACCCGCCGCGCGAGACGATGCCCGTCACGCGCCGCGCCGTGAGGGGGATGTAGCGCAGGAGCACGCCGGCGTGCACCGTGACGTAGTCGACGCCCTGCTCGGCCTGCTCGATGAGCGTGTCGCGGTAGACCTCCCAGGTCAGCTCCTCCGGCCGCCCGCCTACCTTCTCGAGGGCCTCGTAGATGGGGACCGTCCCGATCGGCACCGGCGCGTTGCGCAGAATCCACTCGCGGGTCTCGTAGATGTCGCGGCCGGTCGACAGGTCCATCACGGTGTCGGCGCCCCAGAGCGTGGCCCAGCGCAGCTTGTCCACCTCCTCGTCGATCGACGACCTGACCGCGGAGTTGCCGATGTTGGCGTTGACCTTCACGAGGAAGTTCCGGCCGATGACCATCGGCTCGAGCTCGGGATGGTTGATGTTGGCGGGAATGATGGCGCGACCGCGCGCCACCTCGGACCGCACGAACTCCGGGTCCACCCCCTCGCGGACGGCGACGAAAGCCATCTCCGGGGTCACGATCCCGCGCCGTGCGTAGGCGAGCTGCGTGACGGCGCCGCGGCCCCGCAGCGCCGTGCG